>Ga0208644_1003394_pt1 | contig 12409 bp, 6 predicted proteins | sample VirMetDEL_Nov_18_FD_184517 | JGI IMG/M metagenome (GOLD analysis project Ga0208644, IMG submission 184517) | Aqueous microbial communities from the Delaware River and Bay under freshwater to marine salinity gradient to study organic matter... | ecosystem: Environmental > Aquatic > Marine >... | reverse complement strand
AACTGTTGCATCAAAAGATTCAAGATTGCTGCAACCCCAAAAACTTCTAGATCCGTCTATTACCATACTTTCTGGAGCAGGACCAAGTGCCACCACTTTTGTGTCATGACTAGCGTTGTTGGCGATATAAGGGCGGAAATAAGTCCCGCTATCCAACCTGAAACCAACCTCGTGATACCCGCCACCATCGGTAAACGTGTGGTCACTGGTGGTCAAGGTTTCAACCGTTCCATCACCCCAGTCAACCGTCACCTGACCATCAGTAGAGAACTCAGGAAGACCAAAGCTATCGCCAAGGATCCGCCAGCGCCAGAACTCATCGGTTTTGCCGACACTGGCGTTGATTTGGGTTTGAGTCAGGTCTTGGCTGTAGACAGCCGTGCGTTTAATCGGCGTGTCACCGGCGCCAACCAGCGACAACGTGGACGAACCAGCCGCTGAACCAAAGGGTTCGTTGAGGATGGTGAAGCTATCGGTGTCGTAGATGCTGGAGTTGGTGAGGCTGGCTACGTCTGCTGAGCGGGTTACCGTGGAGCCACTGGTGGGGATGTAAGAGGTTAAAAATCCGGCTTCTAGTTGAAATCCCCAAAGCAGATAACCGGACGTACCATCTCCTGTCCAAACAGAGTTACCACTATTATCGTACCCTTGAAGACCGGGCCAAACAGAAAATGCCTGAGCGGTATTTGTGTGTGTAACAACACACTTATACCAGCCGTTTGGATACGCAGTAATTGTACCAACTCCGCTGGTACCTTGAGTAACAGTGCCTGTACTTAAATCAAAAGTAGCGCTTCCTCCAAAAGATCCACCAGCACTAGCTCCGTCAATAAACAGCCTGAATATGTTGTAGCCATTTGCTTTGGCAAAAACACTTACTGTAAGAGTACCTTGAAAAGTTGTAGATATATTAAAACAGGAAATTGTTTTAGCAACATTTTGTGTGTTAGGAACAAGGCTGGTTGCAGTATTTGTACCATCTGGAGCAGTACCAGCGTTTAATGTTGGCGTATTAAACTTATAGTTAGTCCAAGTACCAGTGTCAGTTAAATCAACACTTTCGTCAATGTAGTTTGTCCTACTCTCCTCCACCAACAATCCAAGACTTTCACCAGTCACTGGATCGTGGTCAAACCGTGCTTCGTTGTCAGCAGCTGTTTTAATCAGTCCATCGCTGCCGACATACGTTCCAGTCGAAGCGCGTGTGAAAGTTACACGAGAGTCCAGACGCTTTTGCCGAGCGAAGTTAAGGTCCAGCGCAGGGCGTTGGGTCGGAAACAGCTGCTTGATGGTCATCTATCAGACTCCCTGCTCTTGAATGCTAGCTTCGTAAGCGGCGATAACTTCAGCGGTCCAGAGTGCCGTAGCAACCGCTTGCATTTCGGCGCACTCGTTGGTCATGTCGTCGCCAGGATTCTTGACGTGGCGGTGATATTGGCGTCCCACCTCGACACCATCCTTTTCAACAATGTCCGCACGACGGCATTGAAGGATGGAGTAGGGCGGGATGATTTCGATCTTGTGTTCAGAGCGTTCAGTAAAAGCCATTAGGGTCATCCTCCAGATGAGACAGGTTTAAGGCTTAGTTTTTAGCCGTTGCGGGCTTTTTGTTAGATAAAATATGTCATTTGAAAATACCTAAAGTCCGTTGTTCCACTAGTCAAATTTCCAACGGTAAGTGCCGTTCTCGGTCCTCCACTAGCCCCTCCTGTGTAAATAAGAAATCTTCCATGGCCGTACGACAAGACTGGGGTAACATATGTATTAGATGCTGGTAAAGTGAGCCCCTCGAGAAACAAAGTACCGCCTGGCAATGCTGAGGTAGAAAGACTAGACACAAACGGTAAGGACACATAAACTAAATTTCCTGCAGTCATTCCTGTCGTGTCTATATTAGTTATGCCTGTAAAAAGACAAGAAACACATCTGCCAATTTTTGTATAGTATCCCGTAGTTGTCGTAACAGAAACATTGCCACCAGACGCTGCGTCATAGACGTTTACCGTCCAAGTCCCCTCCTCATAATCATCCAGCGCGTTAGCAGCAGCCGTGTCGCCGTTGAAGGAGATGCCACCGCCAGACTGAACTCTTAACTTCTCAGTAAGACTAATAATGCTATCAGCTGTTGTAGATCCTGCCGACTTAAAAATAAACTCGTTATTGTCAAGTTGAAGTACAGCAGAAGAACGAGTAGTCAATGCTGACCACTGATTGTTACCAGTTTTGTAAGCATTGTTTGCAAGATAAGTGTCGTAATTATAGAAAGAATGATCACTTCCTACAGCACCAGCAGGGCCAATTTGTAAATAACTGGCAATAGCTGTTGAAGGGGTATCTTGGATACCAACACGACCAGAGCTATCAACCTCTAAACCGTTGATGTCTGCTGTATCTGTAACAGTAATGTCGTCAACACTGACACTTGCCGGATCTTGGAACGCCATACCGCCAAGCATTCCGTTAAGCGGAACCTCGTTAGCAGCAGTACCAATATCGTGTTGAGTGACAATCGGAACTTGACTGAGGTTGAACTCAGTAACTTGGATCAGACCAGCGCCGTTAGCGTCAAGGTCGATGTCACCGTCAGTAGTAGACGTGTTGATTGCGTGAGTTTGAACGTCTAGGTCACCACCAAGTTGAGGTGTGGTGTCTTCGACAACGTTGTTAATGCCAGCGCCGGACGTTGCAATCTCAATCCCGCCGTCACTGTTAGTAATGCTGATGTTCGTACCAGCGGTCAGCGTCGCTTTATTTAAGGTTCCGTCGGTTTTACCGATCAGCAGCTGACCGTTGGTGTAAGTGGTTTGGCCCGTACCACCGCTGCCCGTTGCAACCGTAGTGCCGTTCCAGGTGCCGCTAGTAATCGTGCCAACGCTGGTCAGGCTGGAGCCGGTCACGCCGGAACCCAAGCTGCTGCCGCTTAGTACGTCGGTGCCGTTGACCTTGTAAGTTTTGCCGCTGGCAAGATCGACGTTCTCGCTGCTGGTCCAGCTATCGGTGCTGTTGACCCAGTTAAATGTCTTGTCGGTAGCGCCTTTCAGAGTCAGGCCGCCTCCGTCGGCAGTCACATCGGTGGGGCTGTCAACAGACCCCATCTCGATGTTTTTGTCCTCGACGATCAGCGTCGTCGTGTCGATCGTGGTGGTCGTGCCATTGACCGTCAGGTTGCCGGTGATGACAACGTTGTTGTCAAAAGTGGCGACGCCGGTAACGTCCAGCGTTCCAGGGACATCAACGTTGTCGGTCCACTCAACGCCGGTGCCTGCTGCGTCGGTCTGCAGAAGTTGACGTGCAGTGCCGTCGGCCAACTTGCTGACCGCAATCTCAGCGTTTGCGTCGATGTCGCCGTCAACAATGCTGTTGACAAAGATTTCGTTCCACGTACTGCCGTCGTAGAACTTGAGTACGTCAGTGCTTGCGTTAAACCACCATGCACCTTTGCTGGGTGAGCTTGGTGCGTTGGCGCCAATGATTACGCCGCCAATGCGCCAGACATCACCGTTGCTGTCTTTGCACTGAAGGAATGGTCCCGACTGGTGATAGTTGAGCGCAATCTCACCGTTAGCCAGCTGCAGCGCTGTTGCCTCTTTGTCCTGAACAGAACTGTTCTTGAGGATTAGCTGGACAGCCATGACTATTCAGTCGGAAGACACCCCTATTCAGGGGTGCCCACACTCTAGCGATCAATACTTAACAACAGCAAGCAGGGCGACGTTAGTTGGGCGAGTTTCTGCGTCACCGCCGCCGTTAATTGTGACGGTGTGAGAGTGGTTACCTGCCGTGCTGGTGTTTTGCGCACCAGCGCCTTGGTTGGTAACGGCAGCGCCCGGATCGCGGCTGGCGTTGTTTTCGCCAGTGCGGTCGTAAGAGTGGCTGTGATTACCAGTCGTGTTGGTGCTGCCGGTAAACGCTGTGTTCGGTGCGGCGGTTGCGTCGTCCTGATCAGAACCACGGACGCGGCCCGTATCTAGTGCCGAGGTGTCACCGTCAGCATTTGCGCCAGAGTTCCAGCTACGGATGAACTGACCGCGCAGGTCGGGAAGTGCGCCGGCTGCTCCGTACGTTGTGCCAAGTGCCGCAAACAGTGCCGAGAAATTGGCAGTTACACCTTGGACTGTTCCACTGCCGTTGGGAACAACATCGCCATTGGCGATTAGCCAACCCGTTGGAGCAGTAGAACCCACAACGTGCTGGACACTGCCAACCGGAACCAGTTGGTTTGTGATCTGAGCAATGATTGTGGTCTGCAGATCGGTCAGCGCACCAGACAGGCCAAACGGAGTGACTGCCAGAGCGTTGGAGGACAGAGCCTCGGTTTCCGTTTGGTTGGCAAGTTCGACGATGCCTTGCTGGGTTTCGCTTGCTTGGGGCAGCGCTGGAAGCACACCACCAAACCCGCCATCCCAGCTCGGTGCTCCGGTGACTGAACCACTCAGCGCCAGTTCGGTGTTGACCGTAAGGGTGTTGGCGCTAAGGCTGTCGTAGAAGGTGGGGAACTCAATCTCGTCAGTCGGTTGCGATCCACCCAGAGAGTCAAAGCTGGACTCTTCACCTGTGGTCAGGTCTTGGATGCCCTGAGGGGTAACCAAGAAGCCTTCTTCGTTGAAGCCGCTGCCGTAGACGCGACCTGCGTTTTGGTTGGTGAAGTAATAGGTGAACTTGTTGCTGGCGCTCAGGTCCCGCTGGTACGCGGGCAAACTCTTCGAGTAGTTGAGGTAGCCGGCCCACTCGTAGGCGTGGCCAAACAGGCGGATGTTTGACGGGCGACGGAACTCGATCGACCAGTTAGCCCAAGCGTTGGCTGCGCCACTCGGGTTGGCAATACCGTCTAGGGCTGCTGCCGGGTTGCGGTCACGGTTGGCAACCGTCTTGGGCAGCAAAATCGTGTGCGCATCCGCTGCACTGAAACCGATGCTGACCAAGAAGGAGTGCATCCCCTTGTAGTCAGTCGATGAACGGTACTGGGCGCGAACTCTTGCATCCGTGGACCAGACAGTGCTGAAGTTGTAACCGAGAGTGGTTGAATCAACCGTTCCGTCGGTGTCGTTGTCAAAGGTGATTGAGGGCTGGACGTTCTTGAAATAGTCCTCGGCGTTGTAGCCCTCCTCCATGTGGACGTAGGCTTCGGTCCACTTGTTGACATCGAAGACAGTGTCAACGTTCTCGCGGATGCAGTTGTAGTGCTTGTTTCCGGTGCGAATAACGTCGCCGGTCCGGTAATACGTGCCAGACACCCAAGTGTTAGATGGGTTGAGGCGACGCAGTTCAACCAGTGAGTCGTTGCCAGCTGTGTCGGTAACAGCAGCCGAGGTAGCGACACCAATCAGAGCAGTGTTGGGAATGGTGGTGTCAATGTGCGAAGCAGCCGTGTTGGTCTGCAGCACGTAGTCGCGCAGAGGCGTACGAGTGGTGGAAACGCTGGTGGAGTTCAGCAGTGCGTAACGACGCTCGGCGGCAGTTCGAGTGTCTTGAATACGGCGGATGTAAACGTTCGCTCCAGCAAGATCGGGGTAGTTGATGCCGATCGGGTTGCCGAGGTTGTCGAGAACAGGATCGCCAGGTGCAGTGCCGTCTTCGTTTTCAAATGCCGCTGTAACAACCAGCTGGTTGGGGTTTGCAGAAGACCACGCAACGGCAGACAGCGGTGCTCGGTAATCAGCCGAGCGGCTATTGGTGACCCAGAGGAAAGAGTTTTCAAACAGCGTGTAACCGTCGCGCTCCAGTACGCGGGGAATCTCGCTGTCGTAAATACCCTCTTCGAGATCAAGCTCCAGCGTGATCGTGGTGGCGGTGTTGCTCACGCCGCTGGCAATCTTGCCCAGCGTGACCGTTTTGATGTTGCCCGTCTTCTCGCTGAGGTCGGTGGCAACGCGGATGCGGTTGACTTCCCAGTTGGAGTCCGCATCAAATGCAACGCTCTTGTAGCCCTCGGCCAGAGCTGCGCAACCACCAAAGTTTGAGTTGGAGTTGGTGACGGTCAGCTCGCCGCCGTTTTCAACCCAGTGGTGGACGCCTTGGCCGATTGCAAAGACGCTGACCTCTTGGATAATTGCGTCGTTGACGGCGCGGATGTGGAACGAGCGCCGCGAGGGCTTCATCCGAACGTTGTCGGGATCCTGCGCGATGTAGTCGTCGTAGTCATCGACCAGCGTCCACGAACCAGAGGAGTATTTCTCCCAGTTGTTCATGTCCCGCTGCAGGGACACGCCCGTGTACTGGGCCACAACCATGGACTTGAAGCCCTGGGCCGCAGCACCATTGGCAAAAATGCCGCACAGACCGTAAACAGAACGGTTTGAGCAGTTGTAGATGTAGGGGCTAGCGCTGTTGACCGTGTCAACGGTGTCCGCAGCAGTCGGAGGTTGCGGGCCAGTGATCTGGTACTCAACTTCCCGGCTGTCAGCGTTGGCTTCGCTTAGGCCACCAAGCGTTCCAAGCTGCGCGTAAATCTTTGCGTAGAAGTTATCGAGCTGGGTTTCGCTGGTGAACTGGAAGCAATCCAGCAGGTGGTGACTGGTGGTGGAGCCGGCCTTGTCCTTGAACGTGAAGCCGAAGTAGTAGCCGCCACCAGTGACGTGGAAGATCGAGCGGCGGTTGCTGTAGTCAGCTGCCTCGTCAGTCGGAGATGGGACGAAGTCAGGGCGGATAACGGTTTTCCGCAGATCCAAGCTGATTAGCGAGGCGCCACGCGGAATGATTAGGCCGCCAACAGTGTTGTCGTTGTACTGCTGAAGCTGAGCCGGAGTGGGATTAAAGGTGGCGCTCCACTCGTCGATCGTGCTGGAGCCGGTGCCGTTGTAAACCGTGTGGACGCCGGGAGCCAGAATGATCGAAACGAGATCGTCACCTGCTGCGGGGTCGAGCCAACTGCGGCTGGTGATCAGCGCAGCTTCAATGACGGCACGGTTGATCGTCTTGAAGGGACGGGCTTCGGTGTATCCACACTCCAAGCGCTGCAGCGCAATGCGGCGCAGCTTTTGGGTTTGGGTGCCGTCGTCAGCACTGGCGTAGTCCCCCGACACAAAAGTGTCGTTACCGATTTGGGGGTTTACGTAAAGGACGTATTGCGCATTCAGCGGATCATTAACCGTGCCAGCACCAGGCTCAATTTCGGGTTTACCGCCAAGCTGACGAACCGCGTCGGTCAACGCATCAATCTGATCCCTAAAGCCGGACTGGGGAACGTTGATGTCGCCTAGCGACCCGGACTGACCGGCACGGGTGATCTTGGTCACTGGACCACGGTCTGGACTGCTTCAAGCAGTCTAATCTCACCCGTCGTAACAAAGTTTGCTGTGCCCGCAACGATTTCAGTAGGCCTAACGTTCACTGCACTGCTTGTTACAAGCAATTCACTTGCGTAATAGAGGTCTCCCGGAACCTGCAAACCGGAACCTTGAACCCCGCCTCCTCGATTGACCACATAAAAACGGGCAGATGCCTTACAGCCGCGCTCAGTCATGAGCAGCAGCTTCATAAGGGTCGTTCCATTGTCCTCTTCATCTCCAAATCCCTTTCGATCAATCAGGAATTCAACCGAACCGCCTCCAGTTACAAGCGATTTGACGGATTCGCCAAACTTTTCGCTGAGGGCGGTGGTATCGACGCTTGGTGCGGACAGTTCTAAAGACCAGTTGGCTACATCACAAATCAGTTGCCAATAAGGAGCCGTTTGTCCTGCAGTTGCACTGCGCGGTAATACGTTTGCGTTCTCGTATTCGTCTGAGTCGTATACGACTGCTTCGTACTCGGGCGCGTCCGCACACACGCTGTCAAGTGAGACGATGTCCTGCGCGTCGCTGAAGGCGTACTCCCCAAAGCTGACGACACAGCGCCAGAAGGCGTTGTTGAAATCTGAGCTGCCGAATGGGGCAAGACCAATCGTGCCGGCGACATTGCCAAACAGGGAAACCCGGTCATCGGGGTCGCCCTCTAAAGCGGCCGCACGGCTGGTGTAAAAGCTGCCGCCACCTAGCTCGTCGATGTGAATCCAGTATTCACCATCGGTGCAATCCTCGATGGTGTCACCGCCGGAAACGTCACCGGGGCGCGCATAAAACTGCGCATCATCCGCTTCCTGTCCGTCGGGGTATGCCTGCGTTCCAGTCTTGTAAAAAGTATCCGTAAAGTCGGTGATGTGGGTCCGATTTGGACCTTGGTAATACTGGCTGTAGTAGTACATCCCATACCCATCAGGGTTGGGCGGAAATGTTCCGGTGCCGTGGGGCAGGCACGAGACAATCACCTTGTCGCCGGACCAGTAGCCAGGGCAAATGCTGCTTATGGCATTACGAGCGCCGTCAACTGCAGACGAGTCAATTAAGCAGGCGTCCGGTGCGTCACGCTTGAGGTACAGCCTGCCGCCGATACCAAGAACAGCCATTAGAAAGCTCCGGTTGGTTTACCAGATACTTGGAAGCTAACGCTCACAGCTTGCACGCTACCCACGCTGATGCTCGGGCTGACGCTGGTTACAAAACCAGTGCAAAAGAACGACTTGTTGTCGTGTCGATTGAACACGAAATCGGCGGTTTCAGTGTTTTCGGTGTTCTGGAAAATTGAGTTAAGGAAAGCTGCTGCGTCGACGTTGGCTGGGTCGTATAGCACGGTTGCACTTCCTGTAGTGCCACGCAGACCTTGGATGTACGTCCTGTCGTAGCTTCCTATTCCAGTGTCCTCAAGTGCATCCTTTGTGATTGTGATACTCCAATCACGCACCTTGCCGACAACTGCCCCTTGATACCTGAGTTGTCCGTCAGCTCCGGTAAGGACCATGATTAAGCGTCCAAAGTGGCTACGAGTCGTACTTGCACCCTAGACCGTCCGGGAAAGAGTGATTCGACTGAGGGCATCTCAGCCCAGCGCCAGTTTAGGTAAGTCGGGACTTGATCTTTAAGGTTTTGGCTGACTCCAGTAAAAACTTCAGACGGCAGGGTCAGCGTGTACGCACCGCCTTTTGAGTTGTGCCAGCTTTCAAGCAGCAGGGTTGTATCGGCATCTCCCGTCACGAAGTCAAGGCGTAGCTCCGCGTCAAAGGCTTTGCTGCCATACAGGCGAGTCTCGCTGGCACCGTTGACCGCGTTGAATTTCTTGGTTGCGTAGGCACCGGGCGTGAATGTCCGCCGAGTTGGAGAAAGCGCAGGAAAAGAGACGCTCATAACGTTCCCTCAATTACCCAGTTGTTGGACTCGTTCCAGCCCTGTGTCAACAGGCTAGTTCCAGTGGAGTCGGTAGGAAAATAAGTGGCCTCGACCTCGATGTTCCCGTCTTGGTCGTAGCTAATGGATTGGGTTTTGTAGGTCTGAGCGTCGGTGGTGCTGTTTTTCACGCAGAACACCGCATTGCTGTACGTGCTCTTGCCTCCCTCAATCCGCAGCTCAACCTGCTCTACATCAGAGCTGGTGCCGTCCCACAAAAGGCAGGTGTAGGTGCCATCAGCCAGCTCAGGCCACGAAGTGACAGTCCCGTCGTCGGCAATCGCGCCGTTGGCGGGCTGGTTGTAGGTAACAGTTTCAAGTCCCAGCTTGAACACGCTGCCGATGTCAAGCGACGCCTCAGATGGCGTGGTTTTGAATTTGATTGAATGCGTCGTGTAGCGGCGGCTGCGGAGCTCCCATTTGGCGCGGTCGATGGCGTGCTTTTGGCTGGTGCAGTAGTCGCTTAGGTCGATTTGCTCCAGTGGCGCGTTTTCATCGACGCCGGTCTCGCGCACCGTCACCTCGCGGACCACGGGGAATAGGCCGCGGCTGACCGTGTTGGATGACTCTTTCTCTTGGCGCCATTTGACCGAAACCTTTACGGGCAGACGGTCTTGCAGGTCCGCGTACGCAAACTCCAACGTGTCCTCAATGATGTTGCCGGCGGTAAACAGACCGCTGATCGTTTCAGGACCGCTAAACGTGGCGACCGGCTGAAGCGCAAATTTGCCGTTGCGGACCACTAGGTCGAGCAGATAGTCGTTGGCAACCTTGGCGCCCCAGCTCCGAATGTTGATACGTTCAGTAATTGCGCCGTCAAAGAAGTACCGGCGGGCGTAGGTCCATGCAGTGGCGGTATTGAAGCTGTCGAGATCAACCTGCTCAGCGTTGAGCACTTTGCCGGTGCCGTACCGATCGTTAGTCATCAAGTCGTACAGCACATCCGGGAAGTTGCTAGTCGCCCCAATCCCCTCGTTGACGTAAACGCTGAACTGGTCGAGGCGGCTGATCTCGGTGCTGCTGCGGATGTTGACCCCGACAATCGCCATGTTGTCGTAGTTCGGAACCGAGGGGTTTTCAGCGATTGTGTTGACGTAAACCACCTGATGCTCAGGTTGCGTGGCGCTCGTCGTGATTTCGTTGTAGATAAACGATTCGGCTAGGCGGGCGTATTCGTCGGCGTAGAAGCTGCCGTCGTCGAACTGCGGGCCAAGGTCTTCGCCGTTAGGGGTGGTCAGGCTGGCCACGTTGAATGAACCTGCCGAACGGGACACCGACAAGCCGGTGAAACGGACCGTCACATCGCCGCTTGTCACTTTGCGGATGCTGTTGATGTGGGGGTCCATGACCTCCAAATCACCCGTGGCGATGTTGTTACGGACTTCCCAGCTACTTACTGGGGTCAAGCGCACTTCCCAGCGGCTGGCACTGGGGAACTCAAAGCGCAGGTAGTTGTAGAGCGCGACGCCGGTTGCACTGCGGACACCAAAGAGTTGCTCCAGTTCAGTGAACACATCGTCCGTGCCAGCAACTCGATAGCTGACGCGGAAGAAGCTGTAACGGGTATCGGGGCTGCTGTACGTGCCGCTTTGAAATACAATGGCCTCAATGCCATCAGCGTTTTGGCCGTTGTAATCGAAGCAGGCTTCGTTGTCGCAACGGGTGTAACTGTGAGCGTCACGGAAATTGGCCAAGCCGCTAATCTGAAGCTGCACGCTGCTGCGTAGACCAACTTCAACGACACGGGCTTCGCGGTCAGTTGAGAAAACTGCCTCAGCAAACTTGTAGATATGACTGCCGTTGGTAGCGTTCCTGCCGCCGTCGCCTTCGATTGTGCCCTGGCTGTAAACGTTGACCTGTCCTTCGCGGATCACTTCAAAAGTGGCCGTGACTGCCTGTGAACCACCAACGCCACTGTTGTCCGACTCAGAAACAAACGCTGCTTCTGTGCGAGCCACGCAAATAGCAACGGCACTACCCACGCGATACAGTTCGCCAAGACTTAAGGCTTCGTCGTAGTTGCGCTGACGACCTGCCACTGCCTGGGCAACATCGCCGCAGGTTTCTTCACCATCTGCACCATTCGGGTTGGTTTCAGTGAACAGGCGGTTTTGGTCAGTACTGGTATAGATCGTGTAGGTGACGGTGTCGCCTACAGCCAAAGAAGTGATGCCCTCGGTGCCGACAATGCCTGCACGACCAGCAAAAGTGACGTTCTGCTTGGCACGCTGAGCTTGGGCTTGCCAATCGTTAGGGCAACGGACTTGGTTGCTGGCACCTGGCTGCAGGATCACGCCGGGTCGGAACACCGGATTGACCTTGAAGCCAAAATTGTTGCCGATGAAATTGTGAACGCCAAACGTTGTTTGGTTAGATGGCGTGCTTACGAAGCAGAACTCCGAGCCGAAGTCATCGTCAACGCCGCGAACTTGAAATACGTCCGTGCCACCGTCGTTCTCGGCATTGCCCAGGTCATTCGCAGGAAGCTGGCCCGCAATGTGATCGTCTGCGCTAAGGCGGCCACCATTAGCCCGGTAATAAATAGAGATACGACCGTGGTCCGTAATGGCCAAGTCGTAGTTGTTAATTAAGTTGTTGCCGATGGCGAACTGCGTAGGGTCGAGCTCCGCAACGCTGCCCTCGCTAACCAAAAAGATGCTGCGCAGCAACTGACCGCCGCCAACGCTGTAGATCTGGCTCCACAGCAGGTTGGTGTTGACACGAATGCCGCCATAGCTGACGCCATCAATCGTTTGACGATTGGCGTAAACAATCGGAATAACGCTGCCCAGCTCAACAACGTTTTGGACAGAGTCAAAGCCCGCCTTGGGCGTGTACCGGGCACCGTTGACGATGTTTTGGCCTTGGACCGTGTTGGTCGTGACGTTGGCCTGCTGCGGCTGCCGAGGCCTTGGGGTAAGCAGCGTGGCGACATAGCTAAGCGCCGCGCCAATGACGATGTAAAGGATTAACAGGTCGACGCCGATATTGACAGGCGTGCCAGGTTGAATCTTGCTGTGCCGCTTGAGTTCGCGGACAAATTCTCGATACTCACTCTCATTTAGACCGGTGATCTCCATGATCTCCCGATCCTGGGGCAGCAGGACAATATGGTCAGCACCTTTAGGAGAAAGAGTCATCGCAGTGATATTTCTCCGGTAGTGGGCAGTGAACCAACCAGCTGCTGGGTCAATGAACGCCGCGGGGCGTTT
>Ga0208644_1003391_pt1 | contig 12416 bp, 17 predicted proteins | sample VirMetDEL_Nov_18_FD_184517 | JGI IMG/M metagenome (GOLD analysis project Ga0208644, IMG submission 184517) | Aqueous microbial communities from the Delaware River and Bay under freshwater to marine salinity gradient to study organic matter... | ecosystem: Environmental > Aquatic > Marine >... | reverse complement strand
CGTCATCCCAATCTTCTGGTGTAGAAAATCGGCATCGACCCAAGATAGCGGCGTATCCAATGAGATCGAGATACGAATCCTCGCGCTCTGGACTTTCCACCATTCGGCTGAGTTTTGTCGCGATAAAGACGAGTGCCACGTCAGCTGGGTCTCTGAGCTGAATACCGAGCAGCCTCGCGATTTTGTAAATGCGTAAAAGATTGAATCTCGGATCACCATATTCGAGCCCCCTGTCATCGAGGGTGTTACCAGCATCCGAGAGCCAGTCACTTAGCGATCTCTCTGACATTTAAAGTGCTCCGTCCTCTTTTGTAACCTTCGTTAAAGGCTTTGGCTTTAGCCGACTCGATTAAACTGTGTATCCACAATCCACCGACAAATAAACTAATTACTAGCGTCGCTATTTGTTCAGCTGTAAAGTTATTGGACATCAGCGTTCACCCCGAATCGGTCTAGCCAATAGGCTGAGATTTCTTCGCGGCTTAACCGCCCTCTAACTGATTTCCTACCTAGCGATTCGATTGCATATCTGCGAATAATTTGGCCTTTAACGTAATTCTTACCATCAGACCAAGCGCCAGAAGTAGAATCAAATCGAATTACTGCTGGATTATTTATCACTTACTCTCCCGTTCTGTAACCCTTAAATGGATTTACGGGATAAATGTATTTAATTAAATGGATTTATACAAGTAAGAGTTCGGAGTGTCGTATATCTAGGAAGCCACATAGCTTCTCAATCTTGCCGCTGTTGGCGAAGTCGGTCTTGTTAGGAAGGGCCTTTAATTGCCATTCAGGCTCGTTTATAGCCCCTAAGTCGAACTGATAGACCCCTTGTGGGGTAGAGTTGATATAAAGCGTCCTAGCGCCCGTTCTAGCCCTTATATCGGCCAAATAATCCCACTTCTTCTTTTCAATCAAAAGGGTTGGATAATGAGTGCGTCGGCACTTCATCTCGATATAGGCGTCGTTGGTAATGCCGTCAGCTCGGTCGGTTGCCGATAGTGGCGTTAAGTCCGGATAAACGGCTTTAAGCGCCTCAAAGAGTTCAACCTCGCGTAGGTAAATTAGACGTCTTCCTCGCCATCTTCCCATCCGATTTTCCTAATCGGATCTTGTGGGTCGATAACCCAGTCAGGCCAAGAGCTTCGATCCATAGCAAAGGCAAGAGCCAAGCCTTCATCCATCCCATTACGGCGGCAAGTCTCGTAAATCTCTTTGCAAGCAATTGCCCAGAAATCGAGTTTAGTAGGCAACTCTTTAACTGTTCGGCGAGATTTAGCCGTTTTCTTGACTGGCTTCTTAACGCGCTTTCTTGTTGCCACTAGCCCCCACCTTCTTTGATAGGGCTAATTCTAACTGAGACTCCATTTTATCAAGGCGCGACACAATGGGGATATTTTCTAACTTGATTATGTAACGAAGCCCAGCAATTAAAAGAGCGATTGATCCGAGAACGGACGCGACAAAGCCAGCGATGGTATTGGCATCCATTTACTTGACGCGGCCGTAGCGTTCGTAGTTAGGGTTGAGCCAGTTGATAATGCTAGGCAAGACTGATACTAGAGCTGCATTTGCAATTGCATCGACATCCCACCCGACTGCTAGATAAGTCGCTAGGGCTGTTGCTAGGAAGGTCTTGGCCCAACTTTCCGCCATCTTCTTTAAGTCGCTCATTTCTGTCTCCTTCGAGGTCGAACCATTTGCCGTCATTGTCTCCCAAAGTTGTAAAGCTAATATGAAAGTGCGAGCGGTGAGGATTAGCGCCTTTGTATTTGCGGCGCTTCCAACCCAATGTCGGACTCATAATCTTGCCGTCGTAAATAATGTATTTAATGCGCTTATCGCCGCGCTTGGCACACTTACGAATCTTTTCCACCAGCGCATAAGTTTCTTCCGGATGCGCGTTTAGGTTGGCATCTATATCTAAAGCTCTAACGATTCCGTTTGTTGGAATATGGTCAGAAGTGCCTTTGGCAACGTGACGAGCATCAGCCACCCAACCATCAGACTTACGATCGCGGTCAGGATAATCATCGTCTATTTGCTCCCGAAGTTGTTGTCCAGCTTTACACAACTTAGCCAAAAAGCACCTTTACTTCATCGGCAGTTAAACCCAATTTGTTAAGTACCGCAGCTTTTGCCACTTCTCGATTTTCTTGTTCCGTTTTCTTATAATTTTCTAAAGCCACAAAACCATTTTCAAGTTCTTCAATTGTGGGTTTTGAGCTACTTGATTCATTCCATTGCAATTCCAAATCATTTAAAGTCCATTGAGCATTAGGCCTAATAAAATTTAAAACTTCGATTATTTGTGTATGAGTTAGTTTCATTATGCACCAATTTCCATCAAGATTATTGTCGAAGTTGCCGATTCGATTTGAGAATAAAGAGTTCCAGGATCAATTAAATACATTTGTGTTTTGTAAGTTGTTGAACTTGTTGTGCTTGGAGAATCTAAATAAGCTGCTGAAAATACTGTTCCAACTTGTTTTAAATCGGCGTTATTGCTTAATACTATAACTGGAATCCGTGTGTTGTCATAAATAGTAGTCGATCCTCTAACTATTCGATACGCACCGCTGGCGTTTGATCCGCTTCTTGAAACTAAAGTAGGCTGTGTTATTAATACTAAAACTTTTGAAGAAGTTGCACTTGGTGTTATTGATGCAGTTAAACCGCTATCAGTCCAAGTGCTTTGTGTTGATGTGCTGACTTGGGTGCTATAAGTCGCTTGAACAACCTGCAAAACTTTTCCACCGGCGACTGCGGCCCATTTTAATCCGGTGCTTGTTGTGCTGTCAGCCGTCAATACTTGGCCATTTGTCCCAACTGCGAGACGAGCTGGAGTGTCAGCTGCGGTGGCTGAAATTAAATCGCCCTTAGCGTCCAAGATTGTTAATGGATCGACTGAAGACCATACAAAATCCAAATCGGTGTTAGAATTTTTAGATAAAACTTGACCCGTTGTGCCACCTTTGAGATCAACAAAAGAACTATCGATAGAGTTACCAAGAGTCCGCATTGCTGCAGCTCCGTCTTTAACTAAGTCAGTATCGTCTGGCGTTTCCCAGCCGAAATTTGTCGTATTTGCCATTGTTCTCCTTTAGGCGACTATTGTAGCGTTGAGCCAGTCCAATGTAGGGTTAATCGTATTCCAAGTCTCCGTCGCTGGGACTGAGTTCCAACGGAAAGCTTGTAAAGAATAAGCCAGCGGTGACAAGTTTAGGGTGAGTTTTAATGAGTTGAGATTTGCCGTCCAAGTCCATCCCTCAACAAAACCCTGAAATTGTCCATCGACCATATTGGCTGGCAAATTAGTAATATTAAGCGGCTGACCCATAAAAACTGCCAATAAAGCGTCTCTATCAGTATTGTCTATTTCCGGACTGCTAATCGGAAAAGTAATTTGCCGCATTTCGTATTGGGGATAAGCCCGAATTGACAAATAAAAGGCTGCCTGAGCTTCGGCATCAGCTTGATGCCTCAAAGTCGTTGTCACAGCAGAACCCAATTCTCCGTATAAGGCTATTGAATCAGGATCTGAGTCGCTAACTGTTGATTGACTATCCGCATCATAAGCAACAGTTATGGCATTGCGAACGTCACCGGCTCTTTTTGAGATTTGTAATGTTGGTCCAATTGAATGATTTCCATCTAAATCCACATAACCATTGGTCGCAAGATATTGAGATCGATGTGTCGAATCTGCATAACCAATCCGACCTTCTGAATCTTCATAAACATACCCAAGCCCCGAAGTTGCATATAAGGAAACTAGGTTGTAAATCGTGTCGCTTACCGATGCCTGACTATGTAGTTCATAATCACCCGGAGTGTCAATCTCACCATATCCGGAATTTTCGGCATTCGCCCAAGTAACGCTGGCATCGTAAGTGTTCCAAGTTGTCGCTGCAGGTACTTCGCTCCAAGTATCAAAAAGCACTTGTCCAAGAAGAAATGCAATGCGATCACCATCGAACTGATGATTAAGACTGCCGGTATAAACTGTCCGATTTAGTCTCGCCAATGCTCCGACAGCAACGATATTTATACGCTGACTGATTGCTGAAGCCCCAGAATTTTGGACTATAACGTTCAAATCAGTTATGAAACCGCCAAATAAAAAAACATAATTGCCAGATGAATTTTGCACTTCAACAGTCACCGAATCGTTAATTTCGAAAGGTACGGCTGCTTCGTTCGTCTCAATTAATGTCAAATTGCAATATCCGGCTAAAGGTTGCGAATAGATACTTGTCCGTCCAGAAGTGATGCTCAAGCCGGAAAGCGTAGTATTCGTTACAGTCGTCCCATTGACCTTGACGCGATATACGGGACTCCAAATTGTCATATTGCCAAAGTACCTAACGATCCGGTACGGAATTCACTTTGATTCAGAGCATCGATTACTGAACGGGTGAAACCTTCGGTGTCAATTGCCGATGGAGCGTTTACATTGATTGTGATGGCAGCAGGCGTAGTTGCCGAGCTATTAGATCCGTTTTGTATAGCATTTGTCAATCCAGTAGTTTGACTTACCACCACACCAGAGCCACCAGCTCCAGCAACGTTATTTTGTCCGTATAAAGGTACGCAATAACTCAAGGTTCTACGAATTTGCTCGCCATAATAGTTGTATTCGACCAAATAAACACCTTGTCCCGATGGACATTCGTTGGAATCTTGAATAATTGTTTCAGACTTCCAAGCCGTATTTCTTCTTTTATTTTCTGTGGCCGCGTCAGTAGCACCGGTATCGCCGACGGGTCGTCCCAATTCATCTACTGCACCCGCGCCCGATACAAAAGCACCGGAAGTCATACCTGAGGAGACAAAAGCACCCGTTGTAAAAGAAGAATTAGAAAATGGATTGATACTGCCAAGCCATTTGCTTGATGGATTATTTTTAATAAAATCTACAACTTTTTTGTATTTATCATACAAATCCTCAAAAAAATTCACTAATTTGCCGACTGCATTAATAACTGTTGTAAGACCGCTAACCATTCCACTAAATGCCAATTTCATAGCTCCAGTTATAAATGGGACTAAGTATGTTTTAACGAAATCCCAAAGAGCCTTAAATTCGTCTTTATTGTCTTCGATTGCTTTTGTGACAGGAGCTAGTTTATTTTTAATCTCCGTCACAGCTGGGCCGACATTGTTCAAGAAATAATTGATTAAATTTGTCAAGATTGGTAATAGTCGAGCGCCGATGGATTCCTTCGCTTCGTCAAAAGCAACAGTCAATCGAGCCATTTTGCCTTGAAAAGTATCCGCTTGAGTTGTTGCCTGACCCTCAAAAGTCTTGGCTAGAGCTTGGGTAACATCGTCAAATGACATCGTTTTAAGTTCATTTGTGGACAGACCTAATCCAAGACGGCCTAGAGCTGCTGTATTGCCTTCATAGGCTTTTGCCAAAGCATTACTGACAGTTTCTAATGATTTGCCTGATCCAGCAGCTACATCAAGAGCAATCTTTTGTAAATCTTGGGCTTTTGTTACATTGCCCGTAGCAATCGCAAGGCGCTCAAAAGATGGTCGTAATTGATCGTCAGTTATTCCATAGGCCAATGACAATTTTGAGATTTGTTGCTCGACGGCACTAATCTGAGCTTTAGTTGCGCCGGTTACGTTTTCCAATGTAGCAGCTAATTTTGCTTGAGCCTTCTCATCTTCGATAGCGGACTTGACGCCATCCACCAGAAGCTTTCCAGCATAGGCGGCGGCTGCGGCAGCTGCTACGGCGAAAGCGGCGGCTGCTTTTTTACCAAAATCTCCTAATTTGTCGCCAAAGCCAGATACTTCCGCTTCGCCTTGACCCAATTTCTTTTTAAGGTCATCAACGTCGGCGAGAATCGATAATTTAAGCGTTCTACTTCCAGCCATTCTTTAACCCCATTTCTTGAGAATGGTATCGAAAGCTTCTTCCCATTTACGGACTAATTCAGGCTGAATCTTGCGAAGTGTCGGGTAAATGAAATAGCCAGAGTTTCCTCGACCTTTGTTGGAAGTGCGTCTAGGGAACTGAGGGAAACGATTAGATCCGAATTCGTAACCTGCCCAGAGCTTTTGAGTTGTTCCACCACCAGAAAAGCGTTGAGATGCGAATCCGTAAGAGAACTCGCCAATCTTGGATGATTTGCTAATCCTAACGCCATCTGCGATGCGATTGACAGCGGCCTGTCCGAATGTTCGTGTGATTGAGTAGGCGCGAATTTCATTGGCGGCGTAAAGCGCGAGTGCGCTTGATTGTGTTCTGGCTTCATCAATTGCGGCCGCATCCATAGCCTTGAAAGCTTGAAGGATACCGCGTAACTCAGAGCGATCATAAGTAATCGTCTCATTGGCCACCGCGTCTCTCCTTCAATATATCCAAAGCCGTTAAGACGTCATCTGCATCCGTCCAACAAGACTTTGGGATTCCAGTCTCAATCGCCAAAAGCATCAATAAATAATTTATGCTTCCAGCGCTGTGGCTTTTGGGTCTTGATTGACCACATCGACATCTGCGACTGTATCCATCCAGACTTCAAAAGATTTGACGGGCTTACCAGCAGCTTCTCGTTTCATTGCGTTATATGCCAAGAACATAATGTCCCAGACACCGCCGAGTTCGCCGATTGATTTGCCTGTCGCCTTTTCCCATTTTGCGTACTCGGGCGGTTGGGCTACATAAGTGGCTTGATCGCCCGAGTTATATGTAATTGTGATTTGTGACTTCATTGCTCCCGATGCTCCGATCTCTTAGCTGAAGGTTTCTGTTGGAGTTCCAACGACTGTCAAAGTCCAAGTATCAGTTAAAGCTCCTGGAGCTGCTCCACCGGCTGATGGAAATACTGGAAGGACATTGAAAGCGAAAACTGCGCCAGTAACAGCCGTGAAACTGACTGCAAGTGTGGTGTTAGGTGCTGATTCCGCATCAGCCCACATTGCCTCAAATAGTGAGCTAGCCGCTCCCCAATCTTGAAGCAATTCAATTGTGAAAGTCCATTGCTTATCTACGGACTTGTATGCGCGACCATCGAGAGTTTGATATGTCTCGATAATGGTTTCGCAGGAAAGAGTCGCGGAAGTCGCCTGAGCATCGTAGGACGATGAGTCCAACGTGAAAGTGACATCGCGGCCAGTAATTACTGTCGTTGCCATTTGTTCTCCTTAGGAAGTTTGCTCGTAGCGGACGCTCAAGCGAATGTCTGAGACGAGCAAATTCGTCGTCCCAACTTGAGTAACCGATGGTCTTTCGACAACCGATAACTCATACTTGGCAGCATTTAATGCGCCAAGAATACTAATTATTAGTTTTTCCAAATTATCTAACGATGCTGGATTTGATAAATACGCTACGCAAGCAGTAATCGTGTAATTTAATTTTACTCTAGTTAAAGATTTACCTATGAGTTCCAATTCCATATATGGAGAATCCGGGACGATAACAACGGCAGGGACAATGGGTGCTTCTGGAACGTGATCGTAAACGTTAGCGGTGACGCCAGCCAAAGCCGTTTTGATTGCGCCGCGAACATCGGTTGAAATTGATGAGGCTGGCATCAGCCCACCATTGCGTCAGTATCAAGATACGGCCCGAGAAGGCCAGTTACCTTCGCAAGAAGATTTTTGGAAAGTCTGTACGGCGTTACTGCAAAGTCGATTCCTTCGATTGATCCGCCAGCTGCGGTTCTGGCTTGAAAGATTTCGACAGAGATAGCCAAAACAGCAGATTCAACATTGGGATTTCCGATGTAGGTCGATAATCCAGATAGCGCAGCGTTTCCGGCTGGGATAATGTTTTTTTCCAGTATGTCTGCATTTGTGATGGCTGCGGTAAATACATAAGGGCCAATTAAATCATCTGTGACTGTGTGAGTGCCATTAAAAGGCGCTCCGACACCAGTAACAACAACCGACTGACCTTCGGTAAATTCTTGGATTGTTGCAGTGTGAAAATAAGCAACGTTATTTTCTAAACTTACTTTGTCAATTTTACTTTGGAAAGTGACAAGCATAGGGAGAACTAAATTCTCACTTGTATCCACAATATCATCAAGGTAAGCATCTGAATATAGGGATGACGAGACGCCAAGAATGGTTCTTAGCTCGGAAGCCGTGACGATTGTTGGCATCTCGTAATCCTTTTCTACTAGAGGGTGACGGGCCAGCTCGGGAGCGGACTGGCCGTCACTTTTAGGGTTTTAACTACGCGACCATCCAGCGATAAGCGCCAGCGCCAACCTTTGTAGCCAAAGCGCCGTAGCCGTAGTAAGCCACTTCGATTTGTCCGTTGAGTGCGACGTTTGTCTGGAGACGGAAACGTGAGGATTCATACCAAGTGTAGGAATCTGGGTTGATAACGATGATGGTGTTGTCGCCAACGCCTGAACCTGTTGTGAGGTTACGATCAACGCGGAAATTGAGACCAAGAAGGTTGCCAACTGCTGATCCAGCAGAGAGATTACCGCCTTGATTCATATTGCCAATCAAGTTCTGATAAATCGGACGTCCGTTATCAGCAAGGTTCTGAATCGCGCCCCATTGCTGAGGTGATGCGATGATGTTCTGAGCAAATCCGAGAGTGTTAGCGTAGATTGAAACGCCAGCATCGGAAACGAAATCAAGAAGTCCAGCAGCATCGAGAGTGCGGTTTCCGCCATCAGTTCCACCAGCAATTAGGCCGGTTGTAACTGCTACGTCTGTTGCCTTTGCGTATGCGTATTCCATCTGACGAACGAGTTCATCAAAGAACGCAGGTGAGGAACGATCAAGAAGTTCAACGCTGAAAGTCTGTCCGCCAGCATACTTTTTAACTGTTACGGAAAGGAATTCGTTTGTCATTCCTGTTTCGTCGATTGCAGCAGCTTCAGCTTCTTCGCCTACTGTTGGAACTGCGGTGATTTTAGGAATTTCAAAAGTCATTCCTGCATCTGGTAGAACGCCGCGAGATACTGAATCAACAGCTGGACGATCTGCGTTTGATAATGGGTTGATGACTTCGGTCAATTGACGGGTTGGGATGAGACCAGCGTTGTTGCTTGTGGTGTCATCTGCCGCCATAACATATTGACGAGCAGCATCATCACCGAGTTTAGCGCGAACGCTATTCTCGAGATATTTCGCCTTTGTGAACTCAAGGCGAGGAGCGGTGAAGAACGCTGGACGTGGCGCAGCGGCTTCAACCTTCGCTGCTTCTACCGCTTCTTCTACGGCAGGAGCAGGAGCGGTAGTGTCTGACACTTGTTCTCCTTCGGTTGGGTTGTCTGCTTCAGCGGTTGCCGGAGCAGAATCTTCTTTAGGTGCTTCATTCTCGGAAGCAGCAACTTCGCTAACGCGAGCTGAGTCAATAGCTGGATCAGTAACAAGAGATACCTCATCGAGGGTTGCGGAAGTAATGTTCATTACGCCTTTGTTATTGACCCACTCGTTAATTTGAGCGCCGACGCTAAATCCGTCGCGCAGACCTTCGGTTGCTTCAACTAACGCATCTTCTCCTGCCATTGTGTTAGCGATTTTGAAAGTTGCAACGATTCCGGTGGGAGTTACCTCGTGAGCAACCATTTTGCCAATTGGACGGGTGCGATCGTGCTCGAGTAGCAATTTTACTGGCTTCATTTCAATCGAATCAGCTGCGAATACTGTTGGCCCGACTGAAGTGTTACCTTGCTCGTTCCAAGTAACAATAGTGCCGCTGATTGTGCGCTTAATTGTGTCGGCCGCTGTGACGACCATTGGCATTTTGATTTTCATCGGATTAGATCTTCTTCCTCTTGAATCTGCTCAACGCTCATCGCGCCAATGCGGTTAAGGATTTCATAAACCTGCGCTCTTTCCAAAGGATTGCCGCGCAGGAAGTCATCGAGATCGAAGCGGACTTCCGTAGTTGCCGGAACAAAATCTGGCATTGAAAGGCGCTTCTCAATTGCAGTAAGTAATGGGCGAAGTGAAAAATCGACTAATGAGCGCCGTTCGCTAATCGAGTTTGAATAAGTCATTGAGGTAGTTTCGGCGCTCAAGAAGTAAGCTGGTATTCCAGCAGCTCGAGCCAATTCTAAAGCTACGTATTGACGCGCTTCGGCAAGCTGCAAAGATTTAGGATCATAACCAAATTCTTTTAGGTCAACATCTGCATTGAGGAAAGCAGTCGAGCGAGATTGACGGGCGGTGCGCCAAGCTGAAAGCAAAGCCGATACTCTTTCAGCAGTTAAATTTGTTCCATTGGATTTGAGAACCATTGAAGGATTAGGTTCTTTTGCATAATTAACCGCTGCGTTTTCTAAATAGACTGCGGCTGAAACTGTTTTGCCAGCGCGGTGCAAGAATCCTTCATCGTAACCATCGAAGCGAATGATTGAACCGATTCCTTGTAGTGGAACGTCCATTCCGTCAACTTTGTAGGATTCAATCATTGTATTTCTGAAATTGGTATCGACTGTTACGCGATCTGGGCTAACTCGAGTCCAAGCTCGGACTTTGCCGCCATCGGTTGCAGCATACATTTCTAAAACTTGTCCGTAGCCAACACCATAAAGCCAAATATCTTCAGCAAGCCAAGTGTAGATAAGTGAGCCAGGAACGCGAGGATCTGGCTGATTGATAACGCGGAGCGGATCAACGTGTTCTCCGGTGAGCTTGTTATATTGCTCAAGAGGTAATGATCCAGTTGTGCCGCAGATAATATTTCTAGCGCGAGCAATCGATGGGACGCTCATTGCTAATTGACGCGTTGTATTTGTTGCTCCGCCGAGAATGTTATAGACAGAATCGCTAATCTGAACGGGAGTTAGCGCGGCGGTAACGTCGCTAGTTTTCTGCGGTGTTTGAGCCGTAACTTGTGGAAAGAAGAAATCTCTAATAGCACCCATTAAGCCTAAATTGTAAGGGGTGTGTGCTACACAATGACAATATCAACACCATCATTCGCTTTAGTGGCGTAATGAGTCGCCATTGCCGACGCAACAGCTCCACAGATAACCGCATTACTTACTTTGCGACCCATTACCCAACCGCCGTCACCGAAAGGTAGTTTGACGGCGGATAGGCATTGTTTAGTCAGCTCATCTTGTCCCGAGTGAGCTAACCGCTGAGATGAGATTGCTCCCAGTAACTCATCGCAGCTTTGCGCATAATCAAGGCCATCTATCGGCTCAGTTCTGATTCCTGCCGGTGCTAATCGCGCAGCAACGGCTGAAGCGGTTCGGGCTGAGTAGGCGACTAACTGGACTGGATACTTTCGCACCCATTCAGCTAGATCGTTAGCCAAAGATTTATCATCGAGGTTAGAAGGGTTGTGCCAAGTCTGCAAGAGGATGACTTGGAATTTATCGCCTTCTAACTTTTGGCTCGCTACTAAGGCCGCTTGTTTTCTATCAGGACTGAGATCGATAGCCAACCAAGTATCAGATTCAGGGTTGAGCCGAAGCCCCTCAACTTTGCAGCTCTCCCATTGTGACGGACTGATAACAGGGTTGATTGTATCGACCCATTGACATAAAACTTCTGTGCGCACAATATCTTCGGGGTCTGACAATACGGCGCGGATATTGTCGGGATGGACTGTGTAGCCAAGTGACGGATTAGCTTGGCAAACACCGAGCCAAAAGTCCGGTGAGTTATCAAATTTAAGTCCGTTAGGTGCAGACCATTCAAACCAGCCAATATCGTCAGAGCCGCCGTGAATTGCGGCGTATGCTCGCTCGCGTAATTTGTTGAGAACTATCGAGTGTTGATCTCCAGCATTTGAATAAACCCATATTTGAGGATTTGGACTAGCCATCTGGGTATAGCGCAAAGCAGACCAGACATCTTCATCCTTATACTCGCGAGCCTCGTCGAGATGAATCGTTTCAGGTGCGGCAATACCTCGACCGGCTGAGTTATTGGCTCGGACTATGTATCGACGGCCTTCGGTGAACTGTAATTCTTGAAATCCTTTACTTTCCAGCTTCTTAGTGAACTCGGCGGCTAGTCGAGGAGTTGATTCGATGATCCCGTAAATCTTGTAAAACAATTCGGCTGAGGTTGTGAGCTTGTGAGCTGTGTGGACTTGTAACTTTTCTTTGAGGACATAAATTCTGAATAAAATCTGAAGCGCCATAAAGGTCGATTTGCCTTGTTGACGTGCGCACAAAAGGGTTACAACTGGGTGAGCCCAGCGCCCGTCCGGCTTGTATTTAAGCGAGTGATGAGCGAGCCATTGTTGCCATCCAAGTAACGGATAACCTATTTCCTCGCAGAATTTAACCATTTCCTCGCCCCGAGAAGGTAAATCGGTCAGTTTTGTGTGAATACGAGGCTCTGGCACACCTCTCCAACTCGAATCATCCCGAAGTAAGGTTAATTCCTTTGAATCGCTCCCAGAGTCGCCCAGAGGCTCATTCATAATGCCGGACGCTTCCATTTTCAGGGAAAATCTTCCCAAT
>Ga0208644_1003390_pt1 | contig 12419 bp, 19 predicted proteins | sample VirMetDEL_Nov_18_FD_184517 | JGI IMG/M metagenome (GOLD analysis project Ga0208644, IMG submission 184517) | Aqueous microbial communities from the Delaware River and Bay under freshwater to marine salinity gradient to study organic matter... | ecosystem: Environmental > Aquatic > Marine >... | reverse complement strand
AATTCACCTGGTCTCTCTTTGAGATAGGACCCCACCCCCGTTCGCCTGCTGTCTTCTTACCGTGGCATTGGATGCACAGTATTTGTAGGTTGGCTTCGTCGTACACTGGTCCACCTTCTGCTATAGGCTTAATGTGGTCCACGTGTAGTTCACGGTCGAACATTGGTACGTTACCGCACGCCTCACATTGACCACCTCTACGCATGAGGATGGCCTGCCTATACTTCCGCCACTTGGTGGATGCATACAATGGGTTGTTAGCCACTATACGCTTACGCTGTGTACTATGCTTTAAATAATTAGCCATATAATTAATTAACTACTTTTTTACAAACTTTCACTACAGCTATACTACCTATATATATTAATATATATTAAATAAGTAGTAGTAGTTGTTAATTCTTAAAATGGTTTAGCATCTGGGTTTATAGGTGCTAACGCCTTGACCATGCGTACGTTATCTGCACCAGTGTAAACCATTAGTTTAAGGCCTAACTGATTAACTATACTTCGGACCTTGTTACGTGCAAATGGTCGGTTGGACGTTTCCAGGCAATAACTAGTGTACGACCGGTAGAAATCACTGAACGAAACGGTTTGCCCTTCGTACATACTTACGCTCTCATCGTAAAAACTCTGCATGCTGTTTACTGCCCTTCGGTATTCCTGCAGCTCGGTTATGTTACTTGGCACGATCGTAAAGCTGCGGTGCTTGTGTAGCCGGTTAAGCCCGGTAATAGCCCACTGTATAATGCCTGGCATTTCCTTTAGCAGCTCGTTGGTTAGGTTCCAATTCTCCCGCCCAACAAAGCTGTTGTTAAGGCTAATTACCATTAACCGACGAAATACGCCGTTACTCACGTCGTCGACCATTGGCAGCCCGTTGGTCGCGAATGCAAATTTTGCATATGGTTTAAAGTCGAAAGGCTTTTTATACTTGGGGTTTGCTGTTAGGGTTTCACCAGCCACAGCCTTTTTAAATCCCGTGGTACCGGTATTGTCTTTGTAGCTTATTTCCGTGGCTATGTTCACCCAGCTACCGGCGAGGCGTTCTAGGTTGCGCTGCTCGTTAAGCTCGTGCCACTCTAGGCGCGTATGGTATGGCACCATGGCTGCTAGCACGTCAAGTATAACGCTTTTGCCATTGCCACCGTCCCCATATAATACCAGGGCTTTGTGTAGGTTGAGCGAACGGTCCAGGCAATACCCGAACCACTCTTGAACAAGCATAGCCTTTTCGGTAGCGTCATCGTCCCCCTTAAATACCTCGTCAATGAATTGCAGCCACTTGACCGGGAGCGATAGCGCGTCGTAATTGTGTGGTAATGGTTCGGTAATGCGTTCGCGTATTTTGTAGCTGGGGTCGTAATGGTATGAGCCGCCTAACCAATACCCGTCTTTGAAAGGTATCATTTCGTTGACGTCACCAATATGGTCTAGCTTCTGCGCTAGATAGTCAATTATATACTGTGCCTTTGCTGCGCTGCCCTTGCTTTTCAGTAGGTCGAAGCAAAGTATTTGCAGCTCACCGATCGTTAGCTCTTTGTATTCGTTCCCTTCGGCGACAAAAAAACGGCCTTTGGAGTAAAAGCCGTTAGCGTCGTTGAATTGCTGCTCTAGCCATAGGGCCGCAGCGTAGGGGTCGGTTAGTCCATCAATCGCTTCCATCTATTAAAATTTGTTTGCCAGTGTAAATAATCAAAATCGTCCCCAAGCTCCCAAAGCAGTTTCTCGCGTTCCAGGTGTTTAGCCCAGTATAGCGTGTTGGCGTGGGTCTTGCTTCGTGTAACATACAAAGCTAGGCGTTCTAAAAGGTCTGCCTGCTCTTCAAGTTCAGCCAGTTTGGCCTCTACTTCCTCTAGCTCTTTGCGTAGGTTCCTCATGTCGAAACCTTTAGCCTCGCTACGCTCTATAAAAGCTCGAAACCTTTTCACACTTAATAAATTCTAGCGTTTCGGGCATATCCTCTATAAACTTGTCGCGCTGCTCTACATTGCTAAACTCCATGTCCATACGGTGTACGTGCTGGGTTTCTTTGTGCTTAATAAACACATGAAAGCGTTTCGTTCTCATTTGGTCTTAAATGTATGTTTTATTACACGATTGACACTCGTAGATATTCATCTCTGAATAGTTTGATAAGATATGTATATCGGTATTTTTCATAGGTGCGTTACAACAGTCACTCTTTATTGTAAACCATGTGAACAATCGTTTCATTTCTCTTCGGTGTTAAAGGTTTTGTTTTACACTTTGTGGCTTTTCCACTTTACAGTTTAAATTATTCGCTCGTTTTTTAGCATGTACGCGATTTCCTCGGCATCTTCTATGGTCATAACCACCAGCGTGCGCTTACGGTTCTTTTTCCACAGTATTACATTGTACATACCGTCCGTTTCCGGCATCTTCTCCAGCACTGCGTGTGGGTCTAGTCCGCGCTCTACGTGCTTCGCCTGGATTTGGAATGGGTACGTTTCTACAAAGTCAACGCCCTGGGCGTCTAACCATTTGTTGCACTCACGTGCTGTGCGCACGTTGGGAAAGAGCTGCCGCAGCTTACGCGCTACGGCTTGCTCAAACCGGTTACCTTTTTGTTTTACGTTCATGAGTCAAATGGATCAAGTTCTGCAGCGTAATCGTCAAGCATCGGGTAGATTTTTTCCCGCAATTCTTTAGGCAGCTGAACAACGTGCCCGCCTATAAATAGGTTCCAGTTATGCACTCGGACGGTACAGCCGTCTTCGTCGCAGTCCCGGTACATTTCGACTATAATTTGGTCTTCCAAATTAAGGTCGCATAGGGTTACTTCGTGGGTCATCGCTTGCGGTTTTGACCTTCCCAGTAATGTAGCCAAGTCTTCAGCTTTTGAAGCTGCTTCATTTGTCCCCATAGGTCGCTCGCTTCCATTGGGTCGGCGCCTTCCATTTTGCTGCGCACTAGCGACAGCTGGCCCTCGATGTAAACCTCAAGTTCCTGGGCCATTGGTGTGCTAAAATTGCTCATGTGCTTGCTTCATTTGGTCGTACATAAACTTGGCCAGCTCGTACACTTCGGTTACTTTCATGGTCGGGTCTGCGTTAACGCGGTCCATGGCCATTTTAAAAGCTACCTGGATTAAAATACTACGGTCCTTACCGCCTGCGTTATTTGCGGGAGCTTGTGGCGTATAACCACCGCCCTGCGGCCGTGCGTTAAAGTCGCTAACGATTTTGGCTAACGGCGTTTGGTTTTTGTCCGTCTTACCGGTCAGCTCGTAATTGATGGACTGGCCAGCGTTAAAAGCGTTAGCCTTTTTGGCGTTTACTTTGATGTGGTCGCCGTTGGAAAGGTGCAGCTCGTAAGAGTACATAAGGCCGTAAGCGCTTTCCCAAGTGCCGTCGCCGGTTGCGTGTTGAATGGTTGCGGTTTTCATGCTGTGTAGTTAAAAATCATGCGGTAAATAGTAACTGCCGCCAAAACTGCGAGCAGGGTTATGACTACAAAGCCCATAATAGGTACGCCCTTGCGGTCAATCCAGTTAATAAATTTATTTGCCATCGTTTTGTTAGTGTTGGTTAACACTGCAATACTATGCAAACAAAATTTAACGGGCGCTATTGTTTTCGGTCAAAATTTGCGGGAAAACGTCCAAAACTAGTTTATTATTGGTCGTACTGCGTAAGTAGAACTCCACGCTTATGCAGCCCAGGGGCTTGGCGGGCGCTCCGCGCTCCACGTGCCAGCCGAATGCGCCGTCGGTGTACTCGTCTTTATACGTGCCCGTTCGGACGTGCAGTACGTCTTTAATAATAGGCATCCGGTGATGGTCCAGGGTTGCCTTGCTTTGGTACATGGCGTACAGCTCGTGTACGTGCCCCATCCAAATGCAGTCGGCCCCCTCAACGTCGGCCATCTTGCGCTGGTTTTGGATTACGCCACGTGTAACCGGCCCGCCGCCACCGCTTCCGTGGTAATAGTGTATTTTGTAGCTTTTGTCGGTTGTGCTAGCTCGAAATTGTAGCGTAAGCCATCCACCGTAGCCGCCGACTGTAATTGGTATGTTCGGCTTGTGGGTGTAGTTGAATAGGTCAGCGAACCGCTGCAAAGGGTCCGTTTCCACGTTTTTAATAATTGCGGTTTCGTGGTTTCCATAGCCGATGAATATAATTGTGTCCGCGTAGTCCCCGAACCAGTCCACTGCGGTTTCGATTACCGCGTCCAGGTAATTGACCTTATTGTGTTCGGGTCGAATGTCCTTTTTACTGCGCCTGGGGTCATACTTACCCTGCATCAAACAAAAAAAGTCGCCGTTAATGGCGACCTTTGCGCCTTCCTCTTTGGCTAGGTCTAGGTGTTTCTTTAGCGCTCTTCGGTCGCAGTGTGGGTTATCCCAATGCAAGTCCGACAAAAGGTAAAGCTTGATTTTACGGCCGCCGACCTCTATGGTGTGGCTGTTGCGGTGGTGGGTAGTTATCATTTCTTTAGGATTACCGCCAGTAAAGCTAACCCTAAAATGCTAATAACCAACATAGCAGCTTTTTCCGTTTTTTTATCCGGTTTGGCTACCTCTTTAATCGTGTTTGTGTACGTTTTTACCGTATCTCCTTTACACGTTCCCTTAACGTATAAACGTTCCCCCGGTAATCTTACTACTTCGACCTGCACGCGGTCGTTAACCAGCGTTACGCTGTCGCGCAGGGTTATGGTGTCGTGTACCGTCTGCGTTTCGCGTATGGTAACCGTTTCGACGACTTTAGGGCTGCAAGCGGCTATAAGTAACGCGCTTGCCAACGTTACGGGCGCGGAGTATTTCACGTTTAAGGTCTTTGGGGTTGTAGCTAACATGCACCCACTGGGGGTTGGCATCGCCGCCAAACTCCCAAATAAGCTGCGTGAACATGGCGTGCGTTTTCAGCCAGTCGTATATCTTTCTGTGGTTCCCGTCCGGGCTTTGCAGGTCGGCCGCGTAACCGTAAAGGTGGTCGCTGTTCCGGGCGCCGTGCACCAGGGTGTTAACGTCTTTGCTGCGGTAGCCGCTGGTTACGTTGACGGGTCCCACCGCATCGCGTAGGGGTTGTAGCACCTTTTCGCATAGCGTTCGTAGGTTTTCCACCTGCGCCGCACTTGGCGTGTTATCCAGCGCAAAGCGCGTTTTTGTAAGTTCGGCAAGGGTAAAGTTTGCCGTTAATCTTTGGCCCATAGTAAACCGATTATAGCAGGCAAAAATACGCCAGCTTCGGTTAAAGTCGCCTTACCGAACCAAACGAGAATAAAGGCCAGCATAAAGAGTATGCCAGCCAGTACGCTAGTTTTTGGGTTCTGCAGTATTCTTTTTAGCATCGCGGCGCCATTGGTAAATAGTGTAGGCAATAGCCAGGCAAAAGGAAATCGTGCCTACAATAGGCTGCACTTGGGCGAATAGGGCGCTACCGATATTTAAAGCCCAGGCTCCGGTTACGTGGTCGTTTGTCATTACTCCCAAGTCATTCCGGCAAACTGGTGCGCTTCGCTGCCAGGTGCCACAGTTACCGCGTAGCTAGCGAACCCGGTTACGGGTGCGTCAACCCACAAAATATCTACCGCCTCTTTGGTGCTTTGGTCCGTGCATACTGGCATACCTTCAGCGTCTACGCCCCAGGCTTTGCACAGTTTGCCCAGCTCCACCACGGCCACCACTTTGGCGGGGTCCCACGTTGCGTAAGTTTTCCCTTCCGGGTTGGTGCCGGTAGTTTCAATCTTTGCGCGCAGTTCCGCCCACTTGGCGGCACTCATTTCGTACTTTTTCCAGGTCATAGCGTGGTCAATTCTGCCAGTTGGGCGTTGGTTAAACGGCTTTTAAAGTGTAGGTACTGCGCAAAGGTCATTTCGTTAAACTCCGAAGAACCTTGGTACGAACCTATGCTAATAATGTTTACCGCGTCAATAGGTGTGCCGCTTGTACTGCTCCCGCGCTCTACTCCGTTTATGTAGAGCTTGAAGTCGTTTGAAGCGTAAGCAATGGCCACTTTGTAGGTTGTGTCCGGTTGCAGCGCAATGCTTGACGTAATGTTGCCCAAAGTTGGGTTGGTTACAATGTAATTTGTTGACGCCAGGTACATGTAAGCCTGGGAAGCGGCAGCGTTTTCATAGTAAAAAAACTGCTTGTAAGACGCACCGCTTAAAGTTTTATTAGTCTTGATTTCAAAAAACACGGTACCGCTGGTGCCACCTATTAGTGAGCCGATGCCCGTCTTTTGCGGACGCTCACCCAAACGGGTTACCGCTGCGCTGGTGCTATTGATTATGCTGGTGGCGTAGCTGCCTTCCTCGGATTGAAAGTAGCATATACTTGCGTCCAAAGTATCAGAACAAGAGCCGCCAATCAAGCCAAAACGAAATTCGCCAGCTCCGCCGTTTTCCACTTGGGTAATACGCGTCCAGCTTGTGCTGTTTACCGTTACCGTATCGCCGCCCGAATCGCTTAAAACAAAGGTTTTAGTTCCGGCCGTGTTTAGCTTAATATATATGGAAAGCGTTACCGTAGCGCTTGGGTTAAAGGATTGTAACATCCAGCTGCGTGAGCTTGAATCGGTCCCGCCGTTTAGATTTAGTTGAATACGCCAAGCGTTATTACCGCCAAAAGGGTCCGTGCCATAGTTTGCCGTAAGCACTGGCGCAGAACCTAATCCTTGGTATGTCTTATTCCATGCCGCGTTACTGAAATCGTTATTATACGTTAGCTTTTGGGTACGCTGGGGTTCCAGGAGAATTTTTGGGCAGCTGCTATTGGTGTAATCCAAACGCGGTACTCCACTGCTCACCGTTTCCAGCGCTCCGCTGGCGTTTACGCGGGTAGCCGTACTCGCGCGGGTAAAGGTTAGCTGCCCGTCGGTAGTGAGGGGCTTTTGGGCGTAGATTTTCCCGCTTTTGTAGCCGCTGGGGACTACTACTAGGCTAGCAAGGTCGTAAAATGGCGTACTCATAGCAGGTTTGCGATTGCGTTTGTGGTGCATACTTCGGCCTCAACAGTTCCGCTATCGGCCAGTACGTAGGCCTCGTAAGCGTCCCAAATCGGGGCGGCGTAGTTTCCACCAGTAAAGATAGTTATAAATTGGGCGGCGTTCATAGTGTGCAGGTGTTGGTTTCGACGGTCCCCCCGTCGGTTATAACATAGGCATAATAAGCCAGGTTTTTGGGCAGTTCGTAGGCTATCATATTGGTGAAGCTTCTAGGTTCCCGTCAATAAATTCCCGGTACGTTACGGACGTGCTGCGCTCGGTAAGCGTTAGGTTTACCGGTTTGTAGTCCACTCCGCCCCAGGTTAGTTTATGGTTATAGCTCACGTTGCCGTCTAGCTCTAGCTCGTAATACTGGTGGGCGCGGTAGCTCTTGCGTGCTATCTGCTCCGTTACTAGGTTGGCCAGGTAACGAGCGTTTACGTCCCAGCTTACGTTACCAGCTGCAGCCGTGCGGCCGGACGTGGTAAAGCGCTTGATTTCCCCTGGCGTGTTAGCCGGTACGCTTCCGCCTTGTATGTCGCCCATTTGGTTTGTGAGCTGTACGCTTACCCCGGTCTGCCGCGCCGTGTTGTCGGCGTAGTGTATCATTTGAGTGGGGAAATCGTTGTGGTACGCCATAAACAGCGTGCTGGTAACCGCGATACTATCTGCGTTGTAACCTGCCACCTGCACAGCCGTAACCGTTATATAGATTTGCTGCGTTCCGATTGTGGGCAGCGTGTCTAGGTGGTAATTGTTTACGTGGTAAGTAATGTCTGCCACAAGCGGCCCGGGGCCTGCTACGAATTCCTGCTTCGTAAATGTTGCCGTGCTTGCCGTTGTCGTCCAGTCGTTGCCGTTCCAGTAATAGTTACCGAACTTAATTTGCACCTCGTACTCGACCTCGATTTGGTCGCCAGTAAACCCGGCGTCAAATGAAAGGCGTGCGCGTAAGTAGGCGTCGTAATCTATGTGGTTTGCTCCCGTCGGGGTAGCGTCGTTTACAAAGTAGTTAAGGCGCGTTTTGTAGTTCGCTCCCTCGTCCTTAATGTAGTTATTAGACGGCTGGTTAATGACGTACTGCACCTCTTTAAAAGCGGGCTTGTACATTTCCGTACCGTCGCTGTAGACTACCTCGGTCTGCGTGGGTCCCGTTGGGGTAATGCGGCCAATAAACGAACCGCCCGTGTCGTAAAACGCGTACCAAGCTGGCGTTTCAATATGGCAGCTTCTAAAAATTAGCTCGCCTTTATCTTGGAACAGCTGCAGGTTAAAGGTTGTGCAAATGTCTTGTATTACCTCTCGGCTAGTGCGCGGCTCACCGTTCACGTAAACAAGCCCCTGGCGAATAGTCCCGGTCCACCATAGCCCGCCTTCGGTGGCGGTTATGCCGTAAGGTGCGTAGTGTTCACCAGCATAAAAGCCCGTAAATAGGTCGGCTAGTTTGCAAAAGGTAAAGATTTGCGCTATGTACGTGGTAAATGGTATTACCGTGTCCGCTTGTATGTAGTCGGCGCGTTTGTCTAGCATACCAAATCCGTCACTAGCTACGACTTTAATGAAGCGCTTGCCATTGACTACTTCAATTTCTCCAAGGTCGGGCGTAATAAAGCCCCGCCAAACGACGTTAAGGCCTTCGTGGACTTCTAGTACCCAGTCGGGTTTTGACGTCGTGAAAACGGCTCTAAAGTCGTCTACGGTGGGTGTGACGCCCTCTAGGTAGAACTGCACTGTGCAGCTGCTAGGAACTATGCCCGGCAATACGTTATCGTTGGGCTGGTAACTTATTTCAAAATCTGCCACCTGCACCTCTACCGGGGGCGTAAAATCAAACCCCTGGTACGTTGTGCCAAGGTCGTATATTTTAAAATCGTACCTGGCCGTAGTCGCGTAGAATACTAAAGTTTTAGCCACCTATCCGCCCGTAATTGGTTCCACTGCGCTGGGTGCCTAAATTTAGGTCGGCACCTTTGACCTTCGCGTTTAGGCTAAACATACCGCCTTCGCCAAATAAACCCCCTAGTCCCGTAGTCTTACTAATAGCTCCAAACGCAGCGCCAAACCCGCCGCCGGTTACTGCCGAAAATACGGCAGCTAGGGCTGTGGTTGTAGCAAGGGCTACCGCCATTTGCTTAACGTAATCCATGAGGGCCTTTTTTAATGTGGCAAAAAAGTCCTCGCCGTTGATAATTGAAGCCTCGAATGCCGAACTTAAAATGTAGCCAAACTCGGCACCTACGGCCGAAGCTATTTGCAGCTGCGCGTCCATTTTGGCTAGCTGTTCCCTGGCGCCGTTAATCATTAGGCCCCACTCGTTGTAAGCCGGAATTACGCTAGACCGCAGTACCATGTCCTGCTGTGTAAGTGAATGGGTAATTGGCGTTAGGCCTTTAATCTGCAGCTCAATTAGCGCATCTTTTGCCCCGCTCCATATTTCCCCCGAAGCCCTACCTATTTCGTAGTTTGTTTTTTCGATGGCGTCCCGCAACTCGTAAAAGCGCTTTGTGCCAATGGCCGTAGTTTCGTACTCGGCCTGCAGTTCCTTAAGCTTCGTGCGTAGGCTTTCGAGGCTCCGTACTGACTCCGTTACGGCAGGCGCAGAAACCCCGCCAGCTGCGGCTACGGGTTGGCTGCGTATCTTATCGCTCGGCTTGGTGCCGGTAATTTCCCGCTTAAGCAGCTGGAATTTGATTTGCGCCTGGGTAAGCTGGTCCGTCAAGAATTGAAGCACTCCGGCCGCTGCAGGCGCCACGGCTTCGCCAAACGCTGCTTTAAAGTTTTGCCAGTTCGTGCTTAAGCGCTGCATTTTATCTGCCGCGGTGTCGGCTGACTTGCCCATTTTGCCAAGTTCCTCGCCTGCAATATCGCCAACGGCCTTGGCTACGTCGGCAATGCTCTGCGCTTCAAGCGCTGCGCCGTGGAACTTTTCCTTTAGTCGCGTGGTGCTAATGCCAAGGTTATCGAGGATTAGCGGCGACTTGCGACCAATACCCGTAACGATTGACTCTACTAGGTAGTCTACGCTTTGCCCGGTTTCTGCGGCACGGCGTGCGGCGAACTCAAGCAGCTTACCCATTTGCTCAATGGGAATACCAAAGTTACCAGCTTGCACCGCGACCTTCATAAGGTCCAGGTCGGTAACTAGGCCCCTGGTCGCCTTACGCAGTTCGTTTAGCTGCATTTCGTTTCCGAAACGAGCAAAGCCCTTGCGGACTGTTTCCATTTGCGAACCTAGCTGTATGGCTTCGGTTGTAAATGCTTGAATTTGAGAAACGGCAAAGCTTGCACCGATTAGCTGGCCCAGGTTGCTAAACAGCTTGCTGGTTTCCTTTAGCTTGGCATCGACTTGCTGTATGCCACGGCGGAACTCGCTGGGGTCTAGCCCTAGTATTACCTTACTCGTTACGTCGTTTGCCATGGCTCTGCAATAATGCCCGTAGGCTGCTTACTTTTTGTTCGTCTTCAAATTTAAGTAGGTCGGTTTCGCTTACGACCTTTTTAGTGCTTTTCCCGCTTATGTTGACTAGCACGGCTGCTAGCCAGCGGGTACGTTTCCATTCGTCTTTTTCGGCCTCTACCGCGTAATGCATTACAGCTTCTAGCTGTTTCTGCGTTAGCGTTTTGGCTTCGCTCGGCGCAAGGCCCAAACGCCCGACCAGCTGACCCAGTACGTCTACTGGGCCGCCGGCTGGGAAAAAGGGCCGTTAAGCCGCTGGGTAAGTTCGGAAATATCCCAGGCCCCTGCCATAGCTTTAAACTCGTCGAAGCTGGGCCGTCCGTTCACGTCCCAAAACTCCTGCGCGTAAAGCATGGCTAGCATATCAGCTAGGCCAAGATTTCCCAGTTCGGTAACGGTTTTTCCCGTGACCTCTTCAAACAAAAGCGCTGCCCCCAGCGTAAACTTTTTCCCTTCCATTGCTTTGTTTATTAGTTGGTTCCTACAGTCCAGGCACCCGTACCGTTCAAGCTGAACGAAACAGTACCGTTGTCTTTGTCCGGAGCTGAAACCGAAAGCTGCGTGAGAATAGCGTCGCCTTCGATTTTGGTTTCTCCCGTTACTGGGGTAACCGTACCGGCTGCCACCTGCGTAATGCGCAATTTAACCAGGTCGCCGACCTTGGCGTAAAGCTCGTCCACGTTCCACAATGACGCGTTGTCGTCGTCCATGATAGTGCTGCCGGAAATGCTCCAAGTTTTAGCGCTGGTTACGTAGGTGCGGAAAACCGCTGCGTCTTTGCTCGTGGTTTCGCGCGTTTCCGCGTTCATTTCAAAAGAGCACTCCGTTTCCGAAGCAAAGGCCTTATAGGTGGTACCACCGTCGGCCGAAAGGAATAGGCGAACTTCTCCGCCGCTTAATGTTGCCATTTTAGTAATTGATTAAAAAAGTGAAATCTGCCGCTAGTATAACGGTTTCGTCGTCTTCGTTGTAGAAAAATTGAGCCCCGTCCATGTAGGCCAGGGTAAACGTGGTTTGGACTGCTACGCCCATTTGCTCGGCCGCGCAGTCCTCGCCCTCAAGCGTGCCAAGGTCACCCTCGACGTACTGCTCGTATAGCTGCATTACGCGCGGGTAGTGCTGCAGGTTATGGCGTATTTGGCTTAACTGTGCCTGGGCTGTGTCTGCGCTAGCAAAGTGCATAAAAAGAGTAGCTGCTACGCGCTCGGCTTTGTACTCGTCTTTGGTTTCCGTAACCTCGATGCCGTTCATGCGGATTACTATAAAATCCTCGGCCACGCCCTGCGGGGCTGCGTACGAATACACTGGCACCGCTGTGCTGGCGTTTACCGCGTCGTATATGTACTGTAAGTAGTTCACCGCAAGTGTGCTTTTATCCGCTTTTGTACAAAGTTAGTAATAACTTTCTGCGCTTTTTCAGTTGTATTTCCAGCCTTCACTGCTGCGTCTATAAACTTTTTGGGCTGGAAACCTTTTTTGGTTCCACCGAAAAGCTGCCACGGGGCGTAATATGCGCCTTTCTTTCTTGACGACCGCAAGCCTATTACGACGTAGGCCTTTTCCGTGCCTTTGTTTGTAAAGCTGTCGATTGACTTATATAGGTTGTAAAAAGCGCCTTTTGTGTTTTTGGTAGCCGTCTGCCCGTTCCTAGTCTTGCGCCTTGATTTAGCAACGGCCCTGACCTCATTATAGGCTTCCTCACGGGCTTTATCTACTAGCGGCTGTGCTTCGCGCTTCAACAGCTGACGAAGCTCGTTAAAACGCAAATTTTCGGGGTTGCTCAAAGTCTTGATGCGCTCCCGAAACTGGTCGAAATTCTCTACTCTACCGCTTTCGCTCTTTAGGTAGACGGTGTTACCGCGTGCCATTGTCCCGCAGTCGGGTTTTAACCAGCAAATAACGGCGTCGCCCTTCGGGCACGACGCTGATTATATCGTAATCCTCGTTATTGTAAACGAGCCGCCAGTTTGGGCGCACTGGGTTGCCAAATCGTAAGCGCCAGGTGT
>Ga0208644_1003388_pt1 | contig 12423 bp, 12 predicted proteins | sample VirMetDEL_Nov_18_FD_184517 | JGI IMG/M metagenome (GOLD analysis project Ga0208644, IMG submission 184517) | Aqueous microbial communities from the Delaware River and Bay under freshwater to marine salinity gradient to study organic matter... | ecosystem: Environmental > Aquatic > Marine >... | reverse complement strand
AAAAATCCTATTATGAAGTCCATAAGAAAGATTGTAGCATAAGATTAGCTACTGACTAAGGTTTTGGATTATTGTCTTTTACTAATTGTCTAGCTGCTTGTAAATCTGTAAGAGTATCGCCACCATCTAGTAATGCGTGTATACAATCTTGTAATGATGGATATTGTTCAAGTCTATTTTTAAGCCAACCATTTTGTTCTTCATCTAATTGTCTAGCTAATTCATTCTCTGCCCAAGTATTAAGAGTTGCTTCTACTTCCTCAGCAGTTAAATCTACTTGAACACCATTAACAACTTTATGAGTTGGTGCTTCAAAACTTGCTTTAATTTCCTCTAATGATTGTGCCATTATTTTTTAACTCCAAAAATATGTATGCTTCCACTTGTTATGTTACCAGAAGTCATATAAAATCTTGCACCTGTTGCTGCTGTTGTGCTATCTAAATATCTAGCTCTCATTCTTGATATTATGTTTCCTGCATTATCTCTTGTTTGATAATGAACATTGTAATGAGTAGCACCATTAGTGCCATCACTAGGATAATAATTTAAAGTTGAAGTAATAGCTCTACCTGCTGAATTTTGTAATCCATCAGAAAGAGAGCCAAAGTTTGTTTCAGAAAAATTACTATCAAATCCAGAAATAGCAACATTACCATAGGATGCCCATTGCATTCCATAATAAGTTCCATTTAAGTCACTACCACTTGCACCACCCTGCCTAAAAGTCATTAAGAAAACAGCATTAGATGTTGCAGGTATTATATTTTCATAAATTATTTGATAATAAGCATAAGTAGAAGTATCAACAAAGTTGTCAAATAATAATTCAGAACTGTTACTTGCAGTAGCACTAGATAATTTAACTAAGCTACCACTTACTATTGCACTAACATCTACGCCATCTACTTCGCCATCTTTTAATAAAACACCATCAATGGTTACACCACTAGCTGTGGTTTTCTCTGATATAGTATCTACTTTTAATTCACTAGCCATTTACTAATTCCCAGTTACCTTGGTTTTCATTCCAGATGTATGCTTCTCCATCAGTAGGGTAAGCAACTGGTGCTTCCCAAGTCCAAGTAGTTTCGTTAAGAACCCAACTAGGATAAGGTTTAGGTGCTAAGAATACATCATTATCTATGTCATAACTAAAACCTATACCTGCGTAGTTACCTCTAAAAGGTGTACCATCTCCAGTATGAGTATTAGCTATTGTATTGTATGAAGTTCTTTTACAGGTCTGTCCTCTAAAGTCTGCATACCAGGCTTCCCAGTTTGCAAAACCTTCTGGTAAATCTGCATTATCATCTTCATCTTTACCTACAATAACTTCTGTTACTATATTATTTTCGTTTATAAATGCGTAATGTGCCATATCTATCTCCTATTATACACTATTCCCAATACACTTGTCCTGTTCCAGCAGTTATTGCAGTTACTTTATCTGAACCTTCTGTAAATGTTTGAGATGTTAAACCAACAGTAACTATTGTTGCAGTATTTGGATAACGAAGTATTACTACGCCAGAACCACCAGCACCTGGTGTTGTAGCTGAACCAGAACCATCTGCACCAGCACCTCCTCCAGTATTAGCAGTACCATTATTTGCAGGTTGTTGTGCAGAGCTAATGTTACCATCTCCACCACCACCTAAACCTCCTGCATTAACACTAGAGTTTGTATATCCTGCACCACCACCACCTCCACCATAATAAACATCTGTTCCAGAAACTTCTCCAACAGAGGCAGTACCTGCATTAGTGTACGAAAGAATAGAAAATGCTTTACCTACACCACCATCTCCAGGGTTTTGTGAAGCGGCAGGAACACCATTACCACCAGTTCCACCACCTCCTCCACCATGCCAGTTGTTTGAGGCAGCATATCCACCTCCACCATCAAAACCAAATTCTTCATTACCACGACCAGCGTAGCTACTATTAGCACCATCACTTGGTCCATGATTACTTCCACCACCACAAGCACCACTTTGTCCAAAACTAGCTCTACCATTATTTGGGTTACCATGTCCACCAGCACCACCACCTGGTGCAACAACTGTATGAAAATATGAACCAAGTCCATTAAAACCTACAGTATTGCCAATAGGTTGTGCTGCCCCACCTGCACCTATAGATACACCATATCTTAAATTTTTATAAAGAGATAAGGTAGATTGGGCTCTTGGGTATCTACCACCAGTACCTTCTGTTGCATAGTTGTATGAATTAACAGTAGCACCTGCACCTCCACCACCAGTACCTCTAGTATTGTTACTACAAGCACCACCACCACCACCCACAACTAAATAATCTACACTTAAAGCATCTCCTTGTGTGATTGCACCTAAATCCACCCAGCTAGAACCATCATACGCTTGAACCTTATTGTCATCAGAATTATAAATCATATCTCCAGCAACAGAAGTTAAAGCATCTCTTTGAGCAGTTGTATATGACTTTAAGTTAAGTGCATTATCTATAGCTACATTGTTTTGGTCATTTGTTGAAATCTTATTTGTTTTTAATTCACTCATTATGCACTCCAGCTTACTATTCCTGTACCTGATTTTATTGGTGTTACTTTATAACCACCAGATGTATATGTAGAACCAGGAACTAAACCAGTTCCTACATTTATTGTAAAGCTATCTGGATATTTAAGAATAACTACACCACTTCCACCAGCACCAGAATAAACATTAGTTGTATCACTCACATTTCTAGCACCACCACCTCCACCACCTGTGTTAGCATCAGCAGCAGCAGCGTTACTATTATCTCCTCCAGTTCCATTAGAACCACCACCTAAACCTCCAGCACCTGCTATACCAGAACCACCACCACCACCTGCATAATAAACATCAGTACCAGAAACTTCTCCTACGCTTTCTGTAGTGGCATCTGATGAAGATAATATATTAGATATAACACCAACACCACCAGTACCTGTACTTGAATTACTACCAGCAGCACCAGCACCACCACCTCCAGCACTTGATATACCACTATTGTATGCACCACCTGCATAACCTTGATTAGCAGTACCTGCACCAGCAGTACCATTACTATAAGCACCACCACCACCAGAACCACCATCTTTACCATTATCATCAGCAGAGGTAAAGTAAGCACCACCACCTCCACCACCTGTTGCTGTTATAGATGAAAAAACACTATCATTACCATTAGTTCCTTTAGAAGCTGAAGAACCATTTGATACAACTGCTGCTCCACCTGCACCAATAGTTACTGTAAGACCATTACCAACTATAGTTTCTATAGCAGTTTCTAATGAACCTCCACCACCTGTATTTCCAACAGTAGAACGAAGTCCACCTGCACCACCTCCTGCACCAATTCTTGAACCACCAGATGCACCACCAGCTACAACAAGGTAATCTACTGTTACTGTATTAGTACCTAAATCTGTCCAAGAACTTCCATTATAGAATTGTGGTTTATTATCATCAGAGTTATATATCATATCTCCAGCACTAGCAGTTAAAGCATCTCTTTGTGCTGTAGTGTATGACTTTAAATTTAAAGCATCATCAATAGAAACATTATTACCAGAGTATTTACCTATAGAGTTTGTTTCTAATGTACTCATTATAAATCATTCCAGCTTGTTCCATTGTAGAACTGAACCTTACTGTCTGTGGTGTTGTATATTACATCTCCAGCAGAACTTGTTAAAGCGTTGCGTTCTGGAGTTGTATAAGACTTTAAATTTAAAGGCACTTGCATAGCAACATTGTTGCCACTTGAAGTTGATATGGTGTTTACTTTTACATTAGCCATTAGATGACTACCATTGTACCATTATTAGTTACAGTACCTGTGATGGTTATTGGTCCAGCTAAAACTGCTCCCTCATTAGTAGCCACAGTATAAGTTGCAGCTTGGGTTTGATGATGTCTAAAGATACCACCATTAGTTGTTAAGGCAATACCACCTGTATTCCAAGTAGCCATATCTGTATTGTCTAAATCGTAATCAAGCCCATTGTTTAAACCATCAGTAAGTGTTAAATCACTATCACTATCTACTAATGATGTAGCAGAACCAACTGAACCTGGTTCAAAATCTCCAGAGGTTGAATTGTAAACTAATACTTGTCCATTTGTAACACCTGTTATATTAACATCTGTTAAATCTCCAACGCTTTCAGCAGTTATATCTGATAACTTACCATCTATTTGTGTTTGTGCATCAGAAGTTAATCCACCAATATAACCAAACTCTGTATTAGTAACAGAACCATCATGTATTTTTGTAGCATCTATTGCAGCACCAGATTTAATGTCTGCATTTTCAATGTTAGTTATTGTGTTGCTATCTGCATCTATTGTTTTATTAGTTAAAGTATCTGTTGAAGAAGGTTGAACTGCACTATCAGCTAATGCTCCCTGTGCAGATGTAGCTAATCCAGCTTCACTAGCAGATTGGTTTATATACTCTCCACTTGTACTGTCATAAGCTATAACATCATTATCAGCTACTGTTGTTATAGTTACATCATTTAATTCTCCTAATGTATCAGAAGTTTGTACTTGTGTATCAACATAATCTTTAACTGCTGCTGATGTAGGTAAAGTTGTATCATTATCATTTGATGCAATACCTTCTGCTTCAGTAACTACAGCAGAACCAGCTAGGTCTGCTACTTCTATATTAGAAATACTGTTACCTGTGCCATTGGCATCTATAGTTTTATTAGTCAAACTATCTGTAGAGGAAGCAGTTATATATCCTGCATCATTGGTTAAATCTGAAACATTATCTGAAGGTTGTACTGCACTATCTGCTAAAGCACCTTGTGCTGAAGTTGCAAGTCCTGCTTCTGATGCTGATTGATTTATATATTTACTACTTGTGCTATCGTATGCAATCACATCATTGTCTGCAACAGTAGTAATTGTTACATCATCTAATTCTTCTAATGTATCTTTAGTATCTACCTGTGCATCTACATAAGTTTTAATTGCTTTAGCTGAAGCAAGTGTATCATCTGAAGCACTAACAGTTGTAAGGTCTGTGTCTAATACGCCAGACTTTAAGTTATCTACTTCTAAATTAGATACAGTATTGTTATCTGCATCTATTGTTTTGTTAGTTAAAGTTTGTGAACCAGAATTAGTTGTAACTGTGCTATCTATATCTATAGTTACAGTTCCAGCACCATCTGCTGTTGTATCAATACCTGTACCACCTGCAATAGTAAGTGTTTCACTATCTAAATCAATGCTATCTGTACCTGTATCTGCTGCTAAATCTAAATCTTGTGCTGTAACTTGTGCATCTACATACGCTTTAATTGATTGTTGTGTAGCAAGATGTGTTGCACTATCACTAGCCATATCATCTTCATCTTTAACAACACCTGTAGTAGTGTTTAAACTGCTACCATCTTCATTTATAACTTTATCTATTCTGTCATGGATGTCATCAAAATGTTGTGCTTGTGCTACTTGTCTAATCTTTGCACCAGCAGAGTGTGTTCTAAGTCCACCTCCACCAGTATCAATGTTTCTTTGTACAGTTAATGTTGTTCCAGATATATTTGTAACTTTTACATATTCTCTCTGGCTATCGCTATCTGGGTCTAAAACTAAATACATTACAACAGAACCAGTGATAGCTGTATTAGAACTATCAGTTGGTGCTGCATCTACTGAAATTGTAATGCCACTAGCATCTGCTGTTAATGCTGTTGTTATCGTACTCTCGTATGCGTTGCTTAATTTGCTCTCTTGTGCTGTCATCCTATCCTAATCCTACTACACCTAATGTACCAATTCCTATTATGTTAGTAAATTCAGAGGTAATATCTTCTGCTCTTACACCTCTTATTCTAACAGTACAATATTGCGTTACAGAACCTATATTAGCATGATTTATCACAGGATATGCTACACTCTCAACAACTCCTCTAATTAATTCTGCTGGTTCATACAATTCTAAAGTAACACTATCGCCTTCTTTTTGTTTAAGTTTTTGATAAACTGCTTCGCCTAGGTTTCGTACTTTAATTCTTTTTCTATTTGGTCTTTCTATTTGGTCAGAAATATTTACTGGTATATCTATCACTACTAATTGTGGTCTAGGTAATGCTCTAGCAGATACACTTCTAAATACTGGTGTGCCAGTAAAGTCTATAGTTGGAGTTAAAACAATTTTCATATTTAAGTATCTAGCGTTTCTGTTGATTTGAAACTCAGTGCCACCAAATCCTTGTGTACTATCGTTAGTTAATTCCCAGTTACCACTATTTGGTGTATCTATAGTTCCTTCTCTTGTAGAAATATAACACTGTATTCTTCTACTATCTGTAATCTCATCATGTTCTACAGTTGTACCAACCCATTGTTTAACTTCAGATGTAAAGAAATCTATGTTAGGTGTTATAATATAACCTTCAGTTTCATACAAAGATGTTTCTTTATACACACCACCATTTGTTCCTTCAACTAATACAAATGCTTTACCTTCAACTTGTTTAATAGAACCTACTATTCCTTGTCCTGGTACTTTTAAATCTCTAGCCAAACCTGCAGTTGGTAAATAATATCTCCACAAATAAGTTTCAGTACTGCTTTCTCTTACACCTATAAAAATACTATCTCTTGATGCGAACATAGCGTGAGGAGAAGCAGCTACTCCATTATTCCATTCTTTAATTAATTGTCTATTAGCTAATACATACAAATCATCAGCTACAACTAAATCACTCCTATATAATCTACCTTTATTTGTACTTTTTTCTTGTGTACCAAAAAATATAATACCTTCTAATGCACTTATAGAATGTACTTCTTCATCTCCTATTCTTGATTGTCCTTTTAATTCTAAAGTTCCTGCATTATCTTTTAATGAATAAATATTACCATCTGTACTTGCAGCTAATATAACTGCACCTGCATCTGTTACACTTGTAATGTCGTGTGTTGGTTCTACAGTTATTAATGCACTAGATGTTTGAAATACACCAGTAAAGTTTCCTGTATAAGGGTCTGCTTCCCACAGATATTCTGCAACTGAACTTTTTCCTGTTACAACTAATCTTCCTTTTACAAAATAAATACCAGTAAAATAACCAGTAATTGATGTTCCTAAACTTTCAATTATCCAAGTAGAACCATCATAGTGTATAAGTTGTTTATTAGTAGAACCATCTCCAGTAACTACAAAGATTTGATTACCAAAAGCAACCATACCTCTAATTGTGTAAGATACATTTGTACTTGTTACTGTATTCCAGTTATCTCCATAATCTGTACTTCTATAAATTACTGTTCCATCACTAACATAAAGATAACCATTTGTAGTTTGTGCTAAATAATTATATGAAGTAGTAAATGTTAAACCATTAACTGGAACACTATCCAATGTTTCCCCACTAGCTGCCATAGTGTGTAATAATTTTACTTGATAAGAACTTGCTTCATCCCCATGAAATACATCTACACCTTTACTATCAAAATATCTAGTAACATCTTTATCATTACCATTTCTTTTATGTGCAAAATCTAAACCTTGTCCACCTCCAAAATTATTTCTTGAAAATATTTGACCAATGTTAGTAGTAATATCTTCTGGGTTCTGTCTTAAATCTATTTGTTGATTAGGAAACTCTGCACTTCTAATAACTAATTGTCTATCATTAGATACTGCAGTTCTAAATAATAAGTCGTCTAATCTAAAATCATACCCTTTTCTTTTTGGGTTATTGACATCAGCAGTAGTAGGTACTCTAGGCACTTGGATATACCACGCTGTTTAAACTGACAGGTTCTGGGTATCGTGCTCTTAAATCTTTTCTAGCTTGTTGTATTAATACTTGTTGATATTGCAACAAAGAGTTTCTTATATTGGTAGAACTACCTACTTGATATACATTAGCTTGTATAGCATCTGTAATATATTCTGCTGTAGCTGCTGGTATGTCTTTACCAGACATAACTTGTGCTGCAACACCTGCCATAATAATTGGTTCATATTCTGTTTCTAAACCTATATCTGCAAGAGTAGAACTTTCATTAGATACTTCTCCAAATTTCTTTTTAAATGTGCAATGAACAGGTACACCTGAACTAATACCATAAAACTGTACAGCTTTTCCAGTTGCAGTAACTGATGTTGGTACATCTATTAGTTCAATAGATACACCTCTAAACTGTACTGTTGTTTCATTACCACTAGCTAGTGTTGTATATTGAGATACTGCTTTAAGAGGTGCAACAATTCTACTGTCATCATCTCCTGTTAATGCTACCCAACCAGTAGCAGAAGTTATAGTCTGTACTTCTACTGAAAATAATGTAGGATATAAATTTTCTATTTGGTCTTTAACTGCATTAAATACATTAAGTCTTATAAATGGAGGATTAATTTTAATTACTGCATCTTGACTGTGAGTAGCAGCAGTTGTACCTCTTGCTCCTCTTTTAACAGTAATTGTTTCATCTGCTGTATTTAAAGAAATAACCAACATAAGTTCCTGGTCTATTTCTATAAATGCACCTGCACCCATAGCATCTTCTTCTTCAGTTGTTAAGTAGTCTGCTTCGTATGCAACAGTAGTAGTTGTGGTATCTGTTATTGCTGTTCTTAAAACAGAAAATGATTGTATATCATCATTTGGTTCTAAATATTCTCTGAAAACTCTATTAACTAAATCGCCTATGGTTGTGCTCATGATTGTTTATTGTAGCAGAACTTAGGGCAGAGTGGTGGTTCTGCCCATAAGTCCTTAATTATATATTAGAGTACACCAGTTATAACGCCATGGTATTCTGCTGGACCTTTGTCCAAACCAATTTCCATGTAAACACGCTTTGAAACTGCTGCAGCGTCATCATTGTCTGTATCTTCTACAAAGACTGCACCCTTACCTGGGATGTTTAAGAAACAAACATCTAAGTAAGATAAGTCTAAGACATACGCTTTTGTTGCTGGAACAAACTCATTAACAACAAGTCCAATATTTCCAAATGGTGTGATAATTGTATCAATATTTACACCAGCGATATTTCTATCTCTAGGTAATACTGCCATTTGTAAGTTACCAGATGCTGCTAAGTTTTGGTTCAAATCAAGAATAGAACCTGGTCTTGCGAAAAGAACAGGGTTCTTCATTGGAGCACCAGCATCATACATTGCTTTAAGAAGTTCTGCTATTGCATCAAAATCTAAAGCTGTATCTGCTGCTGCAACTTGATTATCAAATGTTGCTGAACCATTACCAGAGGTTACCCATTCTGCAATGCCACGCATTTCTCTTGGGTTGCCATCTGTTCCATCATTAAATGTTGCATTGAAAAATTCGTACTCAACTTCTCTTGCGATTTTGCTAAGTAGTTCTTCAATTTGGAAAGCCATTTCATCATTGATTGGGTTAGTGCCTTCAAAAGCTGCTGTTCCACTCTCCATAGCTTGTGAGTTCAAATAGCCTGTTGAACCTAGAGCAGAGTATGTTAATTTAACACCTTGGTTCCAGATTTGTACACAGTCTATTGCTGAACTTCTGCTTCTTCCAAAGTAAGCTGGACTTCCACCTTCTGCTACAGTTGTGTAGCTAGAAACTGCTGGAGTATCAACTTTTTGTGTTTGGAATACAGGGGAGTTAAGAAGTTTTCCACCAGTCAAACCACCCACCATGGATAGTAGAGGTGTTCTTCTTGCACCAACTTTGAAAAGCTCTCCAGTAAAATTGTTAATTTCAGATACTGAAATTGGGTCTGGGGAAGCTATTGCTGCCATTTTATTTATCTCCTATAAATCTTTGTTTAGGAGCTTTTCTCCTAAACTCTTACTTTTTCAACTCGTTAAGAGCTGACAATTTAGAAGCAATACTGTCTTTAACTCTGCCAGATTGTTCTGCTTGAGCGATTTTATCTTGATAGCTAGGAGCAGCGTTAATGGTTTGTGCTGTTTGCTGTAACGCATCCAGTCTATTTTGACCTTCGTTTACTGTACTACGAATACTGTCTTGTTGTCCACTAACAACTTCTTCTCCAAACTCTTCAGTTATAAATGCTTTAAGGGCATTCACTTCTAAATCGCCTTCATACATCAAATCTGCAGCTTTACCTATACCTTTAGTTCTGTCTAAGCCAACCTGTTTAAACAAATTATCTCTTTCTTGAGATTGATATTTAATCAATTCCTCTTTAAGAGATTTGTTCTCTTCACGAATTGCTTTCCAATTCTTATCTTCTTCTACTGAACCATCAGTATTTGTATATTCTTCTGACATTTGCTGTCTATCTCCTTCTATAAATAATATTTTTACAAGAGCCATTTATGTAATGCTCTGGTCTTAACTACTTATTATTTATTTTCCATGTCTTGTTAGTAGGCATCAAGACAGTATCGTAATTTATCTAGGTCAAGTTTAACCCCCAGACCTAAGTACAGGGTCAATTAATTATATCATATAATTTAAAAATGCAAGTTGTTTAAACGACTATTGTTCTACTAGTCCAGATACTGCACCTTCTCTAGTTCTAGCAGCACCTAGTTGTGCAGAACTTTGAGTAGCACTTTGTGCAACTATTCTGCCAATTCTTTCTTGCTGTTGTGCAATACCTAATTCAGTAGCTTGAACAATCTGTTCAGCAGTAACACCTTCTCTACCTTGTGCTTGTGCTAATGCCATAATTTGTTCTGCCTGTTGGAAACCTCTTCTAGCTTGTTCTCTACTTAAACCTAATTGTCTTAATTGTTCTGCTGATTGTACACCAATATCTGTACCAGCTAACAATGCTTCTGCACCTATCTGTGCTCTAGCAATGTTTTGTGAAATAACTTCTCCTGCAGAAATAGTACCTGCATATAATCCTTTGCTTATATCTGGGTCTATAGCACTAGCTATAATTTCTGCATCTGTTAAAGTCTTACCAAAATTCTTTTGATAATATTCTTTAACTTGTGGTAATGCAGTTAATACCTGCTGATATACAGCAGTAACTCTTGCACCAAACTCTTCATTACTAACAACATTCTTAACTAATGTTTCTATTCTTTCATTAGTTAAAATCAAATCTGAATTTAGACCAATGCTTTCTAATTTTCTTTTATAAGCATCTACTAAGTTTAAATATTCTTGTTCTGTATATTTAACTGATACTCCATCTGGATTAACATTGCCAGGAAAATAACTTTTGTATTGGTCTGATTGTCGCATAACTAAAATAGCTTCATCAGCATCTTGGTTATTATCTATAAATGCTTGTACATAAATATTTAATAGTTCAGTTGGAAAATCTCTGCCTAGTTTAGATTGTACATCTGCTAGTATTTTTGCTTTAGCTGTTTCTGTTAATGCCATTATGTAGGTAATCCTCTAACTACTGCTTGTGGTGTCATACCTTTAAATATACCATCAGTTACTCTTTCAAACATAGTTTGTACATTGTTGTTTAAACCATACTCTGTAAGTATTGTATTGATTTTATCTTGGTCATTAGCTTTCAAAACATTTAACCACTCTGCTGCAGTTTCATCCATCCTTTGTCCTAAGAATTGATAAGCATAGTTACGCCATGGTGCTGCTATATCTTCGTATGTTAAATTCTCATCATACAAATCTGTAGAGAACAATGCTTTTCTAATAGCTTTTAATCTATTTTCTACAGCAGCTATACCTACTTCTTGACTTTCTGCGTTCCTAATCATACCTGCATATTCAGCTAAGTTAGTATCTTCAAAGTTTGCAAAGGTAGGTCCTAACCATTTCAATGCTAAAGATTGTGCAGTAGAATAACCAGCTTGTGTTGTTGCTGGTGTTAATGCTTCATCTATATTACCTAACCAGTTAGTTAATTGAGTATCACGCTCTATTCCAGCTAATGGGTCGCCTAACCCTTTAGCTTGATTAGCCCATGTTAATTCTGTCCAATTACCTGTTGTTAATTGATTAGTAAAGAAATCTATTAAAGTATCTCCATCAGCATTTATTATTTCTGATGCGTTAGTTACACCATATTGTTTCAATAATTCTCTTGCTCTAATTTTATTGTTATCTAATAACGCTTGAGCATCTGCAGGTAGTGAACCTAAACCTTTACCTTGTGATAGTAATAACCAATCTCTTTGTTCTTTAGTATGTGTTTGCCACCATTCAGTTCCTTGCCATTCATAATCTTCAATATCTCTATCTTCTACTATGCTCTCTAACCATAATGAATACAATTCATCTTCTTCCATCCATGGTTGTACTTTTTTTACTTTGGCAAAGTTATCTACTAAAGCATCAAATGGATTTATAAGACCTGTTTTTATATCTCCATCTATTTCTACATAGTTACCAAGCCATAAAGAATTATTCCAATCTTCTGCATCTTCATTAATACTTCTTATATCTGGCATACCAGTAGTAAAGAAACCAGCTAAATCATCATCACTTGCTTT
>Ga0208644_1003386_pt1 | contig 12434 bp, 16 predicted proteins | sample VirMetDEL_Nov_18_FD_184517 | JGI IMG/M metagenome (GOLD analysis project Ga0208644, IMG submission 184517) | Aqueous microbial communities from the Delaware River and Bay under freshwater to marine salinity gradient to study organic matter... | ecosystem: Environmental > Aquatic > Marine >... | reverse complement strand
GACCGCTACTTGAGCCACTTGGGTCACTAGAAAGATTTTCAATTACAACATCCTGAATCTCATTACCTTGTAAATTTACACTTCTAAATTCTTTTTTTGAGGTAGCCATAATAACAATCTTATATTTAAGGGAGGTGACAATATGTCGCCCCCCTTTTTTTAATTAATTAGTTTCTAATAATAATACGACCAGAAAATTCTAATCCAGTATTAACAGAAACAGTAACATTACCAGATGAAGCAATCGAAACTTCAACACCGCTTGTTACGTCGTCTCCATTACTGTCTTTAACAGTTACGACCAAATCTTCGGTTGCTCCTACTCCATGCGTTGCTGCAGCAATAGTTAAGTCACCAGATGAAAAGTCAGCCCCAGCAAAAGCAGCAGCGTATTTATTGCCTAGCTTATCCGCTGTCACTGCATCATCAGCAATTTTTGCTGTTGTGATATTAGCATCAACAATTTTAATGGTTGAAACTGAATCACTCGCAAGCTTTGAGTTAGTAATATTAGCGTCAATTACGTTTGAAGTGGATACAGAATCCGTTGCTAACTTAGCGTTAGTAATATTAGCATTTAAAATCTTTGCGGTTGTTACACTTGAATCTAAAATTTTAATTGTTGATACTGAATCGCTAGCTAATTTATCATTAGTGATATTTCCATCAATTACGTTTGAAGTTGAAACAGAATCCGTTGCTAACTTTGAATTAGTTACCTGAGAATCAGCAATTTTTGCAGTTGTTATTCCAGCATCTTTTAGTCTTAAAGTGTCTGCATTAATTTCAATTGAACTATTATCAACATTAACATTGATTGTATTTCCAGATTGTGAAAGACCATCACCAGAAGTAAATGCTCCTGCTCCTGTAAATTGTGTGAATACAAGATCAGTAGTTCCTATAGTTGGAGAATCGCCACTTGCTAAAACAAGCCCTTTGTCTCCGTAAGTTGTACCAGCTTCAACAAAACAAAAAGAATTAGCTTTGATGTCGTCTGTAGTGTCAAAATCCGAAGTTCTAGTTAATACAAAAGCATTAGAAGCATCACCAACAGTAGTAACGGTATATATACCATTCTCTGCTGCGTCTGCTTGATCTTGTATTAATACTCTTTCATCTGCTACTAAGGTTACTCCATCAATAGCTGCCAAAGCTCCGTTTGCGTCTCCTGTTAAAGTTGCACCAACGCCAGATGTCCCATTGTCATAAGTGCAAGCTGCAAGTGCTGTAGTTGTAGCGGCTGCAACTGCTAACTTAACATTTAAACCTTCGGTTGCTGTTTGCGTGTAAGATATAATCTTGCTTGCTGACCACAAGTTGCTTGAAGTAGATGAGCTGTCATTGATAAGGTTAGCAATATTTACTTCTAAAGTAACATTACCTTCCGTTCCTGAAGTTACATTAACTGTTCCGTTTCCATTGTCTGCAATGCTTGTAATATCACCTGCGAAACTTTCAAAGTTTGAACCATCGTAATAATAAAGTTTGTTGTCGCCAGTGTTGTAATAAAACTGCCCTTCAACTGGACTGCTTGGAGCGGATGCTAAATTATGAGCTACTGCGTTTTGTATCTCATTTTTTTGAAGATCTATCGATCTATAAAATTGTTTTGAATTTGCCATAAAAGCCTCTGATTAAAAATTAAAAATATATTACAGCCCCACTAAAAGCACTTGTTGATGAAACTCTAAATTCATTACTTGAGATAACATCAATATCAACTCCCGAGGTAATATATTCTCCACCCGAATTTAAAACTTGTATCATTAAAGTTTTATTCAAGTTGTGAACAACTGTAATTTCTGATTGGTTAGAAAAAGTAACTTTATTAACCGCTACTCCAATCTGACCTGTAACTCCTTGTTCTAATATAGCCATAATCAAACCGTAACAAACGCATTAATACTAGTGCTTGCACCAACTCCGCTTAAAGCTAATCTATATTGCATTCCTGGTGAATAATTCACCGCAATTTGACCAGTCGCCGAAATAGCTGTATCGCCTGTGCTTGTGAAATCATCACTACTATTATTAGTTTTACTCTGAAAATCTATGGTAGCACCATCAAAATTTCCGCTTATTTTAACGTAAGTCTTGCCATTTGCTCCAAAAATATCGCTGTTTCCGTTTGTTGTTTGATTAAAAAATATTTGCCTTGCTTGTCTTGCCATAATTTACCTGTTTATTTATATTCGCCTAATAATAAATTTACTCTTACATCTGCATTACTCGTGTGTGCTTTTGCAGCTATTACAAGTAAATCATATTCTGAGCTGTTAAAATAGGATCTGCTTAATTTTATTGATGTTCTAACTGCATCACTAACAACTGAACCCTCTTTATTACCAACACCTGTTGTTGCTATATCACTTACTACTGGAAGCCCTCCGCTAATAGAGACTGACGTGCCTGTTTGTGCATAGTCATATTGAGTCAAGCTTGAGCTGTGCGCACTATTCCAACTTGCAGTACCACCGCTAATTGTTGGATTTAGAAAAACTTCCCAGGAAACATTGTTAGTTTCTGCTGTAACAGATATATCTAAAGGGATTATGCACCCTGTGTTTTGTATTGAATTAAATAGCTCTTTTGGCCTTATGTTTAAAACTGGCCTTGAGGTTGTATCTACTGTTATTGGGCTAGGGTTATGAACGCTAACTTGATAGATAGGATTATTAAAACCTCCTTCACTAATTACAGTTGAGCATATTTGAGTCATGAAGGTATTACTTGCAGAAATAGCTGTATTTTCTAGCTCATATCTAATTGGCAAGTTTGCAGTACTCATATATGGCAAGTTTAAATTATTTGCATTCCTAAATTCATGACAAACAACATATTGACCATCAATTACAAAACCAACTCTTACCCTCCCAATTGACAACCATTCTAAATCAATAAAAAAAAGCTGAGGCTTTTCAATATCCAATACAATTCCTGACTTGCTTAAATCTCCACCATCTAAAGCATCAACATTAAAATCTGATTGTGTAACTTCATTATTTACTACACTACCACTCGCCTTGCTTCTTCTTACAACTTTAAAAGTACTTGTTGACTTCGTTCCTGTTTGCTCAAAATAAATACCATTATTATCATCAAAATAGCCAATTTTTGAAGATACATTTGCTTTTGCTGCTAGTTTACCAGTCATTAAAATCAACAAAGATTTACCTGGCTGGTATCTATTGTAAGTATGCTGTTGCCTTATTATTTTGTCATTATTTGCAGTCGTAACATTCATTTGAACGCTTGACTCATTAGGCAAGTGAGTTGAAGTGGCCGCGCCTGTGAGTGACTCTTCCCACGCTCCATAATCGCTTGAACTCCAAATATCTTTTGAGTATTGCAGTTGATTTTCAAACTCTGTAAAAGGGCTTGATACTCTTAGTCTGCCAAAAGCGTCTAAATTTGAGCTATCTGCAAAAGTGATTTTGTTGCTTTTCAGTATTGTTGATGCCATCACCCCCCCGCTCTTGTTTGAAGTCTAATTGAAATATCTGCGGTTTGAGTCATGTCTGAAACAATCTTTAAATATTTCCAAGCTAAGAAGTCATCCCTTCCAAAAGAAACAACACTTTCACTTTTAGCATCTATTACAATTTTTTCATTTGCATTATTTTGTAAACTGTAAAAATTAACCTTATCTACAGAAACTTTAAAAGCTATTTTTTCCCCTTGAAAATCGCTAGGTATTACTAAACCAACTATCGAGGTATTAAGCAAATCAACAATTTCAGAAGTTGAATTATTTTCAAGCATATCGCAATCAATTTCACTCATTAAAGATTGTTGAAATGTTCTTGATATTTGCCTTGCCATTAATTTTATTTAGTTTTTTTGTTTTCAGGTGATGATTTTAACGCTTTGTTTTTAATTTTAGCATCTAATATAGATTTTCTTTTTGCTACATCATCAGCTTTTGCTTTTGCTTTTGTATCGTCTATTTTCGGCTTTTCTGTTTTTTTAGTGTTTTCTGGGCTTGTTCCCCAACCTTCTTTTAAAAAAACCTGAGCAAGATCTTCATAAATATCATAAACATTTCCTGCCTTATATTCTTTTGTTGAAACGCCCTTCTCGCATGCTGCTTTTATATCTTTTGTAACTTCAATTTTCATAGTTTTATTTTTGTTAAATTAGGAGGGTCTAGCCCTCCTAAAGTTATTTTTAGTCTACTGGGTTATGTCTAGCACTTCCAAGTATTGCAATTGCACCAACTGTTAAGCTTGCAGAATTTGCAGTAACAACGCTTGCTTTGATGTATTGTTTTTTAGACAAAACACCAATTCTAGTTGTTGCATTAGCTGCATCAACTTTAGTATCAGCTTCTAAACCGATTAAATCAGTATCAGCAACATCTGTAAAAGTTCCACCAGATGTGTCAGATTCTTGAATTAACAAAGTTGCATCACCTGCTGTTACAGCACCAGCTTGTAAAACTAAAGTAACTGATTCGTAACCAGCTAAATCAATCTCATTTCCTGCTGTTGTAGTATCGCTTGCAATTGCTTGTATGTTAAAAGCATTTGTTTGCTTAATGTTGTTTTTTAAATCAACGCTTGCCATTTTATGACCTCAAAAAAAATTAATAAAAGGAGGCCGAAGCCTCCGTATTTAGTTATGCAGCAATTTTTAATATTTTTATTGCTTCTGGTAGTACAACTTGACCGCCTACTCTTTTGTAAAAGTTAAATCTTCTTACACCGCTAATAGCCTGAGTATAAGGATCTTCAAGAACTGTTACATCAGTTGAGTCAACTATGTAATATGCTTTTCTAAAATCACCGATAATAATAGGCTTTGCATTTGCAGCAACATCTGGCATATCATTACCGAGTACATATGGAACACCTGCAATTGTGTTAGGTAAAGAACCAAGACCCATTTGTAGCAAATATTGTCCGTTGTTGTCTTTTAAAGTTCTAACATGTTGATGAAGTGTTTTTCTATTCATCATGTAAGTTAGATCATAACCAGCTTTAATTTCTCCTTGTATTTCAAAAAGAGAATCGGCAGTTAATTCAGAGGCGTCACCACTGTTATAAGTTGCAACATGTTCATTAGACAATAAACCTTCTGGTTTTTTAACTCCATTACCAGAAACGAAAGCAGCTCCTTCAATTCTTGCAAAGTCTTCAGCAACATCTGAGCTAATTTCTTGTCTCATGTTAAAAGCTGAATCTTGAAGCATTTCAACAGAAATATCAGAGTAAACCATCATTTTATTTACTGAGATTTTTTCCATTCCATAAGTGGAATTAGAAGAAGAGGCAGCTTCAATTTCGCCAACCCATCCACCTGAAACTAATCCAGTTCTTTTAGGGATTTCGATTTCTTTTGCACTAGTTCTAATTACTCTTGCTACTTGTCTAACTGGTGAAATTTCAGTAATATCTTTAATGATTTCGTTTACATATTCAGCAGGTGCTAGGTATCCGCCGTTTGTGTTTACGTCAGTTCTTAAAGTTTTTTCTTCTAAAACTCTTGAGTATTCTTTTTCTCCTAAAGATAGGAATTTTTCAAAAGATTTTAATTCTTTGCTAGCTTCTTCTTTTTTCTCGCCAACTAAAGAACCTCTTTTAAGTTCAGCTTCAATGTCATTGTATTTAGCTTCTAAATCTTCTCTTGAAGCTTTTTCTTCATTGATTTTTTTTACTAATTCTTGATTAGCATTTTCTTGTTTCTCAAGTATAGCTTCCAATTTAGCTACTTTTTCTTGATTAACGCTTTTCTTTTCAAACTCAGATCTAATTTCTTTTAGAGCTGAATTGATTTCAGTCATGTTGATTTCAGTCATGTTATAAACTTTTTAAATCGTTAATAAAATTGTTGAGTGTTAAGGTCACATCCTGACCACGAATTACATCACGCAACTCTTTAACTTCATCCACAACATCGCGCTGTTTTGAAAAATCCTTAATTTTTGATATGAATGATTTCCTTTCTTTTTGAGAAAATTCACATTTTACTTTAAGGATTGTCTCGATGTCCTTCATGCAAGTAATTTCTTGCACGGACTTTATTTTAATATTTTCTTTTTGCTTTTCGCTTTCAACAAAATCATTTGCCATTTTAGCAAAGCAATCTTTTAAAATTACTTCTGCTTCATCTTTGTTGTTTTCTGGCAAATATTTTGTTATGTCTCTAGATTTGAAGGCCTCAACTACTGCCAAAGGATTCATCGGCATTGAAACAAGAGATACTTCAAATAAATTAACTGATTTAATCCTTCTGATTTTGCCTTCGAACTCATCATCATTAACCATGTACCCGATAGACATACTGTCAATAGATCCGCATTTCATTTGTGGAATTACCCGACCTTTTACAAAATCATCATCTTTTGGAAGTCTAGCCTCAATATACAAGCCTTTCTCATCTTCATATGCTTTAATAGGCATTCCAATCGGCTCACTCATTTTGTGCTGCCATAAAATTTTAAATTTGTTTTTTTGCAAGGTATCTTGAAAAGCTCCCTTTTCGATTACATCATTTCCTAAATCAATATTGCCGAATGTTGAGGCATAACCTTTAAAATAAAAATATTCTCTGTCTTCGTTGTAATCTTTAACTTCAAAGTAAAATGATTTATATTCTTTGTTCATGTTATTATTTTTTTCTGTTGTGTTCATGGGATGACCTTTTGGTAATAAATCAGCGTCATGCTTTCCGTTTCTATATCTGCCATTTTTAAGAGCATATAAAAAAGAGTTTACTCTAGCCATCGCCCACTGCTCAGGACTTGACACGCTAGGCCTTACGCTTGAAGGGTTTGTGTTAAAAGCTCCGACGCCTCTATTAAAAACTTTCTCAAGTGTATTTAAGCTTGTTCTTTTTGAAGCTACGTCTCCAACCTCTTCATTGTGATCTTTTACTTTGTTCTTCAATCCTTCTTTAACCTTGTCAGAGACTTTCTCTTCGATAAAATCATCAATGTTTATAGTTTTTTGCTCATCAATTTCTTTTGACTTTCTTAAAGCCCAATTAACGCCCTCCGTACCTCCCCAAAGCAACCAAGCAATAGTTCCAGCTGTTTGCCCTCCGTCCGACTCTCTTTTCTCAGGTTTGTAATCGTTTCTAAATCTATTAAATCTTGCCATCGCCTTTATTAAATCATCAGAAAGATTTCCTCCCTTTGATATAGACTTTGCAGAATCAACTCCGCTTCTTATGCCTTCTGATCTAGCTTCAGCAGATGATAAACCGCCCCTATTATATTTTTTTCTAAGCTCTAACCCTCTTTTTGCGTTGGCTTGAGCTGCTTGAGGTGGTTTTTTATCAATAGCCATAAAGTTTTTTTTATAATCAATGATACTCTAAACTAATTCAATTAAAAGTTGAAAATTGTGATAAAATATGGCAATATTTTTAATAAATTTTATATCATTAAAAATGAATGAAAAAATTATTAATTATTTAAGAGAATTTGAGTTTTTTAAACATGTTCTTAAAACAACAAAGGTTTGCGACGGTAAAATTGGAGCTTTTTGTATTAATAATGGGGTTGGTTCAAGATCTTACGGTGCTTGGAAATATCACGGCGTGCCAAAAACGATAAGATATGCTCTTATGAAAGAAATTGAAATGCAAAATCTATTAGTGAGATTAAAAGGATCTGACTCACAAAATATCATCACTCAAGACATGGTTTTAAGCTCATATGAAGATATGAATAACAAAGCTTAATTAGTTGTGTAAGTTACTAAACATCTACAATTGATTATGTTTTTTGCGCTTCCTGCTGGGTCTCTTGGATACTTTAAGCTTTCACCATCAACAATAAAATTTTCTTGTATATTAACAATTTGACCGTCTGCGGCTCTGTGCGCTAATCTTGTTTTTGAGTCTAATATAGCAACCCACTTTTTTTGCGTTGAAATTAACTTGCCAGTTGATGAGATAAACTCAGCATTATTAATTATCTCAGCTTCTTTTTCTCTTGACCACGCCTCCGCAAGTCCTACATTTTGAAAAGATATTAATTCACTTCGTGCAACTGCATCATCTTTAATTTTTTTGCGTAAGTTTTCTGCAACTATAATTGATTTGTTTTTATTTAAGTCAGCAATAGCTCTGTCAGCATTTCTAATTCTTCTTTCAAGTTTTAATCTTTCGCCATTGTCATCTGATCTTGCTAGTTGATCAATTAGATTGTTTCTTTCTTTTTCTTTGTTGAGTATTAAAGCACCAAAAGCAGCAACTCCAAAACTAACGGCTTTATTGATTTCTTTTTCGTTTGTTTCTGTAATTAGATCAGCTTGTTTTTCGCTCTCATTAGCTATAAATAATGTAGCCTCTTTATTAAACTCTTTATTTATATCCTCTACCTTTTCATCTAAATCTGCATCAACAACCTCTATTGATTGTTTTAAATTTAAATCTAACAACTTTTTTTTGCTTTCTATATCAAAGATTAAGTTGTGTTTTTTTTGCAAGTCTTCCCTACCTACAAAGCCAAATTCTTTTATACTTCTTCTTATTATTTTCCTTATTAAAAACAAAAATTCAGCTCTGTAATTTTTCGCTATATCTTTAGCATCAACAAAACTATCGCTTTTATATAGATTCTCAGTATCCGAAGCCATAATATTAAATAACGACCTTAAATCGCTGTAAAACTTAGCCTCAAGAACTCGCTTTCTTTTGTCTATTGATTCGGGGCTTTCGTTATTTAGCTTTAAATTAACCATAATAATCTTGCGCTAAACTTTCTACTTCATCATTGCTAAACACTAGATTATTCTCTGCATCTTTTTGTTTTTTCAGCATATAGACAAAATCTTCTTTTAGATTTTTTTTTGCAGGCGTTTGTCTATTGTCTATAGTATATCTATCCTGTCCTATTGGCATTAGGTTTAATGGTTGATATATAGTATCGCCGCCCTCTATATCTTCATAACCAAGTTTTGACCTGATTTCGTTAGTTGTTAAAACGCCACTTTTTTTAAGTGTTTCAATATTGCTATATTGCCTTGGTCTTAACGCTAATATTGTCGATTCATCAAAATCAAGTTTGTGTGTTTCGCTTTCTGAATATCTGACAAACAACTCTTTATTTAAAAACTTTAACACTCTGCTAAGCAAAGGAATAATACAGTTGTCATAAAAGTTTAGCTTTGAAGTCTCCATATTTGCAAGACTCATATGATCAGGGCTAATCATAGGCAACGGGATTTTTAAAGCGTTGTATATAGCAACTTGAGTTTGTATTTTTAATTTTGCAAAATCCATGTCTTTTATTGATTCTGATAATTGCTTAAAATCAAAATCACCACCAAGAAACATTGTATTGCCTGAGTTTTTAGCTCCTGAAAAAGTTTTCTGCAAACCTTCTTTTATTCTGTTTGTAGCTTCATCAGAAACAGCCTCTCCGCCTTTATAGGTCAATATACCACTTGGCCGCCCTTGATTTTTTAATGTGCTGTTGTTGTGAATTGAAGCTAGCAAATATTGAGTAATTTCTAATTCAATTGGTTGTATATAAGAAACTCCTCGCAAGTTGTTTGAGTTATATTCGGGGTTATAGCTTTTTAAATGAATTATCTCGTTGCCATTGCTTGAATAGTATCTTTTGTTTTTTCTTCTAAATATCCTTGTTTGTGTATTAGAGGAAACTTGATAGGTGTCTGGATACCCATCCCTACTTGATGCATTAATAGTGACATATTGGCTAGGTATTACATATATTTCAATTGGCCTTGAGCTTCCTATGATTTCAACAAAACAATCACCACTTAATAAAAAGTTGCTTATCATTGCCTCAATAAACAAATCATTACTTGAGAAAGGATTTGGATTTTGCAAAAGTTCAAGCACTGGATGATTATAAACAAACTCATCTTTTTTTTCATCTTTTAAAACAATGTCTATGCTGTTTATATTGTCTGCAATTAATTTAATTGCTGTAAAAAGAGGGCTGCTCTTATAGTAGTAAGAAATATATTTATTAATATTTGAGCTATTAAATACATCGTAAGAACCTAACAAAAAAAATGATAGGTCATTAGCTTCATATGACTTTTGCTCTATGTTTGACTTTACAATTGATTTGAACATTTTCTAAAACCTTCTTAAATATACAAAAATAAGAAACGACATTGTTACAAATGATAAGCTTTTAAGCATGGTGAAATAGTTATAAGATTGAAACAAAGAAACAAAACCAATTAAAACAAATATTAACATTACAAAAATCAGTAAGTTATCAAGCATAACCCCTATATTGTAGCTAGTTAAATACTCTTGTAATTTTTCAAACATTTTAAAAACTAAAAACCTTAATGTCGTTCTTTCTCTTAATATATTCACTAAGAGAATATCTAAGGCTATCTATACAATGATTATGTTTATCGACAACCATTGGTAGAATTTCGCCCGAATTTCGGTCTATTTTAAACGAATATAATTTAAATTCATCAATTGTTTTCTTGCAGCGTGGGTGAATTACTACTTTTTCAAAATCTTTTATATAATCTATTCCAGCCTTTACTGATCCTTCACCTTTTGCAGCAGGGTTAATATTATAATCTTTAGAGCGTAAGAAAGAAATTATATCAGGCCTTGCTGAGTCGCCATATATAACGCCTTCTTTTGATCCTGGAACTAATTCAAAAAACTGGGGCAACTCTAAAATCTCAATCCCTACTCCATAAGCCTCATAATCTATATATAAAACTCTATCTTGAATAAAACATCTTATTAAAACTGTCGGATCTTCTGCAAAGCCCCAATCCGCACCATAAAAAAAGCGACTTTGATATAATTCTTTTATATCAGGCGTAGTAAATTCAGTGACTTCGTATTTGTTTTTAAATATTTGAGCATCATTTGCAAGTTTTGGATTTCCTAACCATTTATGCTCATAAAGCTCATAATTAAATTTTTTGTCATATTCCATTTCAGATTTTAAAGGATCTGCAAACCAAGGATTATCTTCAAAGTTCATTTTCTCAACTTTTGCATTGTCTGGAGTTTCAATTACAAACTTTTTATATATTATATCATCAACATTAACGGGGTTAAAAATAATCCATATTTCAGAACTAGGCTTTCTAATTGTAGGAGTTAAAGTCTCCCAACTTTCAACACTCATTTTTGCGGCTTCCTCAATCCAGCAAATGTCTATTCCCTCTAAACTTTTGATTTCCGAAACATTGTTTCTAACACCTTTAAATAAAAACTCGCTGCCATTTACTGATTTAATAGTGTCTTTTGTAATATAGAAATATTTTTCAAGATTTAATTCTGATATTTGATCTTTCAGCAATTTATGAACAGAATCTTTGATAGAAGTTTGCAATTCTCTTGTGCAAAGTATTCTTAAATTTTTTTGCAAGCACAAAATTATTAAGGCTCTTGCTGCACTCCAACTTTTAGCAGAGCCGCGCCCTCCATAAATTACTTTATATCTTGATTTATCCGTAATTAGAAAAAAGGCTTTTTCTGGTATCTCAAGTTTAGTTTCCATTAATTTGGTGTGATTTCGCTAAGTAAAAGCTCTTCAAGATCTTCTTTTTCATATTCAACATATGAAGCCCCTTGATTATCAATAGACACAATACATTGCACAGAATCGTCTAGCTTAAGATTATCGTTAAAGCTATCTCGCAAAGAATCAATAGCATCATAAATATTATCATAGCCTAAAACATCGCTAATATCATCATTCATATCTTCACAAAGTACAATATATCTAGTCATTTTACTTTTAGTTAAGTTGTTTTAACAATATGAGCGTTGCTATTATAATGTCAACAGTTTTTATTCAGCTCTCGTTAAATCCATCACTTGCAAAAGAGGCACTTAAGCACTCAGTAAAGTTTTTATATTTGTTGCTTCTTTTGTATTTTAAAAAAGCTTTAAAAAAACATTTAAAAACATAAGCTTTTGATAGCCCAGTTTTTTCTGATATATGTTGATAGACTTTTTCAAGGTCGTTTTCTTGAGTTTCATTATCGTGTGCAAATATACCGTCAATTTTTAAAACATTATTTACAATTTCTACTTTAAACTTTTTGTCTTTAACTATTAAGATGTGCATTTGTTTTTTATTTGTCATGAAATTTAAATTAATTTTAACAAGTGTTTTATTACTGGAACAGTAAAGCTATTACCTAGTGCCTTATAGCCTTGTGTATTACTAACCATAGAAACATAATTATCAGGGAAGCCTTGAAGCCTACAACATTCGGTAATTGTTAGTTTTCTTGCTACTCCTTCTATTTTATATAGTCCAGTTCTAGCCCCCTTTCCTCCACTATTTGCAGATAAACAAATTGACTTACCTTTTATTGAGTAAACCCTATCGCCTTGCCCTCCTTTGTCAAAGTGTCCTAGCCTTATAGGTTTGTTAAAAACTAATTGCCTTCTACATTTTTCAAAATAACTTTTTAAATTACCTCCCTTATAATAATTAGCGTCTAAACAATAGC
>Ga0208644_1003383_pt1 | contig 12438 bp, 23 predicted proteins | sample VirMetDEL_Nov_18_FD_184517 | JGI IMG/M metagenome (GOLD analysis project Ga0208644, IMG submission 184517) | Aqueous microbial communities from the Delaware River and Bay under freshwater to marine salinity gradient to study organic matter... | ecosystem: Environmental > Aquatic > Marine >... | reverse complement strand
AATTTGCGGTAGCGCCCGGCTTCATGGCGAGTTGAATGGGCAAGCCAAGTTGACTGACGCACAGGCAACGCAAATTAAAATTTTATACACCAATAAAGTTTATAGCCAAGGCATGCTAGCAAAACAGTTTAATATACGGCAATCGCAAGTAAGCCGAATAGTAAATGGTGTTAGACGCGGAGGTGTATCTTGATGCCGTCACGCGGGATGGGGGCTATAAACCCCTCCAAAATGCCTTCAGGCGTACGCAAGAAGCGCCGGGACAATACGGACTTTACGGAGTACGCTGAAGGCGGCTCTGTGTCCCGCGTGAACGAAGCTGGCAACTACACTAAACCCGGCATGCGGAAAGCGTTGTTCAACAAGATCAAAGGTCAAGCAACGCAGGGTACTGGTGCGGGGCAGTGGTCGGCCCGTAAGGCACAGCTTCTGGCTAAGCAGTACAAGGCTAAGGGCGGCGGCTACCGTGACTAAACCCTCGCAACAGAGCTTAAAAGATTGGACCCAACAGCGTTGGACTACACGCAGCGGAAAGCCTTCATCCAAGACGGGCGAGCGGTATCTTCCTGAAGCTGCCATCAAGTCTTTGAGCCCTGCGGAGTACGCAGCAACCACCCGAGCCAAACGAGCAGGAAAGGCTAAAGGTAAGCAGTTTGTAGCGCAACCCAAGGGCATTGCTCAGAAGACAGCGAGATTTAGATGACAACCTCTGGTGCAACGACGTTTTTCCCAGACTTCACTGAGGTCGCTGAACTGGCTTGGATGCAGGCCGGTCGGGAGATGCGTTCGGGCTTTGACCTGAAAGTTGCCCGCATGGCCATGAACATGCTCACCATTGAGTGGGCTAACCGTGGTCTAAACATGTGGACGTACGAGCAAGGCACCATCACGCTCGTGCCGGGGCTGCCAACCTACGCGCTACCACTGGATACCATCGATCTTCTCGATCACGTAATTCGCACTGGGGCTAACGCACAGTCAACGCAAGCGGACCTAAACATCACCCGCATTAGTGTCTCAACGTATGCCACCATACCAAACAAGCTTGCTCAGGGACGACCAATTCAGGTGTGGGTGCAGAGACTCTCAGGGCAGGTAAGTCCTACGGGTGCGACGCTCAACGGCGGTATTAACGCTTCAACGACCACGATCACGCTGTCGTCGCTGGCTAACTTGCCTTCTGCGGGCTTCATCCGAGTGGACTCGGAAGACATCTATTATGGCTGGCTCAATACGTCGAACAACACGTTGGGTGGTGTGGTACGTGCGCAGAACGGAACGACGGCTGCAAGCCATTTGACAGGCACAGCGGTCTATAACCCAAATCTTCCTTCAATCACCGTGTGGTTGACCCCGGACAATACGCAGACGTATCAGTTTGTGTACTGGCGACTTCGCCGTGTCCAAGATGCTGGCGCTGGTATCGAGACACCGGATATGAACTTTCGTTTCCTGCCTTGCTTGATTGCGGGGCTGGCGTTTCAGATTGCTATGAAGACTCCAGAACTGTCGGACCGGCTGCAAGTGTTGAAAGCCGAGTACATGGAGCAGTTTGAGTTGGCAGCGGCTGAGGACAGAGAAAAAGCTGCAGTACGTTTCGTTCCCCGCAGACAGTTTATCGGTAGCGGTGCCTAAATGGGCAATAGGTTCGCCAGTGGAAAAATCGCTATCGCAATGTGCGATATTTGCGGGTTCCGCTTTAAGTTGCGAGACCTGAGCGAACTGGTTGTCAAGACGAAGAAAATTAACCTGCTGGTATGTAAAGAGTGTTGGTCGCCTGACCACCCGCAGCTTCAGTTGGGGATGTACCCGGTTGATGATCCACAGGCTTTACGTAACCCGCGAAGAGATACGACGTACGTAACGGCAGGTGTGAATGCAGAGGGTAACTTGACCGGTGGTTCACGTGATATTCAGTGGGGCTGGTACCCAGTGGGTGGCGCAAGCGCAAACGATGCAGGTTTGACACCGAACTACTTGGTTGGAGTCACTTCTGTTGGTACAGTAACGGTTACGACTTAGGAGTTATCATGGATGCGAAGAAGGCCGTGCACAAGCACGAAAAAGCAATGCACCCCGGCAAGCCGCTGACCAAGTTTGCTAAGGGCGGCAAGACGAATCTGCAGATGAAAGAACTGGGGCGGAACCTTGCCAAGGTTGCCAACCAAAAAACTTCCTCTTTCAAGTATAAGAAGTCTGGGAGGGGTGTGTAATGAAACAAAATCCCAAAGCGAAGCCTATCCCGCAGGCAAAAAGCCCGGAGGGCGTTGACCTCAAGAACTCGGGGTATCCTGAGAAAAACGTCAAGACCACGGGTATAAAGATTCGTGGTACCGGTGCTGCGACCAAGGGTGTGATGGCGCGTGGGCCGATGGCCTAAGAGGTTCTTATGAACTATGGTGAGCTTCAAGCGAACGTCCAAGATATCGTAGAGAACGCGATACCTGCGGCTACGCTCGCCATGCTTGTTCGGCAAGCTGAGCAAAAGATTTACAACACCGTTCAATTTGCAAACTTGCGCAAGAACGTCACGGGCAGCATGTCCGCGAACAATAAGTACCTCTCTGCACCGAACGATTTTCTGTCGGTCTACTCTCTGGCGGTTGTCAAAGCCAATGGCGAGTATCTGTATCTGTTGAACAAAGATGTGAACTTTATCCGTGAGGCGTACCCAAGCCCCACAAGCACTGGACTGCCTAAACACTACGCGATCTTTGGACCTACGTTCTCTGACACCAACGAGTTGTCGTTCATTCTCGGGCCTACGCCTGATGCAGCGTACTCAGCAGAGCTGCATTATTACTATTACCCCACTTCGATTGTTCAGTCTTCGATTGCAACCTTCGGTGCGATTACTGCGGGCTCTTCCTATACCAACGGAACTTATTTCAACGTGCCGTTGACGGGCGGTAGTGGGTCTGGTGCGACTGCGCGGGTTGTGGTTTCAGGTGGTGCGGTTACGAGCGTGACGCTTCAGAATCCTGGGGTGTTCTACGCAGTGGGTAATACGCTTTCAGCAGCGGCGTCCAGCATTGGTGGTACTGGGAGTGGGTTTTCGATTCCAGTAGCTACTGTAGATAACGCAACGGGCACGTCGTGGCTTGGGGACAACTTTGATACGGTGCTGCTGAACGGTACGTTGATCGAAGCTATCCGATTCATCAAGGGTGAACAAGAGACAGTGCAGATTTACGAAACCCTGTACGCACAAGCGATTGCACTGGCTAAACAGTTGGGTGACGGCAAGCAGCGTATGGATGCGTACCGCGATGGTCAAGTTCGGGTACAGGTGAAGTAATGTCGATTGTCCAGACCCAGACCACGAGCTTCAAGGCGGAGCTATATCAGGCTATTCACGACCTGACCACGGACACCATTAAGATTGCTTTGTATACGGCTGAAGCTGATCTTAACGAAGCTACGACTGCATACACAGCGACAAACGAAATCACTGGTACGGGATATACGGCTGGTGGCGAAATCATGACTGGCGTGACAATCGGCACGTCTGGGTATGTAGCATTCGTAAACTTTGATAACGTTTTGTGGAACCCTGCTGCCTTCACAGCGCGATGTGCTCTGATCTACAATGCGAGCAAGGCCAATCGGTCAATCGCCGTCCTAGATTTTGGCTCCGACAAGACCACAACCACTCAATTCTTAATCACCATGCCTGCGAACACTGCCACGACGGCTTTGATTCGTTCTTCTAACTAAGAGGCAAACATGAAAAGTCACGAAGGTGCTAGCGCTGGCGGTGTATTCCGGGCTGAGTGCTATGGCGCAGATGGCGAACTGAAGTGGACGAGTGAGTCCAAAAACTTGGTTGTGAACCAAGGTCTGCAGGATATGAACGCCAAGTATTTCACGGGTAGTGGCTATACAGCGACGTGGTACGTAGGCATTTACGGCGCAGCGGCGTCAAATAATCCGGCAGCGGGCGACACAGCAGCTTTGCATGCAGGCTGGACTGAGGTGACTGATTACAGTCAATCGACGCGCCCCCAAGCGGTATTTGCAAGCCCCACCACTGCAGACCCTTCGGTGGTTACGAACTCAGCTTCTCCGGCGACATTTAGTATCAATGGTACGACGGTGGTTGGCGGAGCATTTCTGATCAGTAACAACACCAAAGGTGGTACGTCTGGTGTGTTGTTCTCTGCATCAGACTTCCAGGCACCGGGGGATCGCTCGGTCGTATCGGGTGACACCATCGTGGTCACCTATACCTTTAGCCTTGACGCAGCGTGAGGTCATCATGGCAACTAAGTTCAAGCGTGGTGATCTAGTCAAGGTCAATACTGTCGTGCCTTCTGGGGAGGTTGAAGCTTTTCGGATGGACGAGGACGGGGTTGTGTGGTGCCGGATGACGTGGGTTGATGTTGAGGGCAACCAACAAACTCGTTGGTTCAAAGAAGACGATCTGGTCAATGAATAATGTCGTTCTCCTCTGGATCGTTCGCTGAACTTCCATTCGCCACGGTTGGTGGGACGATCTATTTTCCTACGATCTCTGAATCTGCAACGGGTTCAGATGCAGTAACAACGATTGTTACTTTCTTAAGTTCTGTCACGGAACTGGCCACTGGATCGGATACGACGTCCGGCACGTTTACTGTTTTGTCTTCAGTGTCTGAGACGGCAACGGGCTCGGATCAAGTAAGCTCACTGATCAATTTCCAGTCTTCTGTTTCAGAGTCCGCGACAGGCGCAGATACAACTTCAGCGGTTCCGTTCTACCCTGGGACAATTATTGAGGGTGCTACGGGGACTGACAGCTTCGCTACCAGTGTGACGTTCTTGGCGAGCGTATCGGAAACAGCAACCGGATCGGATGTAATTGTTGGGCGTCCGCTATGGGAGCCGATTGATGACGATCAGACGGCGAACTGGACCATCATAAACAATACGCAGTCTTCGGGCTGGACTAACATAGACGCGGTGTAATCATGGCACTTGTACTGAAAGATCGGGTTCGGGAAACGACGACAACTCAAGGCACGGGCACAGTTACGCTGGCTGGTGCGGTTGCGGGATTCCAGAGCTTTTCTGCCATCGGGAATGCTAACACCACGTATTACACCATCAACCTTCCGGGCGTTAATGAATGGGAAGTTGGTATCGGTACTTATACGGCGTCGGGCACGACGCTCAGCCGAGATACGGTGCTGTCTTCGTCAAACAGCGGGAATCTGGTTAACTTCTCGGCAGGTGTTAAAGACGTCTTCTGTACCTACCCTGCTGGCCGGTCGGTGTACTACGACACCGCGACTAACGTCACACTGAACACCTTAGCTGCCACAACCATCGACACGACGAACCTAGAGGTTACGAACGTCAAGGCTAAGGATGGTACTGCTGCTATCACGCTGGCTGATTCTACTGGCGCGGTCACCGTCTCTACAGCACTCACGGCTAACGGTGGGGCTGTGTTCAACGAGAATGGTGCTGATGTTGACTTCCGTATTGAGGGTGATACAGATGCGAATCTGATCTTTGCTGATGCGTCTACGGATCGGGTTGGTATTGGTACTAATGCGCCTGCATCTAAAATTCATGCGTTTACAACAACAGATACGATAGCCATTCAAGTTGAATCAAGTAGCACAAATGCGTATCCATTGTTTTCTATAAAAAACAGTGGGGCATCTGGTCGTGAATACGTAATAACGACAGGAGGGTCAGCGACGGGTTTGCCAGGGGCTTTGTTAATTCGTGACGCAACTGCTGAAGCTAATAGGTTAACAATCACCTCCGGTGGTCAAGTCAACATCGGCGGCAACTTCACCAGTACAAACAACACGCTACAAGTTACTGGTAATGCTGCTATCGGTTATACAACAGCAGCACCTACTACTGGGCTGATTGTTGCTGGTAATGTTGGGATTGGGACTCAAAGTCCAACCACTGCATATGGATATACGAGAGTAATTGATATTGCAGGACAATTCCCTGGAGTTAAATTCACTCCGTCTGGGGCTAATACCTTTGGGTTCCAAATTGGCGCTGGAACTAATGGCTTCCAATTCTATGACGTTGCGGCTTCTGCTGAACGCATGCGTATCACCTCCACCGGCACACTAAACATTGTCGGTGCTGGCGTAGCAGGGTCTACCCAGGCTGTTAGTTTCAATGGTAGCGCTCCGGTTGATTCGTTGGTATTGGCATCGTCGGGCGTGATTTCAACCGGAAAAGATATGTCGATCTACGGCATCACCGTAGGTCGTGGTGCAGGTGCTGTGTCCACCAACACTGCGGTGGGTGCGAGTGCTTTGGCGGGCACAAACACCGGAGGCGGAAACGTCGGCGTTGGTATTTCCGCGCTGGCTGCAAATACTGGGGGCGACAACAACACTGCTGTGGGCAATTCCGCACTTGCCACTAATACCAACGCCCAGTACAACACCGCAATTGGTTCTGCAACACTGCTGGCGAACACAACTGGCGCAAATAACACCGCTATTGGACGTGCGGCGCTGATTTCAAACACGACTGCCAGCAACAACGTAGCTGTCGGTTTTCAAGCGGCCAACAACAACACTACCGGAACCAATCTGGTGGCGATTGGCACTCAGGCTGGGTATTCAAACACGACAGCCAACAACAACATCTCTATTGGGTATCAGGCACAACAGGTTACAACAACCGGAGCAAACAACATTGCTGTCGGCACTATTGCTTTGGCGCTCAATACAACTGGCGCAAGCAATATCGCTATTGGAACTCAGGCGCTTTATTCCAACACCACCGCCTCTAACAACACTGCTGTTGGGTATCAGGCGGGATATTCACAAACAACCGCAGATGGAAACGCTTTATTTGGTTATCAAGCGGGAACGTCTCTCACAACTGGAAATCTAAACTCGTTTTTTGGTGCGGCGGCTGGTGGCGCAATTACGACCGGAGCCAAGAACACTATCCTCGGTCGCTACAACGGCAACCAAGGTGGCCTCGACATCCGCACTGCTGACAACTACATCGTGCTGTCGGATGGGGATGGAAATCCGAGGGCGCACTGGGATGGCTCCGGAAACACTTTCCTAAAGGGTTCGTATGTCAGTTTTGGCAACAACGGTTACATCCGAATTGACCAAACCAACTCAATGGCAATTCAGGCAGGCAGTAGCAGCACCGTTGGCTGGCAGGTTAGGAATAACGGCAACAGCAGTGCGATGCTGTCTATGTCCGGCACTTCTCAAAACACACTTGCTTTGGAAGGCGCGTCACCGCAGGCAGGTACAGGCATCACCTTCCCCGCCACCCAATCCGCATCATCCAACGCCAACACGCTAGACGATTACGAAGAAGGAACTTGGACTCCGACTGTTGGCACAAACGGCACCATGTCAAATGTTGCCTACACCACTCGGATTGGCAACTACATCAAGATCGGTACCTTGGTGTACTTGTTTATGGATGTCGAATGGACGAGCACTGCCTCTACCGGAACAGGTTCGATTACTGGGCTTCCTTTTACATCGCAAGGAAGCTCTTACAACTCGTTTGTGTTCAGAGCGTACGGCGGCATCGACTTAGCCGCCGTGGGTGGAACCACGCACCTACCGGCTGGTTATGTTGGCCCCGGTTCATCTGACTATCAACTTCAGGTAATTAACCAAGCCGATGGTCAGGAAACTGCAATTGGCTGGAAATCAACAGGGGGCCGGGTCAATGGCTGGCTCATCTACCGTTCAACAACTTGAAGGAACTCACCATGTCTCTCTCAGAAATCACCTACATCTCTCAATTCGACATCCAACCCAACGGGTGCATCGGAGTCCGCAAGACCACCGATGTCCTGAAGGATGGCGTTGTCATTTCGTCAACCTACTGGCGTTGCGTTCTCGTGCCCAACGACCCGCAGGCATCCACGGTGCTGGATGAGGCTTACTACCTCAACATCGCCAACTACGCTTGGAGCCAACCGTCGCCCCAGCCGTATGACCCTAATCCTCCAGCGCAACCAGGGGTTTAACATGAACTGGACAGTAACAAGCATGGACTGCTACGTGCAGCAGGACAACCTATCTGACGTCGTGTACTGCGTACACTGGAGTTGCGCCGACACTCAAACCATCGACGGTAAAGAGTACAGTGGTCGGGTGTACTCCACCTGTTCTCTGCCAGCGCCAGAGGGTTCTTTTACGCCTTATGATCAGCTAACGCAGCAACAAGTGCTTGGCTGGATCTGGGCTAACGGTGTCGATAAAGACGCTACAGAAGCCGCTGTAAACGCTCAGATTCAATCTGCTGCACATCCGACTGTCATTTCACCTGCACTGCCCTGGAGCGCATGATGGAACTGGAAGCCCGTTTCTCAACGCATGAGGAAGTCTGTGCTGTTCGATACGAAGGGATCAACGCCAGGCTTAAGAGACTTGAGACTATCCTGCTAGGGTCTGCTGGCGCTATCATCCTGCTATTGTTGGGACTCGTTCTAAAGGTGTGAAATGATTGAAGTCGCTGTCGCATTGGCCACTGCTCAAGCGGCAGTCGAGGGCATTAAAAAGGCCATATCAATCGGGAAAGAGGCGCATGAATGTCTGGGCGAGTTCATGCAACTCTTTGATACTCAAGACCAGCTCAACCGTGCGTCTAACGAAGAGCGCAAAGCTAAGTCAGACAAGCCTCAACAGTCTGTAATGTCAGAGGCTCTCGAAACGGTTATCGCTGCTCGCAAAGTCCAGCAGATGACGAACGAACTTCGAGAGTTTCTGATCTGGTCTGGTCAGGGTGATGTATGGGATCAGATCCAGTCTGAACACAACGCTATCGTCCAACGTAGACGGGCAACAGAGTTGGCTGCTCAACGCGAGGCTGAAAGACGAGAGAAGCAAAAGCGCGAACGTGCATTGATTGCGATGGTTCTCGGTATCGGCGGGATCATCTTGTTTAACCTCGGCAGATATATCTGGGAGGCATGGCCAGATGGACAGTAAACCCGAAAATGATGAAGATGAAAGCATAAAAGATGGTTATGCGCTTGCTGTTGTTCTAGCAATCTGTGTAGCTGTCATTGTGTACATGCTGTATCTGTTAAGAGACTGACATGAAAGACTTAACCGCTGAACAGATAGAAGTCAGGGTGTGGGCGATCATTGCTCTATCGCTCACGTTTATTCTTGTTGTCTCTGTCGTGTCGATCATTCTCGGGGTTCTATTTGTAGAGCACGATATGGAGAACATCAGCCCTATCGATGACAAATTTCTATCGATTCTGAAAGACGTAATGATGTTGTCTATTGGTGCCGTCGGTGGCATTGCTGGCAGGCAGGGTGCTAAAGCTGTAGCTAACATGCTGGGGAAGAATGATGATTCCACTCGGGCCTCTGCTTGAAGTCGGTAGCAAGATCCTTGACCGTGTGTTGCCTGACCAAGCAGCAGCAGACAAGGCTAAGGCTGAGCTTGCAAAACTCCACCAAGACGGTGAGCTCGCCAAGATGGCGAACGAAACCAAACTGTTTGAGCTCAATGTCGAGAACACAAAGTCTGCTCGGGAGATGCAGGTTGCGACCAGAAGCAAGATCCCCGCACTGCTTTCCATCGTAACTGTCGCTGGGTTCTTTGGCCTACTGGTTGGGTCTGCACTAGGGTATATGCAGTTAACCGGTAGCGATGTAATGATGCTATTGCTTGGCGTGTTGGCGCGTGAAACAGCATCGGTTTACAATTTTTGGCTGGGCTCATCCAACAGCAGTCAACAAAAGGACTTGATGAAGAAGTGAAATCCTGCACTGTTTGCAAGGTTGCAAAACCACTGTCTTTATTTAGTCCAGATCGGCGGCTGTCTTCTGGCGTTCAGAGTAGATGCAAGTCTTGCTACGCAATCATCATGCGAGACAGGCGTGCAGCAGATCCTACGCAACATCGTGAAACAGTAAAGCGCAGCACGCTTAAGCACTATCAAGCAAAGTTAACTCGAAATCAGAAATATCGGAAAAACAATCCTGACAAGGTTGCTGCATGGAAGAAAACAGATAGAACCAGAAACAAAGCAAGGATATTGGCAGATAACGCAAGCCGACGATCATTAATTCGTGGCGAAATGTGTTCAGATGTTGTATCCATTTATTGTTTGCGTGACTTTTACAAAAGCATGTCTCTTGGTGAAGAGTTTCATGTAGACCATATAATCCCACTTAGCAAAGGTGGCAAACATTGCGTTGAAAATCTACAAGTAATTCCAGCAATTGACAATTTACGCAAAGGTAACAAATGAACAAGAACTGGGACTTTGCTTTCAAGCAGATGATTGCTCACGAGGGTGGTTTCACTGATGACGAGCGTGACCCTGGTAATCAACTGCCAGACGGTCGCAAGGGCTGTACGAACCTCGGTGTCACACAGAAAGCCTGGGAGGGTTATCTCGGTAGGCAGGTGACTCACGATGAGATGAAGGCACTTACGCCTGATCTGGTGAACGGGTTCTATAAGAGGCGCTACTGGGACGCTGTTAAGGCTGACGATCTTCCGTCTGGTGTTGACTACATTGTGTTTGATACGTGCGTTAACAGTGGGCCTGGCAGGGCTGCAAAGCTTCTACAAGAGGCTGTCGGGGCTAATCCTGATGGTGCTATAGGTCGCATGACTTTGCAGGCTGTAGAGGCTCAACCTGTTGACCAGTTGATAAAAGACCTATGTGCGCGGAGGCTTGCTTACATGAAGTCTCTCCCAACCTGGGCAACCTATGGCCGAGGCTGGGAGAGGCGTGTTATTGAGAGCGAGAAACTTGCGCTTGGATTAATCGATCAAGGTACCACTTAGCCTTTTCGAGATCCTGCAAGCCGTTTTTTCTTTTCCACCGCCACACGTACTTTATGACGTTGGCTGTACAGACCGCCTCCAGACCTTCTAAGCCTGTTGTAGCAGCCTCTATAGCCTCGATACACTCTATCTTGCCAGCAGTGTAGTGGGGTGGATGGTCTACATCAGAATGGGATGTCATTTTTGTCATCCCTCGGGCGAGGTTCCATTAGACTAGCCCAGCCATCCCAGTTGACCGGGATCGTGTCGATCTTCAGTGCCAGCTTGCCACTCTTGGTTTCCATTACCGTACCGATCTTTGCCCACCGGGTCTTCTCTTGACCATCTTTCTGGTACGTGCCGATTGCTGCGCTTAATTCATACTTAACCATCACTGCTCCAGTTTGTTGATTGCTGTTTGTACGTCTACTAAGAATGCTTTGACCTTTGTTTCGAGTGCGTCTATCTCCTTCTGATCTGGTTCAAATCTAACTACAAACAACTGTAGCTTTTCTGGCAGGCGTGGGTCGAACGATACAAAGTCCACCCACTTCCGTCCTGTACAAGCCAGCTGTGCCAGCATCTGCGGTTGGTGCTTTTTTGGAACTACACCATCAAGCCTCCAGTCTAGGTGCGTCGTGGTATTTGGGCACTTTATCTCAATAAGACCGTCATTCACAAAACCGTCTGGTGAAGCTCCAAACCACTCGATTGTCGGGTGCTTGATGAACCCGACCTCCTCCACCCAGTCAAATGCTGTTTGATACGCAAGACGTGCAAGTGGCTCTATATCAGTTCCCCATTGCATTGCGGAATTTGTGAACGACTCCTGTTGATACCCGGTAAGTCTTTCGGCTACCAGTTGCACGAGATAGTTGCGCCTGGTAGCTGTGTCCTTTCCTGCGATTGCGTCACTTACCCTGCTTGCTGTTACGTGCCCTAGCCTTGCCTGAAACCATTGGTTTGTACGCTGAGACGTATCCTGCGTAAGGGACTGGGTGAGCTGGCTGGTGGTAGAAGCGACGTTTATGGAGTTCATGCTCTTTCCAGAATAGGTGAGGGAAGTTCCGACGGACGTCACTAATTGCTTGCTCTAGTTGAGGGTTTAGTCTGTCGTACTGCTTCGTTCTTTTTACTTTCTTGAGCTGCTCGAACATAATCAATCCCTTTCTGTGTGATTTTCCAAACTCTCTGTGCCCTGTGTGAGCCTTTGCGATACCCGTCAATCTCTACAAGTTTCTGTCTTAGCAACCATGCAGCCCTTGGCGTGATCGACTGGTACAGGATGTGAGGCAGTTTCTCTGCTACCTCATAGGCATTCATTGGGCCTGCCATCAGCTCTTTCAGGATCATCAGATGGATCTGTTTAGGCCGTTCGAGCTTGACAGGTGCCTTGCTAGTTTCAGGGTCTGTTGTGCGGAAGGGCCACGGGTGCGTGAACATTATTTTACCTCCATCAGTTTTGCTTTCATAGCGTCTTTCATGGCTTCAATCTGTTCATGTGCACCGTGCGCTTGAAACGCGGCTTTATAAGCGGCTTTCAGTGCGTCCATAGAGGTTGATGCCTCCATAGCTGCCAGAGACTGCTGTAGGCTGATCTGAGGCTTTTTAGACGCTGCGTTGCCGTCATCGTCTTCAGGAGCGATACCGCAAGCTGCCATCAGGCTGTAGCGACGGGCGTATGTGAGCGCCGAG
>Ga0208644_1003376_pt1 | contig 12446 bp, 13 predicted proteins | sample VirMetDEL_Nov_18_FD_184517 | JGI IMG/M metagenome (GOLD analysis project Ga0208644, IMG submission 184517) | Aqueous microbial communities from the Delaware River and Bay under freshwater to marine salinity gradient to study organic matter... | ecosystem: Environmental > Aquatic > Marine >... | reverse complement strand
ATTGGTCAACCCCCATCAACAGTTATTTCTGGTAGTGATATTATCGATGGAACAGTAGATACTGCTGATCTTGCTGCAAATGCTGTAACAACAGTAAAAATTGCTGATTTAAATGTCACTGAAGGTAAAATTGCTGGTGGTGCTGTTACTTTAACGAAGGCAGCAAACGCAGTCAAAGCCTACGACTTTTCTTTTGCGATGGGTTATGATGCTGACGGCGCAGAAATCGACTTGGTCGTTCAGGAGTACGGTTGGTTACTTTTACCACGTGATATTACCTTTGAGGACGTTCTTGGCTATGCCGAAACGGCTCCTACTGGTGCCAACCTAATCTTTGACATTCGCATCAACGGAACGACGATCTTCTCGACGCTGCCTGAAATCGACGCCGGTTCAAACGCCGACGATAACAACCACGTTTTCAGCACGACAACCGCGAGTGCTGGAGATCGTATATCTTTTCACGTCACGCAGATCGGATCAACGGTTGCCGGTAGCGGGTTAATGGTGGCGGTTAAAGCGAGGCAAACCTAATGCCTTTTCTTCAAACTCCTCAACTTTCGTCGGCACGTGTTGGTGGCGCTATTGCTATTACCATTTCGTCCGATATATCAAACTACAACTTGGCGAACGACCTTACCAACAACTATGACTGGGACGGCGTTTCTCCAATCGAAGTCGCTGTTACTGTGAATAGCGGAGTTTACGTTTACGCTACTAGCACAGCTACACCTGCATTCACAGCAAACCTCGTGGCCGGTTCCGTTCTGACAATCAATAACAATGGGACTATCGTTGGGCGTGGTGGGTCTGGTGGATCCGGCGGCATTTGGAATGGCTCGCAGACTGGTGGTTCAGGTGGCGCTGGCGGCAATAGTATTAGCCTTTCCAATGTCACTTGTACGATTAACAACGAGAGCGGCGGTGTTATTGCTGGCGGCGGCGGTGGTAACGGCGGTAACGGCTCTACGCGGTGGAACACTAACTATGACGCAGATAGTGGATGCAGTGCGCCAACCGGAAACAATGGCGCGAGTGGCGCTTCAGGATATCCAAACGCCTACCCAGTAAACAATACGACACAAGGCGACCCCAGATCGTGGGGCAACGCTGGCTCGAATGGCGGCACGACTTCCGCTGGTACTTTCCCCCCAGAATGTCCTCCTACCTATTACAGCGGTGGCAGTGGAGGCGCTGCTGGCAAAGCTATCAACGGAACAAACACTCTCAATAATTCGGGCAATGTCTATGGAGCGACAAGCTAATGCCAAAAGTTAAACTACCAGGAAGCAATCAATCGCCGAGCGACATCGAAACTATGGATATGGTTTTAAACGAGGAAGGCACTGCTTTCGTCGAAGCATGGAAACCCATCGAAGAAATCCGCAAAGTCGCTATACGCCGCTTTAATGAGGCCGTTGATTGGTTTGTCGCGCATGACATTGCAACTTCAATAGATCCGGATGAGGCCCTTGGTTTCTTGCGTGGTGAAATCAGCATAAACGATGTTCAAAGCCTCACTGGCGATACGATGGAGGAGATGGCAAACGACGCCCTCGTTGGTCTTAGAAAGATAAAAGTTGCTGGCAAAGTGAGCGCCTTCAAGGAAGATATCATCGCTGAGTTACTTATAAGCGATGATCCACTTGGCGTTATAGATCGAGTTCTACTAGATAAATATCTTTCCGACCTTGGCATCCAGTCGCTATGCGAAAGTTGTTACACTGGATCTATGCCAGAGATACCTCAATTCCATGAGCTACAAGACATTTTCGCCAATCTCCCACCAGACAAAGCGCTGGCTGCGGTGCGTCAAGCCTCAAACGTATTCAATCTTGAGAAAGCGACAAGCGAAGAACCAACCACACAATTACTCGGTGATAGCTTGGTCTTGTTCCGCCACGATCTACTGAACTATTTGGGTATTGCTCACGAAGAAACCTCTTTAGGAAAAATCAGCCACGTTGTTCACGGTGGCTACTATACAATGGATCGTACTGGAACGTTTGATGCGCCCCTAAAAGTATCTCCGACACCAATCCCTAGCGGCTCAACTTCGGAAACGTTCGCTCAAATTTGTGATGCTCGGGCTGTGGAGATTTGGGACCGCAATAAACCGATAAAAGTATTTTGGAGTGGCGGGATTGATAGTACAACCGCACTCGTTGCCCTCTTGAGGAACGTACCTGTCGGTGAAATAGATCGTTTATCGGTTTATTACTCACAAGGTTCGATTGACGAATACCCTTGGTTCTTCAATCAATACATTGACGGCAAAGTTAACAATGTTCTGATCCAAGATCACGCTCACGAAAACAATGGCTACTACAAAGCAAAAAGCATTTTTTCTACGACGATTTGCTGTTGCGCGGCAGAGCAATCCAATGACGCTGTTATTGTTACAGGTGAAACAATGGATCAGGTTTTCGGAAGCGTAGCCTTTGCGAATAAACCTGATTTAATTACAGGAAACTTAGAAACTTACTTGGCCGACTTTTCTAACATTCGTGAAGAAATCGATACTCTTAACGCGGCTTGTCCAATTACAGTAAACAGCATCCCTATTATGCTTTGGTGGTGGAACTTCGCTCTTAAATGGGATGAAGTTAAATATCGTATGTTTATGAGCACGATTGTGGATAAGACGCCTGACTTCATGCACTTCACAGACACAGACACCTTTCAACTTTGGTCTATATCCAACCCCGACAAGAAGATAAAAGACACACCGGAAAGCTATAAGTTCACAGCAAAAGATTACATTTTTGATTATACCTCAGATGCAGATTATCGGGACACAATGCGCAAAGGCGGCTCATTAGGCGTCCGTTACGGATCGGCGCTTGCAATAGACAACCTTGGAAATATCATCAGAGCCGGGAATACCAGCATCAACCACGACCTCTTAGCACAACGGTACGGAACCTCATTAGATCGGTTCAAGCAATAACGATGCGTGATTTTTTTGGTATTTTTACAGACGATGAATATAAAACCTTTATTGTAGCGTTGCAAGTCTATGGCGTGGTCACGGCATTATTACTTCTATTACTTCTGTGGAAATTGTAATGACTAACAAAAAGTTCATAAATGTAAACCGCAACGTTAATAACAGTTTTAGAATCTACATTAATTCAAAAATTATTAAAACGCAGCGTCAAGCACGATGAGTATAAATATATCTAAACAAGAACAGTTGTAATGTTGTATATGGGTTGTGTTGCAAAACTAGCGATATAAACATATAAATAAACAAAATGAATTTCGATTAAAGGTTAATAACAGATGCCATACATTGGAAGATCGCCACAAATTGGTAATTATAGCAAACTAGACGATATCTCTGCATTCTTTAATAGCAGTGATACTCAGTTTACTTTGCAAGTTGCAGCGCAGAATTTCATTGCCAGTTCTGCAACTCAGTTGCTTATTTCAATTGATGGTGTTTTACAAGAACCTGAAGTTGCTTATACAGTAACGGATGAAAATATTACATTTACTTCAGCGCCTGCAACTAATGCATCATTCTTCGGTGTTGCTCTTGGTGATACGTTAAATATTGGTACAGTTTCTGACAATACTGTATCAACTGCTAAGTTACAAGACAATGCTGTAACAACAGTTAAGATTGCTAATAATACAATCACGGCTAATAAATTTGTTAATCAACAATCTATAACTATTGCAAACTCAACTGGTGGTGTTATTAAAACGCTTTATGGTTCAGGTAGTTAATTATGACAGTAAGAGCGCCATTATACTATACTGGAAGTGGGGTTCAAGCTCTTACAACCGCTGAAGTTACAGAATGGGTTGATCGAGCAATATACGAATATTCACAAAATCCATCTGTTGTATTGAGTGTAGTTGGTTCAAGTGGTAACACTGGGACAATTAATGATACTCGATTACAAGCAGGTACTTACTTGACCGATGTTACGGCTTTCCCTCTTGAATCCTCAACTCCTGAACCAACTACTGTTTCAATAAGTTATGAAAAAATGTTAAGGTCTTATACAGCTTCTGGTAGTATTGGTCAAACTGTAGATAATGGAATTTCTTATCCAGTATTTTACGATTCAGCAACTAATGCTTTAAAAGCAATGCCTCTTGCAGATATTTTGGATACATTTTGTTATCCAGCAATTGATAAATTAATTTCTGCTTCTGAAAGTTCTACAACTGCAGGAACATACACAATTTCAACATCATCTTCTTTAGCAAATTATACTGAAGTATCGGGTACAACTACTCCAATTTATAGCGATACGCGAGCCGACACAACTGCATATTCAGCGGCTGGTATTCCAGAAACATTAGATCAACCTACGACTATTACGAACTATTACTTACATCGCCGTGATGGTGTAACCTCAACTCCATCACGAGCATTAATGTTTATTACTGCTCAGGGCAATCTTCAAGAATTTTCAATCGCTACTGCAGCAACATTATTAGGAGATTGGGTGCGTTACACTGCAGCTCATGATGTTTCAGGATATAAAATTAGTTACACATCTGGAACGTCTGGTTCTGGGAATATACGCGGGTCAAGTATGACTGACACTAAACTTAACGGGTCTGGTGATTATCAAACATTATTCGTTGACGCGAACGACTACCGAGCACAGGAATTTCCTAATGGTATAGCCACAACAATTTCAACTTATAATCTCTATATAAATAAATCATAAGGATTAAACTATGTCATTTCCATTTGTAGGTAAAGTAGTCGAAGCGCGATACACTGATCCTGAACTTAAAAGCGTAATGGTTACATATAAAGAAGGTGATAAAATTATCCCCTTTAATATGACTACCGAATCAAACGATCCTCGGTGGGTGGCTCTTCAGGAAGATATCGGAATTGAAGAAGTTGACCGTATGACTCGTGAAGCTCATGAAATTCATCGTAATGAGTTTCGTAAAGCGTTTGAAGATTACGCAGCTCGCGGCGGCGTTGTAGAACGTGATGATAATGTTTTCATCGCGAGGTTTGCTAATACAGTTATAAACTTTGATTCAGAGAATCAACAACACACAGAAACTCTTTTCAAACTAAAAATTGCACTATTCGACACAGACCGAGTGAAGAATAGTGAGGACCAAGAAAAGAGAACTGATCTACGTTCTGCTGATAATATTCATAAGGCAATTACAGCTGCGCTTGCGTTTCCAATTCAGATTGCTAATAATGACGTAACAACTCTTTAATGTCGTGGCTTTGTCCGCAACCTTTTATCAACACAATGATCAGCGCGGTACATGTTTGACAGATTATTTTCCAGAGTGGAAGGCATATTATGAAAACTGTAATTTGTATGAAATGGGGAGATAAATATTCAGATGATGATGTTATCCGACTAAAAACTTTAGTTTCAAATCATTTGAGTTATGAAAATAATTTTATCTGTATTACTGATAAACCAACTGAAGATTGGCATATCAAATTTCCAACAAGTTTGGATCAATTCTATAATCCCAATAAAAATTTCTTTTGGGCATATCGAAAAATATATATGATGCTTGATCATCACTTACCTGGTGATGAATTTTTATTTCTTGATCTTGATATGGAAATACATAATTCAATCGACTGGCTCTTTAAACTTGATATGAAAAAGCCTTGGATTGTCAAGGGATATTGGAATGATCCAAATGTCGTAAAAGCTAATTTCTCTAAAATGTGTTCAACGCCAATTAATTCATCTGTGATTAGATGGAATAGTGGTCAATTATCTGCTATTTCAAGACATGTACATAATAACACAGAGACTATTTTCTTTACTTATCCGTCGCTTGATAATTATCTAAACCATCATTGGTATGATATTTGGAACGAAGATAAATCTTTCTTCAATGTCTTTCCTGAGGGTAAGATTTATTCTTGGTACAAAGGTAATATTTGGCCAAATGATGTCGATAAAGAAAAGTTAAGGGCATATCAGTCAATTTGTCTTTTTAATGGAGGTCCTGTTGTTTCAGTATACACCTGATATAGCTAAAGACTGGAAAAATGCTCTAAGCGCCGCTTCTAAAATGGATGGTCATGTATTGAAGCGAGTTCTTGATTCCATGAATGACTCTCAACTGGTTAGTAAGGCTTGGATGGTAGAACAAATTTCGCATACAAATATTAAAGCCAGACGAATTGCTCTACTTGGGGGTTGGTTTGCTACCTATACACTTCAAGTTCTTCATGATCATATGATCTTTGACTATGTTGAAAATTATGAAATCGACATGGGTATTAAGAATATTTCATATAAACTCAATAACCGCTTCTACAAAAATGACACATATAAATACAATAAGCGGAATGTTTCTTTTGAACCGATTAATAATGGCTTTGATTTGGTAATCAATACATCATGTGAGCATATGATCCCTGTATCATCTTGGCGAAAACTAAATCCTAATTTTACTGGTGATTTAGTTCTTCAATCTTCAAATATGGAAGCTCCAGATCATATCAACTGTGTCAACTCTGTTGAAGAATTAGCCGAACAAGCCATGATTATGAATGTTTACTACATGGGCGAAAAAGAACTTCCTAATGGATCAAAACGATTTATGGTCATTGGGAAATGAATGTAACATTTGTGGTATCGTACTATGAAAATTAAGAAGACCGTTGATATTAATGAATGGTGCCGCCAGCGCGATATTTGGTTTCTCAAAATAGATATTGAGATTCCAGAAGCAATTCAAAAAGAAGTTCAGCAAGTTTATGATCAAGGTTTCTTCGTACCACATAGGTATGGAGATGGTGACGGTTGGCATTCAACTGCTATTCATGGTTTTGTATCAGAGGAAAAAGAAAATACTTCAATGGGTTGGTATCATACAATGAATCCAAGTGCATACAATCTAGATGAAGACAAGATCAAATGGGGTTGGACAGAAGTAGCAGAAATTGCTCCCGAAACTAAAAGATGGCTTGAAGATTTTCCACATTCTCGCTATCGTCGAGTTCGCTTTATGTTGTTGAAACCAAAGGGTTATATTGAACAACATCATGATGCAAATGATCAGAGAATTTCTGAAGGTAGAATGAGAAATATTTCATCTGCTATCAATATATCAATTACAAATCCAAAAGGCGCATATCTCTATCGTACAGATATTGATGATTTTATTCCATTTGAGCCTCTTTCAGCTTACTGGTTTGATAATGGTGTAGAACATAAAGCGTGGAATGATTCTGAAGAAAATAGATTCCATATAATCCTTCATGGTGGCTTTAATAAGACTCGGCAAGAGCTTATGAAAAAATCTTTGGTAAAACAATTTGGTAAAGATGTATTGAAAGAAATTGAATGAAAATATTTATTGATATGGACGGAGTAATCACCGACTTTTTTACTGGACTTGCTAGATTTAACGGTAAAGAAAAATGGGATGAACTATTTGAAATTCCATTGAAAGTTAGGAAAAAGAAATACGACTCAATAAAAGGAACTGATTTTTTTAAAACACTTCCAAAATTTGAGAGTACAGATATTCTCGTTGATTATCTTAATACTAATTTTTGTGATAACTGGGGTATTCTTTCATCCCCATTTAAAACAGATACAGAAAATTCTATTTTAAATAAAACTATATGGTTAGAAAAATATAAAATACTACCATCTTATATTTACTTCACAACTGATAAGGCTTCATATTCAAATGCAGATAGTATTCTAGTTGATGATAGACTTAAAAATATTGAGGACTGGATAAAGAGGGGTGGTATTGGTATTCTTTACAATGCTTCAACTGATGATGTAACTGAACTTATAGATAAACTAAATGAATATAAGTAGATTTGTTGTCGAGCATATTGATTGGGAAACTTGTCGTGATTATTGGATTGATGTATACCATTTTGATAATCAACCAGAAAAAACTTATCACGAAGTGGTAAGAAAACTTGGTAATATGCATTGCGGCATTGAAGATCCAGAGCGTTATTGTTATGGTGTCATTGACACTGAGACAGATTATTTAATCGGCGCAACTCAGTTCATGCAATGGGATAAACATACAGTTCGTAATAGAGTTTTAAATATTCGACCCGAATATCGTATGCTCGGTCTTGCTTGGTTTAAATACTCTGAAGCATGGAAAATGGATTGGCTTAACCGTGGGTTTAAATTAATGAGTTGGTCAAGAACGACTCATATGAATTGGTTTGGTGACCGTGGTTATAAAGATATGATGATAGAACCAGAGTTTGATCATATGGCTCAGCTAATTAATTTTGATGAATATTGGAAAAATCCAGAAAAGTTTAAAGAAAAATATTGGACAGAAGAAGCCAAAGAATTTTTCTATAATCCAACTATCAAATTAACAACTAAACAGTGTGATGCAATCCATGAAGCATCATTTTCAAGTGCAAAACTTCTATGAAAAACTTCGAAGAATTTAAAATTTATTGGGAAAAATATTCAGGTAAAAGAAAAACAAAACAAAAGCCTGATATGTTGTTTGTAATGGTTTATCGTGAAGATTTACCATGGTCATTTGCAACAGAAAAACAATGTCAAACGCTTGTTAATCAGATCAGCGGCGGTTTAACTGGTTCTGCAGCTGATCATCAACATATTCTATGCTATAAGAGTGAAGTTGAAGATATTTTAAAAAATACAGATTGTACTCACGCTATGATTTTAGCTGTGGGAATGGTGTTTGATGTTACAGTAACTGAAACATCGACATCCATGCCAAAGACGGCAATTAAAAAATTCTACGATTTTACTGAGTCTGATTTGTATTGTAAAGGACATATTTTATGTCACCGTGGCAAACCAGCTACTATTCATCATCAACATATTGAATTAAACTTAGTTAAATGGAAAAAATTTGGATGCCCAAGCATTTATGGTGGTTGGAATAATTTCGAACGATCAGATGAGAATTTTCACGATGATTATACGCCGCCATGGATTATTGTAGAAATAAATGATCAAAAGGTTTATATTCAAAATTTTGATAATGATGAAAGAAAAAATAAATCTTTTGCTTATCCACATCTTTCTGAACGTCAAGAAATTCATGAAAGGAATTGGAAACATTTAACTGAAACTAAACGTTTTGATTATGATTGGGGAATACATCATACTTATTTTAAACTTTTGTGTTCTCGTTTACAACAGACTTATTATATCAAGAATACAGAAAAATTAGGAAACCTTCCTGCATTTAGAGAGTTTGATTTAATTATGAGTCCAACTGCAGGTTATAATACAGAACTGTTAGCTAGAAATATGATGTTTGAAGGTGAACTTGTTTTCTATGACTATTGTGATGATAATTTAAAAATGAAACGGTTAGTTTATGAAATGCATCTTACACCAGAGCAGACCTTAAAGGCTGCTCAATTTCTTCAAATTAATTGTTGGAATCCAACTAGAGAAATTGATTTTAAAAAATTAGAAGAATATGGTTCTGATGAAAATATGATGGAAGCTCAAACTTATGTGAGAGACAAATGTGATGTTTCATTTAGTAAAACAGATTTAATGACTTTTAATTATGATGATTTTAAACATCTTTTTAAAAACAAACATGTATTCTTTAACGCTAGTAACATCTTTGGTTATCATAATAACCATATTCATTATACTCTTGATCATGTTATTAATAAGTATGAAGAACTATTAGAATGTTTGAAAACTCATTCTAAATCATTTCATTTCCGTGGAACGAATCCAGGTAAAGAAAAGGTATATCATGAAAATATTTTGCGTTAGGATCGGTGATAAATACGGTCCACAATATGAAGAGTATCTTGGGCACAAATTACCTGAGTACGATATTGTTTGGATTCGTGAACCATTTGACCCTCGAGTTCAAATGCAATGGAACAAAATGATCGGAATGACTCTTGATATTGATGATCCTATTTGTGTCATGGATATTGATGTGCTACTTGTTGGTGATTATCATAAAGTGTTTAATTATCCAATTAAGCGTGGTCAATTTTTAGCTATGCCTGGGTGGTGGAGAGATACAGATAAATCAAAATATGTAATTAATGGTGGTTTCTTTAAGTATTATCCTAAAGACTGTCAATACATATATAATGAGTTTATGTCTAATCCTGAATTTTGGCAGCGGTACTATATTGAAAATGAGACGACAACTGGTCCGATTAACGGTGAACAATACTTTGTTGAGGATCACGTGAAACAGCGACTTGAGTTGATCACGCTTCCAGACGAATGGTTTACCCGATGGGTTTCGGATTCTTGGAGCATCACGAATAGATCACCGACTAAATGGCAGACTCAGATTACTTCTAAATATAGAAAGTTAACAGGTAACGATTATATTTACCTTGGTGGTGAGTTTCACCCCGATATTAAATTTGTCCACTTCACACACCGTAATAACAAACCACATGAGTGGGAAAATTACAAAGATTATGTATAAGATATACGAAGGAAATTTTTTATAAATAATACAAAGGGATAATTTTATAAATAAATAAAAGTTGAAACACTATAGCATGATAACCAAGTAATTAAGGAAAGATAAATGGCACTCACAACACTTGGAAATACAGCATTCGGCACTTCGTCCGTTGTAAGTGCTTCGATTAAAGATAGTGCTGTAACATACAATAAGCTGAATGCAAATACGGCTCACACAGATCGTAACCAATCATTTACGGTTGCTCAGCGTGGGTCAATCAGTGCTCTTGGTGTATATAACGGTCTGGCTGGTAATACAGTTACTCTTGATCTGAATACATCAAACTATTACAGCTTGACGGCAAATGCTAATATCACATATGCCAATCCTACCAATGTTACGGCAGGTCAGGCTGGAGCACTCTTTATTACAACAAATGGTAGTTTCACTGGTTCGTGGGGATCGTATTGGAGATTTGCAGGCGGTACTGTACCAACACTTTCCACCACGGCTGGTAAAGTCGACCGTGTAGATTATGTTGTTCAATCATCAAATACTATTCATGCGGTAGCAACGATTGATCTGCTTGGTACAGCATAAGGTAATTAAATGTCTGTATATAATTTTCAGCAAGGTGTGATCGCAGGTGTTTCAGCAGCAACAGCTGCCTACCTCGTTGAACAGTCCCTTCTGTTTGACGGCGCTGCGTATCTGTCTCGCACACCAGCAAGCGCGGGGAACCAAAAGACGTGGTCGTTTGACTGTTGGGTGAAGCGTAGTGAATTGGGTGTTAGTGAAGCGGGGATATTTGCCAGCGAAAGTTTATCTCATGCCACAGCCCTTCGATTTGACAGTGCCGACAATTTGAATTTTAGGGTTGGCGATGGTTCGACTGACAGTGGATTTAAAAACAGCACCGCTGTATTTAGGGATACATCTTCTTGGTATCATATTGCCTGTATCGTTGATACTACCAACTCAACAGCGGCAGATAGGATTCAGCTTTGGGTCAACGGCACTCGTCTGACTGACTTTTCTGCCAGTGACGATTGGGACTTGAACGCAGATAGTGACATAAACAAAGCCGCAACGGCTATTCGTATAGGATACTACGAACAAGGCACTGAATATTTCAGCGGCGCAATAGCCCTCCCCCGCCTTATCGACGGCGCAGCCCCGGCGATCACCGACCTGCTCACGTTCAACGCCGACAACACGATCCAGCCGAAGGAATTTGTCGAAACGGCACGCTCTGGTGATCTGACGCCAACTTGGCGCTCGGTTTACACAGACGACACGCCGACGACGACCAGCACTTCCGGCTCAATCACGACTGGCGCAGATAGCGACGACTGGGTTCTCGCTATTGTTAAGGCGTCCGGTGGATCGGCTAATGCCGCAACGGCCTGTACGCTCGGCGGTCAGTCAATGACGCTTGTTGCGACTACTGACAACGGCGGTAGTGCTGGTGTGTCCCTATTCAAGATTGCGGCCAGCGCGATCAGTAACGCGGCGTCTGCCGTGGCAGTGGCTACGTGGTCATCTGCGCCGGGACGGTCATCCATCGACCTTGTTTCGGTGTCCGGTGTTCTCGGCAACGTCTATGACACCTACGCTGTTTCCACAGGTAGCACTATCACCAGCATCACAGACGATATGCAAATCCCGGCTGGTGGGTGCGCGATAGGCGGCATTATTCACAATGGTTCTGCCGGAACAACTTGGTCAGGGTTGACTGAAGGCGCAAGCTCGGAGAGCAACTTTGAAAGCACGAATACGTGCGTTGCCAGCGCCGCTTTTGCATCTGACACCGTCAATCAGACGATCACTGCGTCGTTCGCAAGCTCAACGTCAAGCGGAGGTCTGTTCGTTACATTCGCAGCAGACGAGGCGACCTATGGGCGCAATGGCGCACTGCTCGACTTTGCGAATACCAGCTTTTTCGGAAAAGATGCCAATAGCACTCAAACATACGAACCAGTCGTTGCGACATTCGACAGTTCGGATTTGCTTTCACGCGGAGCGGCATTGTCTAGCGTGTC
>Ga0208644_1003375_pt1 | contig 12447 bp, 21 predicted proteins | sample VirMetDEL_Nov_18_FD_184517 | JGI IMG/M metagenome (GOLD analysis project Ga0208644, IMG submission 184517) | Aqueous microbial communities from the Delaware River and Bay under freshwater to marine salinity gradient to study organic matter... | ecosystem: Environmental > Aquatic > Marine >... | reverse complement strand
TCTACATATACAGTTTAGCATCTCAAATTCAATTTGCTTAAGGATAGATAATGCCTTTAATTTCAACAAGAGCATTTAATTCTGCAAGAGGATATGGATTTACAGGTGCAGGTATTCCTCCAATACAATATCTTATTGTTGCAGGTGGTGGAGGTGGTGGCTCATGGATTGATGCTCGTGCTACAGGAGGCGGTGGTGGAGCTGGTGGATTATTAACTGCTACATCTAAACTATTTAAGCCTAATACAACATATACAATTACTATTGGTAATGGTGGAACTGGAGCAGTATATAACACAGGTAATGCTGGTAGTGATGGTCAAAATTCAAGCATTATAGGTACAGGAATATCTTTAACATCCATTGGTGGTGGTGGAGGTGGTTCTGAATATACTAGTGGTCGTAATGGAGGTTCTGGAGGCGGTGCAGGTGGTCGTGCATCAGCAGGCACAGCAACTTCTGGACAAGGTAATAATGGTGGTGGAACTAATACAGGAACATATGGTGGTGGTGGCGGAGGTGCTGGTTCTGTAGGTGGTACAGGTGGAACAGGATGGGGATATGGAGGTTCTGGTTTAGCGTCATCAATTACAGGTTCGTCTATTACTTATGCAGCAGGTGGGCAAGCAGGAGAAAATACTGCTGGTGGTCAGAATGGAGCTGCAAATTCTGGTGATGGTGCTGGAGGTGGATGGACATTTGTAAATGGCGGAACTGGCGGTTCAGGCGTTGTAATTATTAGCTATCCTAAATCATGGAGAGCAGCTACAACTACAGGTAGTCCAACTGTAACTACTACAAGCACAAATAGAGTTTATAAATTTACATCTTCAGGTTCAATTACATTTTAATTATGACAACACAACGCATACAATTTAAAGACTGGTTACCTGACCAACCTAGTATTATAGACACAGTATCTGAAGCTAATAACGTCATTCCTTTGGCTATAGGATATGGTCCATTTAAGTCAGCAGTAAACTATTCAGGTGCAGCTACAGAAGACCTTAATAACTGTTTTGCAGCTAAAGTGGATAATGATGTAAGTATATTTGCAGGTGGTGCTACTAAACTATTTAAAGTATCTTCTACAGACTTAACTATGGAAGATGTGTCTAAAGCTAGTGGATATACAGGTATTAATAGATGGAAATTTGTTCAATTTGGTAATTATGCACTAGCTTCTAATGGTTCTGAAAAAATACAATATTATGATGTGAACTCATCTACAGACTTTGCAGATTTAGCAGCAGCAGCTCCAGTAGCTAAATACATTACAGTAGTTCGTGACTTTGTAGTTGGTGCTAATATTGGTGCTGGTACATATCCATCAAGAGTACAATGGTCAGATATTAATGACCCAACAGATTGGACAGCAGGGGCTGCATCACAGTCAGATTATCAAGAACTTCCTGACGGTGGTGACATTACAGGCATTACAGGTGGCGAGTTTGGTATAATATTCCTAGAAAAAGCCATTGTGCGTATGTCATATATTGGCTCACCATTATTCTTTCAATTTGACACTATTTCTCGTAACGTAGGTTGTATAGAAGGTGGTTCTATAGCTCAATATGGTGGCATATCATACTTCCTATCAGATGATGGTTTCTATTCATGTAACGGTCAACAAGTTGTTGGTATTGGTTCAGAAAAAGTAGACAGATACTTCTTTAACAATGCTAACATTGGCGATATTGACTCTATATCAGCAGCAATAGACCCAGAACGTAACTTAGTTATCTGGAATTACACAACAGTTTCAGGTAACAGAGCATTACTTATTTATAATTTTGAAACACAAAAATGGTGTGAAGCTGATACAGACGTAGATGTTTTATCAACTTTAGCTACAGCAGGTACAACTTTAGATGCTATAGATACAGCATATAACATAACAGCAGGTTCTTTTGTAGTAGGTAAGTCATATACCATTAGAAGTTTAGGTACAAAAACAGGAACATATAGTAGAACAGGAACAACTGTCACAGTCACTATTACAGCTCATGGTTTTTCTACTGGTAATGTATTAGCTATAGACTTTACTAGTGGAACTGCTTTAGATGGTAATTATACTATTACAAGCACAGGAGCAAATACATTTACACTTACTACAGTAGCATCAGGTTCAACAAGTGGTAATGTAGAAGCATCTACATCATTTACAAATATAGGTGCAGTAGCTAATACTATAGGGGTATTATTTACAGCTACAGGCGTAGGTTCAGGCACAGGTGTTGCTATTGATATGGCAGCAAGTGCTACAGCATTAAAGACTATAGATACTCTTACAACCACATTAGATGATAGATTATATGCAGGTGGTAAATTCTTATTTGGTGGTGTTCGTGATACTAAAATTATTACATTTACAGGAACTCCTGCTACAGCAAATATTGTTACAAACGATTTAGAGTATGGTTATAATTCAGTAGTTACTCTTATTAGACCTTCTGTAGATAGTGGCTCTGCAAGCGTTTCTGTGGCTTCTAGACGTATGTTAGACGATACTATTACATATGGTACAGCAGTAACAGCAAGCCAAGAAGATAGATGTGCTGTAAGAAGTGCAGGTCGTTATCACAGAGTAGCTTTAACACCTACCGGTGCTAACTGGTTCTCAGCAATTGGCATGGATATAGATTACTCTACACAAGGTAACAGATAATGGCACGTAGTGATATGTACCGTAAACTACCTTGGACAGGTGGTGATGCTAGAAGTGTAGCTGAAATTGTAAATAACCTTGTAGAAGGTAAAAGCAATAATACTGGTGAAATTACTTTAGCTACAGGAAATGCTACAACTACCACGATATATGATGAAAGAATAGGTTATAATAGTATAATATTATTAACACCTATTAGTGCTGCTGCTGGTAGTGATACTGTTCCTTATGGTGCGTTTCAAGACTCAACTGACCAGACTGCTGCATCAGCAACAGCAGCTTATGCAATTACATTTAACACTACTGACTTTTCTAATGGTGTTTATTTGTCAAACAGTTCTAGGCTTAATGTAAGAAATAGTGGTCTTTATAATTTAGAGTTTTCTATACAGTTTAAGAATACAACTAACGATTCTCAAGATGCAGAAGTTTGGTTTAGAAAAAATGGAACAGATATTGCAGCATCAAATAGTAGATTTGGTTTAGCACCAAGAAAGTCTGCTGGTGACCCAAGTCATACCATTGGTGCATTAAACTTTTATGTAGAATTAGTAGCAGGTGATTATGTTGAACTTATGTGGAAAGTATCTGATACTGGTGTGTCTATAGAACATTATGCAGCAGGTACAAGTCCAACAAGACCAGCTACACCAAGCGTTATTACTACAATGAGTTATGTATCAACTTCAGCATCTACTAATGTATATGTAAGTGCTAGAAGTAGCGGTAGTGCAACACTAAAACATTTTGCAAACAGTACAGCAGATAAAACATACGGATATATTATAGTAGCGTGATTTTACATTACATACCTAAAGACCAGTTACGTTCACATTGGGATTATGTTAAACATGGTCTTGAATTAGTAAGACAACGTGGTCATACACAATGGATAGTAGAAGATGTATATTGCGACTGTTATGAAAACAGGTCTATGTTATTTGTAGGCATGATAGATAATAAAGCAGTAGGTTTTGTAGTATTACAACCTATAGGTGACACACTTCATGTATGGGCTTCATGGTCAACAATTAACGACAATACATTATTCAACCAAGCATTTCAAGAAATACAAGCAATAGCAAAACAAGGCGGTAAGTCTAAAGTTACATTCTCTTCACAAAGAAAAGGATGGGAACGTAGAGCAAGGCTAATGGGTTTTACACCTCAAACATGGGAATTTATACTTTAAGGAAAGAAATATGGGCGGTTTCGCAAATCAGCAAGAACAAAATGCACCTACACAGGTCTATTATGACCCAGCACAACAACAATACTTTAGCTATAAACCAAGTCCAGCTACAAGTTCTAATGTAATTAATACAATGTTCGGATTAAATACAAAAGACCAAGAAAGAATGTATTTAAATAATCCATTTATCAATCAAAATAGATTTAAAACTAATGCACAAGCAACACCTTATGCAGAATTAACTAATTTATTTCCATCTTTAAATACAAGTTCAGTACAAGGACTTATGTCATCTACACAACCTGACGGTGCAATGTATGGAGCAAATCGTTTCTTAGCACCACAAACAACTTCAGAAAGCAAAGGCAAATAGTATGAAATTATTACATTTTCTCATTCCAGCATTAAGCAACTATTTTACATTATGGGGTGGTGGTGGTTCTGGTGGTGGTGGCACATCTGAAACTAAACAACAATTAGACCCTACTGTACAACCATTTGTTAAATATGGTTTAGAAGAAGCTAAAGGTCTTTACCAAACAGATACGCCACAATACTACGGTGGTCAAACTTACGTAGGTCCATCTGCACAAACAACTACTGCATTAAGTGCTGCTCAAAACAGAGCATTAACTGGAAGCCCTTTACTTCCTGCTGCACAAAGACAACAATTAAGTTCTATTCAAGGTGACTATTTAAGTGCTGGTAATCCATACTTTACAAAAGCCCTTGCTGGTCCTACTGAACAAGCTACACAAGCATATAATGACGCTATTAAAGCTGCACAAGGTACAGCATCTATGGCTGGTCGTTATGGTTCAGGTGTATCTGCTGACATTCAAAATAGAGCAGCAAACACACTAGCTAGCACATTAGCAAATACATACGGTAACTTAGCTTATCAAAACTATGCTAATGAACGTGGTATGCAAAACCAAGCAGTTATGAATGCTCCTGGATTAGCACAAGCTGATTATGCAGATATTTCACAATTAGCTAACGTAGGTAAAACTGCTGAAGACTATCAAAAAACTGCTCTACAAGCTGATATTGACCGCTTCAACTTTGAACAAAATAAACCATATCAAAAACTATCTGCTTACCTTGGTGCTGCTTATGGTGCTCCTATGGGTCAAGTATCTACAACGACTCAATCAGGTGGTGGCAAGATTGTATGTACAGCTATGAATAAAGAATATGGCTTTGGTAGCTTCCGTAACGCTATCTGGTTAGCTCAGTCTAAAGACTTAGACCCAGCATACGAAAAAGGTTACCATAAACTATTCTTACCATTAGTAAACTATGCTTACAAAGCAGGTGAAAAGAATGCCCTACAACGCATTTTAAGGGGTGTTTTAGAGCATATCGCAAGACACCGTACTGCTGATATCTGGAAACAAAAAAGAAGTAAAAAACGTGATACTTATGGCATGATTTATCGTGCTATTTTAGAACCTATTTGCTACGTAGTAGGAAAGGTATAACATGGGTCAACTATTAGTTCCTGCAATGATAGGTGCAGGTGTAGGTGCTGTAGGTGGTGCTGTAACAGGTGCTAACCCATTTAAAACAGCTTTACTAGGTGCTGGTCTTGGAGCAGGTGGGGCAGGTTTAATGGGTGCTGGTGCTGCAGGCGGTGCTGGTGCTGCTACTGCTGCTGGTGGTGCTGATTTAGCTGCTGGAACTGTAGCTCCTGCTATATTAGGTACTCCAACACTTAATGCTAGTTTATTAACTCCTGGTTCATTAGCTGGTTTAGGTGCTACTCCTAGCGTATATGGTGGATTAGGTGCATCATCTTTACTAGATAAAACAGGTGCTTTCTTAACCAATAATATTGGCAATCCTTTTGGTAATATGTCTACAATGGATAAGATTAACTTAGGTGCTAAAGGTTTTGATGCTTTAAATCAACCACCACAACAAATGCAAACTCCACCATTAATGCCAATTACACGAGGTAATCCTGAAATGGTATCTTCACCATTAATGAATGTAGCTCCTAATGTTGGTATGCAAGAAGGTAATGCTAGAGGTCTACCAAACTTAATGACACGTATGCCTTTATCAGATGAAGAAAAGATGAGATTACAACAATTAGCTCAAGGATATAGAGGATAATAATATGGCTTTATTTGACACAAATAGTGGCTTAGGTAATTTGTTTAATGGAATGAATATATTTGGTACATCTATTCCTACAGGCATTTTAGACCCTAACCAAGAAGAAAAATTAAGAAATCAAGCATTATTATCAGGTGTTTTAGGTGCAGGTGCTACATATCTTGCTACCCCTAAAAACTTAAACGCTAAAAGTGCATTGCCTTATCTAGGTAAAGCATTTTTAGGTGGTATGAGTTCATCTCAAGGTGCTGTTGATACTGCTTTAAATAATGCGTATAGACAACAATTATTAGCTGGTAAAAATGACCCATTTGGAACTATTGATATTTCTAAATATACTCCAGAGTCTATTTCTGAATTTCAAAAAACAAAAGACTATGGTACATTAAAACCAATATCTCAAGCACGTGGTACTAATATCGGTAACATTGACCCAAGTAAATTTACATCTGAGTCATTAGCAGAATACCAACAAACAGGTAATTTAGGTGTACTAAAACCAGTATCAATGCAAGTTGGAAATATTGCTGCAATTGACCCTACTAAGTTTACTGTTCAATCTATTGCTCAATATCAACAAACAGGTGATATTAGTAGATTAGTTCCATCTGTATCATCTATGGAAACTAGAGGTGAAGTACTTAAGAAAAGTCTTTCTCCATTAGAAATGAAAGTAGAAGAAAAGTCAGCACAAGATTTAGTAGACTTTACAATTGGTGGTGGATTTTCAGATGTGCAAAAAGGTTTATCTCAATTAGAAATAGCTAAACAAACATTACAAACACAACCTGAAGGAAGAATTACAGGTAAGTTAGTCGGTGCACAAGATGACACAGGTTTGCTTAAATATACAAACCCAGCAGCTCAAGATACTAAAGAACAAGTACAAGAAATTGCTCAACGTAACTTAAGACTTATTCTTGGTCCACAGTTTACAGCAAAAGAAGGTGAAGCATTAATTAACCGAGTATATAACCCTGCATTACCACAAAGTGTTAATGTTAAACGTCTTGATTTGTTACAAGAACAAATGACAAGTGCAGCTAAAACTAAACAAGAAGCTGTTGACTATTACAATACTAATGGCACTTTAAAAGGTTTCAAAGGTAAGTTATATAATAGCACTAGCGAATTCTTAAATGAATATAACACTAAAATTAAGTCAACTGAAAAAGCACCAGCTAAATCTGCTACGCAACAACCTAGTGGATTTACAGAAGGTTCAAGAACTAAATCTAAAAGTGGTAAACCAATGATATTTAGAAATGGTCAATGGGAGTATGAATAATGGCTAGAGTGCCTTTAGAAGATTTACCAAGTAATTTAGTTCCTACAAGCGATTTGCCTATGGAACTATCTGCTTTTAATATTGTGCCTGAAGATGACTTACCATCTTCTATTCTTAAAAAAGAAAAAAGCATGACAGAAAAGATAGGTCGTGGTTTAAGTTCTATTGCTAGAGGTGCTGCTGTTCCTGTAACAGGTGCAATTGCTGGTGGTGCGTTAGCAGGTCCTGCTGGTGCTATAGCTGGTGGATTAGCTTTGCCTGCTGCTGAATTGCTTACTAAAAGTTTAAACTTAGCATTGCCTGATAAATATGATATTCCATCTCCTACTGCACAAGTAGAAAAAGGCTTAACTAAATTAGGCTTTCCTAATCCTGAAACACAAGTAGAAAGAGCATTACAAGTAGGTGGTAGTGCATTAGGTGGAGTAGGTGGTCAAGTAGGTGCATTAGGTCAATTAGCTAAAACAGCTACAACACCTATTGGTCGTGGCATTGCACAAACATTATCACAACAACCAGCAAGACAAGTTGCAGCAGCATTACCTGTAGGTGCTACATCACAATATGTTGCAGAAGAAACAGGTAGTCCTTTAGTAGGTATGGCAACAGGTATTGCAGCAGGTATCCCATTTGCTATGGGTGCTAAAGGCACATTACAAGCTCCTACTGTGCAAGAATTAAAAGGACAAGCTGGTCAACAATACAAGTTTGCTGAAGATGTAGGTGCTGTATTTAAAAAGAATTCTTATAACCAATTTGCTAACAAAATAGAGTCAACATTAGCTAAAGAAGGTTTAGATAAAACATTACAACCTAGAGTATATGCAGCATTAGAAAGAATTAAAGATACAAAAGGTTCTAATGTAACACTTGAAAATATGGAAATATTAAGACGTATTAGTCAAGCAGCAGGTTCTAGTGCAGACGCATCTGAAAGACGTTTAGCAAGTATTTTAGTAGAAAACCTAGATGACTTTGTAGAAACTGCTCAACCTGGTCAATTAGCCAAAGGTTCATCTGAAGCTGTTAGAGCTTTAACAGACGCTAGAGATTTATGGAAGCGTGCTAAGAAAACAGAAATTATTGATGACTTAGTAGCTAGTGCAGACTTGCGTTCTGAAGCAAACTTTACACAATCAGGTATGGAACAAGCATTAAGACGCAAATTAGTTAATTTAGCTGACAACCCTAAAGCATTAAGAACATTTACTAAAGAAGAACAAAATGCTATTAAACTTGCTGCTAAAGGTGGTCCTACACAAAACCTATTAAGATTTATTGGTAAATTAGCTCCTACAGGAGTTGTATCTGGTGGCGGTTCTGTTGGTTTAGGATACTTAGCTGGTGGTCCAATAGGTGCTGTCGTTACTCCTGTTGTAGGTGGTCTTGCTAGAAAAGGTGCAGAACAATTAGGTTTGCGTAACATAGAACAATTGCGTAACAGACTTGCTACAGGCAATGCTCCTATCCCACAAGTATCTACTAGAGGTCTTATTAGCGGTAGAGAATTAGCAGCTCCAATTATTAACCCAATCACAGGATTATTATCAGAGGAACAGTAATGGTCAAGACAGACGTAGAAGCACGTTTAAGTACGCATGAAGAAGTTTGTGCGTTACGTTATGAGCAAATAAACGCAAGACTCAAACGCCTAGAACAAATACTTTTAGGCACAGCAGGCTTTGTTATTGTATTTTTGTTGACACAATTCACAAAATGACATTTATTACAGAGAACAATATAGCAAACCTATATTCAGCTCTGATAGAAATGCCCATATTTGACGAGTATAAACTACCACCTGCATCTAAAGTAGACTTCGTAGTATTGCATGACAATACTATATGTGGACAATACGAACCACCAGAGCAAGGTGAGCCTCATGTTATAACTATATCTACTGCACGTCATTCTCATCTATATCCTGTCTTAATGACTCTATGCCATGAACTTATCCACATGTGCGTATATATAGACTCACCTAAAACAGAACAGTACGCTAGTCATAAAGGTTTATTCTTAAAACTACAAAAGCGTGTAGCCAAGATGTATGGCTTTGACCCTAAGGAACTATAATGGACCCAATAACTATGCTATCTGCTTTTGCTCCAGTCGTAATGGACTTAGGCAAATCTCTTATTAATCGTTTTGTAGCACCTGACCAATTTAAACCAGCTACTATAGAACAATATGTTCAAATGAAAAACATTGACTTAGAGTTCTTTAAAGTAATGAATGAAGCAGGTTCAGGTAACCCATCTTATCCTTGGGTAGAAGCTATCACTAGACTTATGAGACCTATGATTGGTCTTATTGTATTAGGCACATGGGCTACAATGCACTTAAAAGGCATATCTACACAAGAAGTAGATAACTTTGCTAGTGCTGTAGGGTTTTATTTGTTTGGTGAACGTAGTTTGTTCTATATTAAAAAGAAATGATATTCCTAAACATACTTAACTTTATCGGTTTATCTATACTTAAACTTATCGTAGTGGGACTACTATTTGTAGTCATGGGTATTGCTTTAGTATTTATGGCAATTATGGATTATCTCACTCGTGCATTGGAATATATTAATTCATATGTTGATTGAAGTTAAAAGGTTTGAATTTAAAGATACACATACAGTAGGCAAGATGTATGTAGACGGTGTATATGAGTGTTATACGTTAGAAGATGTAGTTAGAAATGGCACTAAAGTTTTAGGTAAGACTGCTATCCCTACCGGTGAATATAAACTCATTATAGACGCTTCTGTACGCTTTAAACAGGACATGCCACACATACTAGACGTTCCTGACTTTACTGGTGTTCGTATTCATTCAGGCAATACTTCAGCAGATACAGATGGATGTATATTACTTGGCTCAACATGGGCAGGTAAAGACTTTATAGGTAACTCTAAAATAGCTTATAACAAGTTTTTTGACAAACTAAAGAAAGCTAAAACAGCCACAATTAAGATATGCTAGATTATCTTATCTGCGATATCCTTTGTGCTATAGACCACTTTAAATATGTATTACTCATGCTAATTATTTATCTAGTATATAATAAAGTATCTCAACTTTAGAGACTACTATGAAAATATTACTTATTGATATTGAAGTAGCACCAAATACTGCTCATGTCTGGGGTATCTTTGACCAGAACATCTCTATAAACCAATTACTAGAATCATCTTATACTCTTTGCTATGCAGCCAAGTGGTATGGTGAGTCTAAAATTATGTTTGACTCTATTCAAAAATCTGGCAAACAAAAAATGCTAGACTCTGTGCATAAACTTCTTGATGAAGCTGATGCTATAGTTCATTACAACGGTTCTAGGTTTGACATACCCATACTACACAAAGAGTTCTTACTCTCTGGTATGCCACCTCCAGCACCTTCCAAACAGATAGATTTACTTCAAGTAGCTCGTAGACAGTTTAGATTTGTTTCTAATAAACTAGACTATGTATCACAGGCTTTAGGATTAGGTAGTAAGACAGAACATGAAGGACATGCTTTATGGGTCAAGTGTATGAATGATGACCGTAAGGCATGGAAAACAATGGAAGAATATAATAAGAATGATGTTATATTACTTGAGAAAGTCTACGATAAATTCAAGGGTTGGATTAAACAACATCCAAATCATAACGCATATTCTGCTGACGTTTGTTGTCCTAATTGTGCTTCACGCAAATTACAATCTCGTGGTACACAAAGAAGCAGGACTGCTATTTATCAACGCTATCAATGTCAAAATTGTGGGTCGTGGGCAAGGTCTGTTAAATCAGAAAAGATTGCCAAAGACTCTTTAGTAAATATATAGGACAATTATGCAACGGTCAGAAGTAGAGATTATTTGTAATCACATGTTAGGCAGAGTGATTGTATCTTGTGAGGCATTACATGGCGATAGCACTATAGTCATCACATTAGATGACGATAGCATGATAGAAATTAGTGGTGAAGAACTAGCTATCTATGGTGAACTAACACCAATGGATGACTAGACGCAGATAATCACACCATTACTACCAACCTGACAGACAGTTACAGACCCATCAGGTGCAAGTATAGTCGTAGTTTGACCCATAGCCTGTTCAGTTCCCCAAATAGCTAATGCAGCTAATACCACAATAAATATCCAATAGATTTTACTCATCATCAAACCTTTGTAATTGAGCTTCTAGTTCTGGTGGAATATCAACTCCATCATCTTTAGTAGCATCTAATAACTTGTTCTTATACCAATCAGACTTTTCTAAATCTTGTTGTGGATTATCTTTAAATGGATAACGTAAGTCATACTTGAGCTTACATCCTTTTAGATACCCAATATACTCTTCTTTAGTCAAACGACTTTTAATCACATCTATTGCTTCTATGCCTCCCACCAAGTAATGCGGTGGTCTATTCACTAAATCAACCATTCTTATCCCCTTATAAAAAATAAATCAATTAACTGATAACAACCATAAAAAAACCAACCCATACCACCAACAATCAACAACCATACTACTACTTCTAATATCTTTTCTGCTCTTGCCATTTACCATACTCCCTTCCTACAGTTACAGACACATATTTTCTATTCTTAAATCTTTTATCCAATGTGTTATTGTAAGTCCACTTTGGCAACGTAAAGTATCCTTGGCTTTCTAAATACTTTAATCTAGTTCTACAAACAACGCATTGTTGCACAATACTTTTAATGCTGCAACCAGGATTTGCTTCTATATAACTTATAATAAACTTTGCTTGTCGTTGGTCATCTAGTTTAGTGTACATCTTTTACTCCATGAGCTTGTTCTAATAACCTAGCAAACTTAAATACTTTATCTAATGTTATTACTTGACTACCGTATCCAAATGCTGTTTTGTATATTTTAATTATTTCTTCTTGCGTAAGTGGTTTAGAGTCCATTGTTAGCTTCTACTAATCGTTTACTATCATACTTAGATAATCCTTTATATTCCTCTACAGGTTCACCAGGCACTAATGGTGTTATCTTAATATGATGCGTTGTATTCTTTAAGTCGTTTAAATATGAAAGCTGATTAGGATGAAATGACCATAAATAAGACTTCTTTAAGTCACCAGACCTAACATCATACTCCTCATAAAGCCATGCTACAGGTTCTTTTTTAGCCATTAGTAAAACACCATCCTTCCTATGTG
>Ga0208644_1003374_pt1 | contig 12450 bp, 12 predicted proteins | sample VirMetDEL_Nov_18_FD_184517 | JGI IMG/M metagenome (GOLD analysis project Ga0208644, IMG submission 184517) | Aqueous microbial communities from the Delaware River and Bay under freshwater to marine salinity gradient to study organic matter... | ecosystem: Environmental > Aquatic > Marine >... | reverse complement strand
GTGGTACACTAGCAGAAGGAACGTGGCCTTATCCACGGCAGGAACGTGACCTTATTCACGGCATTTACCTATACAAAGGGCAAAACTATGGCAGAGATGCAACCAGACGATTACGTTGAAGAATCTGACTTTGATCAAGTTGGGGTTGAAGAAACGCAAGAGGCTGAAGATCAGGACGAAGGTCTTGATCCCGATTCATCACCGGGGTCTGGGGAAACCCAGAAACAAAAAGTTGTTTTTTCGGAAGAACAGCAGAGAATTTTCGATCAAGCTATTGCTGAAAAGACCCTGAAGTTTCGGGAGGCCGAGCGCAGGGCAGAAGCACTAGAGCGTGAGCGGGAAAGGCTGCTGCAACAGATGCCGAAGCAACAACGCCCGCAAGTTCCAGAAATGCCTGACCCGTTTGCTATATCCGATGAGGAATACAAGAGGGCGGTAATAGAAAGGGACGAGCGACTAAAGCAGGCTGCCGCTTTCGATGCCCAGCAACGCTACTTGCAAGAACAGCAGGAGCGTATGGCAGAGGAAAGGCGCTTACAGCAGCAAGAGGCTTTGAACAGCAAGATTGCCGCATACGCATCACGGGCAACCAAGATGGGTATCAAGCCAGAAGAACTGCAAGTGGCCGGGGCCACGGTCAGCAATTTTGGTATTCAGAACGACTTGGTCAACTTTATTATTGAGGATGATCAAGGCCCACTGATTACCAAATACCTGTCGCAGAATCTGATGGAACTTGAGAACATCCGAAACTTGTCCCCGATGGAAGCGGCGATCCGAATTGCTACCGAGATAAAGCCAAAGGCTGTTGCCCTGAAACGTAAGGTAAATCAGGCTCCAGACCCTGTTGAAACGCCGCAAGGTGCAGGAATATCCCCCAAGCCAAGGGGGCCGTCAGGAGCCACTTTTGAATAGAGGTGACTCACAATGGCTAATAATCTTAATAGTAACGTTACCCGGAAAGTCGCTCGCGTCTTTCTGGATGCGTTTGAAAGCAATCGCGTTGTAACCAAGACCGTTGACACGCAGTTGCTGTCTGGCAAGTTTAATCCTTCCAGCGGCTCTACTGTTGACTTCAAGCGTCCGCATGATTACAACTCAATCCGTACCGCTGGCGGTGATATCAGTTCTTCAACCAAGTCTGACATCATTGCTGGTAAAGCAACTGGCACTGTCCAGAACTACTTCACCGTAGCTACCGAATGGGGCAACGTAGAAGAAGCACTGGAACTGGATCAGCTGGACGAAATTCTGGCCCCGATGGCCCGCCGCATTGTTACCGATCTGGAAGTTGATCTTGCTGCATATATGCTCAAGAACTCCTCTCTGAAATACGGTAACCACGGTACTGCCGTTGATGCGTGGTCAGACGTAGCTGGCGCTGGCGCTCTTATGGACAGCGTTGGTGTTCCCATGTCAGGTGACAAGTATTACCTGATGAACCCGTTCACCACTACCAGCTTGGCTTCTGCCCAGAATGGCCTGAATGCCGCTGATAGTCTGGTGCGCACTGCATGGGAAAAGTCTCAGATTTCCAGCAACTTTGGCGGTATGCGGGCATTGACCAGCAACGCACTGGCCAGCTTCACATCTGGCACTGGTGCTGACCGCGCTGGTACTCTGACCGCTGCTCCTGACGCTACTTATGTCACAGCAAAGGACACAATGACTCAGTCTCTGGCCGTCACAGCTTTCCAAGCTAACATGACTGTCAAAGCTGGTGACATTGTTACCATCGCTGGCGTAAACCGTCTGAATCTCGACACCAAGCAGCCTATGATTAGCGCCACTGGCGGTAACGTAGAATGGACAGGTGTTGTAACTGCTGACGTTACTCTGGGTGCGTCTGGTGAGGGTACTCTTGTGGTAGCCGGCCCGGCCATCTACGAAGCCAATGGTCAGTACAACACTGTTGACGCTGCTCCGGCTAACGGCGCTGTCATCACCATCAAGAGCGCATCTGCGACTCTGTACCAGCCGAACCTGTTCTTCTTGAAGCAGGCATTTGGTCTGGGTACTGTCAAGCTGCCGAAACTGTACGCAACTGACACTATCGCCACTACTAGCGATGGTATGTCAATCCGCGTTACCAAGTACGCAGACGGCGATGCCAACACCCAGAAAGTACGTTTTGACCTGTTGCCTGCTTACGCAACATTCAATCCGTTCTTTGCTGGTCAAGGCTTTGGTGTATAACCAATAGGTGAGAGGGGGGCTTTGCCCCCCTTGAACTATGGCCACCAATAGAACCCCGGCAAAGGGGAAAGCCAAAGTTAAAGTTACCGCATCTGGTAAGAAGGTCAGCTATGGACAGTCTGGCAAAGCATCAGATGGCGGCCCCAGAGTGCGCCCCGGCACAAAAAAGGGCGACTCTTATTGCGCAAGATCGGCGGGCCAGATGAAGGATTTCCCTGAAGCAGCCAAAGACCCCAATTCTCCACTAAGACTTAGCCGCAAGCGCTGGAAGTGCAAAGGCTCAAAATCTTCAAAGGCTACTTATGAATAAGGGTTTATACGCAAACATTCACGCCAAGCGCAAAAGAATAAAAGCGCAGAAAGAACGCGGTGAGACGCCAGAGCGCATGAGGAAGCCCGGATCGAAAGGCGCACCGACTGCGAAGGCATTTAAGCAATCTGCCAAGACGGCAAAAGGCAAAAAGGCGAAATTTGAATAATGGCTACAGTAGCGCAAGTCGCAAAGGCGGCATTACAACGGATATTGGTTCAGGCATCCGAATCATCTTTAGAGCCTGACGAATATCAGGATTTCATATTCGCCATGAACAATTACATGGGCGAACTTGACGCGCAGGGTATTACGCTTGGATACACCACTGTCAGCGACTTGGGCGATGAAGTAACTATCCCGACAGGTGCATTGCGTGGCCTGATAGCCAATATGGCCATTGAGGTCAGCCCGGACTACGGCGGCGTTGTTAGTGATGGATTACGCAAAGCGGCCCGTGAAGGCTTGCAGACAATGCGCCTGCTTGGCCAGCATATTTCAGAAACTAAACTGCCCTGTACTCTCCCGATTGGGTCTGGCAATGATGATCAAAGCTGGGGATTCGGCGGTCACTTTTATCCAGAAAGCGAAGCAAGCATTCTGGCAGAATCTACAGGTGCTATAGGCTTGGAGACAAATACCAATGGTTGATAGAACACAAGGCCGCAAGAAAAGCGATTTCGTTGCCAAGTCAACAGTTGATGCTGGTAGCTATCTTGACTACTTTGTAAACGGCACAAACTATAAGATTTCGTATGACAACTTTGTTAATACGCTGGGGGTAACTGGTTCAATAACCACCAAGGGGCCGGGTACTGCTGCACCTGTATTAACTACATCTGGGACTATTAACTACATCCGTGGCATTGAAGATGGCCCCGGCGTGGTTGCAAACGTATCCGCTAATGACGGGATAAAGATCGAGCATAGCTTTACCGCCGACACCACTGGGACTCCGCTGTTTCTCAGCACGACATCGCAGAACCCAGTGATTGCAAGTCTAGTTGCCGGTGCTGGCATATCTCTTACAGCCACATCAAATTATGTCACCGTGACAGCCGTTGCCCAGCAGACATTTGGTCAGGTAACCATGCACGGCAACACAACCAACACGGTGATTGCGGCAACCAATACCCCGGTGTTAATTGCTGGCACTTTTGTTGCTGGAACAACATCTAACTTTACATCAACAACCGGCGGCCGACTGACTTATACCGCAAGCCCAAATTATACCGTTGGGGTAAACGCATCAATAACACTGCGCCCCGATTCTTCAAGCAACCAAAACCTAACGGTGCATTTAGCCAAGAATGGCACGGTTTTAACTAATGCAAACATTAGCCGTGTGATTAGTTTTGGCCAAACAGGTAATGTGTCACTCAATTTTACAGTATCGTTATCAACCAACGATTATCTTGAACTGTTTGTATCTAACGGTACAAGCACAGATGATATTTTGGTTACTGATGTATTGTTCGGAGTGCATTGATGCCCGTAACCCAGCTTCCTATAGCTAACGGATTCTATATCAGTGATTCCCTGCCCATATCGGCGCAGGAATGCACTAATTGGTATCCGAACATAGCGCAGGGTCAGGCGTTGTCTCAGGAAACCTTATTTGGCACTGACGGCGCTGAACAGGTAGCCACATCCGGGGATGTTGAAGAACAGAACCGTGGTGCGCACGAGATGGCTGGGAAGCCATACTTTGTCAATGGCGACAGCCTTCACCGTTTGGATGAGACGATAGTCGGAACAACGGCAACGTACAGCCTGACTAGAATTGGCGAAGTGTCTGGCACTTCAAGAGTGTCAATGGCCGACAATGGTACGCAGTTGATGGTTCTTGTGCCGGGTGGTGACGGATATATCTATAACCACGTTACCGACACTTATTCACAGATTACCGACAGTGATTTCACAGCCAATGGCAACCCGCAGTATGTTGCGTTTGTTGATGGCTATTTCGTGGTCACAACTGACAGTAAGAAGTTTATTGTAAGCGCCCTGAACGATGGCCTGAACTACAGTGCGCTGGACTTTGGTACAGCCGAATCTGACCCGGACGATATTGTTGCCCCGGTTGTATTCAAGAACCAGTTGTTCATCTCTGGCGGCCAGACGTTTGAGGCGTTTCAGAATATTGGCGGTGCAGACTTCCCCTTCCAGCGAACTGGTCTATTCTTGCAGAAGGGCTGTTATGCGCCGAACTCGATAGTCAACTCGCAAGATACGTTTATGTGGGTAGGCGGTGGCGAAAACGAACTTGCGGCCATTTGGGCGCTGAACGGCAACAGCACGGTCAAAGTATCCACAACTGCTATTGACTCCATTCTGGCTGGCCTGACCGAGACTCAGGTATCCAATATCTACGCTTGGGCATACGCCCGGAAAGGCGCGTATTTCATCGGGTTCGCGTTACCAAACACCACACTGGTCTACGATATAACCACCCAGCGCTGGCATGAGAGAAAGTCTTACATTGATGGATCACTTGGTGCGTACCGTGTAGCGTCCATAGCGAAGGCATACGGCAAGATATTCTGTGGGGATACCGTGGACGGCAGGATCGGAGAATTGACCGCAGACGTTTATACAGAGTACGGAAACACCATTATCAGGCGTGTTGCCACCCAGCCGTTTCAGAACAATATGCAGTCTGTATTCTTCCCCAGCTTGGAACTTACCGTTGAATCTGGTGTCGGTAACGGCGCGGTAAACGATCCGCAGATCGTGCTGGAGCGCAGCAAGGACGGCAAGACTTGGAGCGATCCTATCCCCAGAAGTATAGGCAAGATAGGCGAGTACCAGCGCCGGGCTATTTGGCGGCGTAATGGCCGTGCTGGCCGTTTTGAGGTGTTCAGGTTTACTTTGACTGATGCCGTGAAACCAGTGATTATACAGCTTACAGCGAATATAATGGGCGGGGATAAGTGAGCAATCCCATACTCAATGTCGCCCAGCCTATCACCCGCAATGATGGTACAATGGAGCAGGCATTTCGCCAGTGGACGCAAGACGCATCGTTGAGCATCCCGATAGTCGGCTCTGGCAGCCCGGAGGGTGTTGTTGAGGCCAGACAGTACAGCCTGTATCTGGACAGCGCCGGGGGCGCAGGCTCAATTCAGTATCGGAAGATGCAACCCGATATTGGTGGCGACAGGACTAGAGGATGGATAGCGGTATAGATTACGGCATGGAAAAATGCGATACAGAAACGGCATTATCCATACTTCAGCATCCAACCGTGGTTAGACCTTTAGGGATATATGCGACAGAAGTACATAACAACCTTGAATACTGGTTGTTGGACAAAAAGGTTTTAGTTGTATCTATACCAGATGGGAATGATGTAGAGGTACATATAGCCTGCAAACGAAAAGATAGAGCAGGCGCAAGAAAGTCTTTACACAAAGGGTTGAGATTTTTCAAAGATCGCGGATTTAAGAAAATATGGACAACAGCCCCGGCAGAAAGAGTGGCTCTAGTAAATATGATTAAATCTTTAGGTTTTGTGAATAAGAAAGATAAATGGGTGTATGAATAATGGGCATAGCTACAGCAATTAAAACAGCGGTTTCAGCTAATCCTCTTGGAGCAATTCTTGGTGGCGCATCTGTAGCCACTGATTTACTTGGTCAAAGAAACGCTAGTAAACAAGCTGAAAAAGCTAACGAACTTTCTGCGCAGCAGTATCAGCAACGCAGGAGTGATATAAGCAGCGCATACAGCCAAGCCATGCCGCTGATACCAAAAGCATATCAAGCACAGCGTAATGTTTTGTCTCAGATGCAAACTACCATCCCCGGTTATTTGCAGCAATCTGCATTGCCACAGTTTGACTTGGTTCAAAAAGGGGCTGAGTTGGGTCAGGGTACTCTCCGTGGCGGTATGATGGCGCAGATCGCGGCGTTGACCGGCGCACCTATTGATTACTCATTCGCTCAAACAAGGACGCCAAAGTTTGACTACAGGGCAGCCGTTGCGCAATCTGCTTTCCCGGAGATAGACTTGAGCGCTATTGACAACGCAATGGCTTTACAGGGTCAATCAATTCCGACAAATCAGCTTCCAACAAATCAAAACTGGTCAAGAAATCTTACGCCAGATCAGTTGGCTGGATTAACTCCTGAACAGGTTCAAATGATACAGCAGTTCAATATGGTAGGTGATGTGATGTCACGTTCTGCTTCAGGATCGTATATATAAGGTAATGTGAGATGGCTGTTACAGACGCACAGATCAGGGCGGTATTAGCCGCAAACCCAAACGCTTCAGACGAAAGAATCCTGAAGGCGCTGGCAAACTATGGCGTTTCGCCAGAACGCTTCACGGCTGTTACTGGTAGAACTTTGGGTTCTACACCTACTCCAGCACCTACGCCTACTCCCGCGCCTGTCGTTCCGTCATATCAAGCGCCGTCATATACAAATATGGCAGATGCAGAAATGTATGCCGCTATGGCTGGGCAACAATACCAAGCCCCAGCGCCGGCCCCAGCACCGGCCCCAGCACCGGCACTGGCGCCCGTCTATCAGCCACCAGCGCCAACGCCTGTTTATCAGCCGCCAACACCAATGCCTGCGCCCGCTCCTGCGCCTGCGCCGGCCCCAAAACCGGCCCCAGCGCCCGTCTATCAGCCGCCAGCACCGGCCCCAAAACCGGCACCGGCGCCGGTGACTGCGGTTACCCCTGTATCAAGACCTGTGACTCCAGCACCGGCCGTGACACCAGTTCCAGTTCAGGCAACTGCTACACCTTCAACGGCATTAAGCGGCGGTATATCAAGTTTACCAGTAGCACCTACAACACCTACGGTTGTTGCTGCACCAAAATCTGCGCCAATAATCACAACCCAGACAACTACGCCGCAGATAAGTATTGCGCCTGCAAGCACGGCCAAGACAAGCGTGGTCACGGGGCCAACGGACGCGGAGGTTCGTAATCTAGTGCAGATGTCAAAAAGTCGTGCTGGTGGCGATATGAATGCGGCTATTGGGCTTCTGATTGAAGCTATGGGTAATGTTGGTATAACACCAGAACGCTTGTCTCAGGTGATAAACGTCCCGGTTTCTACAATCAACCAGTACATATCTGATTATCAAAATACAAATGCAACGCCTGTTGTGACTCAGCAAACCGTAACACCAACAACAGTAACAAGTGCGGTAGCGGGGCCAACAGATGCCGAAATCCGCAATCTAGTGCAGACGGCAAAGAGCAACGCTGGCGGTGACACTAATGCCGCTATCGGAATGTTAATAGACTCGATGGGAGGTGCCGGGGTAACACCAGAGCGCCTTTCTCAGGTGATAGGTGTTCCGGTTGGCACTGTCAATCAGTATATATCCGATTATCAAAATAAAACTGGATCATTTGCTCCCGCTAGTCAGGCTCTAGCTGGCACACAGTCTCCTGTAACCCAGCAAACGCCTACAACTGCAACCACTCCGCTAACAGGCCAAAGCCAGACCGGCTATACTGATGAGCAGATACGCAATGCTGTACTAAATAGAGCAGCACAGCAGGGGATTGTAACTCAGCAAGAACTATTAAGAGCCGCTCAAAATTATGGTGTTACTGACGAACAGCTTGCTAGAGTCTTCCCGCAGATGCAGTCGGTAGTATCTCCAACGACACAAGAGGCCGGTTTAACGCCAGCTATAGCAGCGCTTGGTAGGGCGGCAGGCACAGTAGAAGATGTAAGTCGTCAAGGCCAGCGGGAATTGATTGACAGGTTATCTGCTGTTGAGGGCCGAGTTGGCGATATTTTTAACACCGCACAGGGCTACCAGCAAACATACCGTGATCTTGGCCAAGAGGCTGCTCAGAGGCAGGCCGCTTTAACTGGCGCTCTGGGGCCAGAAGCGCAGGCACGGGCGTTTGCAGAGTATCAGGCATCCCCTGCGCTAGATTACTTACAGCGGCAGTCAGAACGCGCCCTAACCCGTCAGGCTGCGGCTCTTGGTGGCCTTGGTGGCGGTAACGTGCGTCAAGACTTGGTCAAGCTGACGGCAGACTTATATGGTCAGGACTATGCAAATCAATTTGCCCGTCTTGGTGAGATAGCACAAAGAGGCTATGGAGCCGCAGGAACATCAGCGCAACTTGGTAGCGCACAAGCTGGTACAATAGCTGGTCTTGGTCAGGCAGGGGCAACCACGGCAGCCCAGATGCAAGATGCTCTGTCTGGTAGGCTTGGAAACATTCTTGGCTCTGAAGCGCAGTACAGATTAAACACTGGCCAAAATATCTCAAATGTTATCGGCGGTGCTGCTTCCGGGATTAGTGGCTTGCAAGTTGGCGTTAGTGATGCCTACCGCAACATCTATGGTAATCTGACAGACGCACAGCTACAGACGGCAACAAATCTCGCGGCTCAATACGGTGATGCTATTGCTAACCAGTATCTTGCACAAGCTAATGCTTATCAGAACCAAGGCTCTGCATTAGGTGGTGTTTCAGGGCAGACGTACACGCCGGTTCCGGGGTATAACCTTGGCGGTGCTATAAAAGCTGGTGGTCAGGCATATGATTTGGCCAGCACCATGTTTGGCGGTAATTCTTCAGCCGCAAATGCTCAAACTGCCACAGGAGGATATTCATCATCTGGCACTGCGGCAAGCACTGGCGCTGACCCTTTCGCGGTAAGATATTTTTAAGAGACTAAGAAATGGCTAACGAATACACTTTCGGGCAAAAGTTACAGGGCATCGGTGCGGCACTAAGCGGCACTATCCCGCAGTTCCAACAGGAAATGCAGCAGCTTAGTGAGGCCAGAACCAAGGCTATGTATCAGGACGCTGGCGCGGCTTATCAGATGCTTCAGGGTAACAACTATCAGGGCATCATTGACTTAGCCAATGACCGCTTGAGCATTCTCAGGAGGCTGCCCGGTTCAGACCCATCAGATACTCAGCTGGTCTTACAGCTTGCGCAGAATGCAATGGCTGGTGACACAAATTCGCGTATGCAACTTCAGCAAATTTTAGAAGGCGCATATCAGCGCGGTATTGATTTAGGCTACACCCAATCAACAATAAGCCAGATGCCAGCAACCTTCCAATCTCGTCACATGATGGCTTTGGCGGCAGGATTCCCTGAAGGAAGTTCTGAATATAAAGACTTTATGGCTAGAGGAAGTGTTGACGAATTTACACCCGGAATCACTAGATATAGAAATGGCGTTGCTGTTCAATACTCTCGCGGCGGTAGGATGAGGGTAACAGATCAGCAAGGGAACGTAGTTACAGGGCAAGCTGCTCAAGATGCTATTCAGTCCGGCATTGATTCTGGTGTTTTAGAGGCTGGAGCAACAGCGCAGGCTACAGCGGAGGGAACATCAAGAGCAGGCTTCGCTACAGCCACCATTCAAGAAGGTCTTGATGCCGCTAAAGGTATTCCATATCTAAACAGAACTCTTGATCTTTTGAATCAAGTTGAAACTGGTGGATTTAACAGTCTCGCTCTTGGTGTAAAACGGTTCTTTGGTTTGGAAAATGCGGATGAGGCAGAACTTGATAACATTCTATCTCAAAATGTTTTAAGCCAGCTTAAACAAGTTTTTGGCGCACAGTTTACCGAAAGGGAAGGCGCACTGCTGGCAGAAATAGAAGCCAACTTTGGTAAATCAACCGAAGGCAATAAGCGCTTAATAAACCAGCTTCTCAGAAGGGCTAGATTTTACTCTGATGCCGCAATAGATCGAGCGGAGGCTAGAGGTGACTTTGAAACAGCTAGAGAAATTGAAAGATTTATGAATTTGAATCTAAGCATGGGTGGTGATACTGGTGCTGGAGATATTCCGAGAAACGCAGACGGCATATTTATGCCAACAACTGAAGAACACTTCAACGCAATGCCAGCAGGGGCTACATTTATTGATCCTGATGATGGGTCGCTAAATATAAAAGATTAGGTAATACCAAATGGGAAGATTTACCGATAGAAGCACACCTGTAGAAATTGCTACAGCGCAACGGGCAGGAAGATTTGCAAGCAGATCAACTCCCGCTCAAACAGACGACATTTCGCTTGCATTTTCTCAACTTGAGAGGATGTATGGCCCTACTGCCGCCCCACAGGTAAAAGCGTCAAGTGTGAACGAAGCAATACGCGGAACCCCGATTGCTAGAGAATTGATGGAGTTTGCAAATGCCACCAACAGGACAATGGCAGAAGCTATAGACTTTTTTGGCCCTACATTTATAAATTCTGTACTAGAAGTCGCTGGCGCTGAAGGCAGGGTGCCTACGCTAAAAGGCGCTATGCAGGAACTTGGCGCTGGCGTTGAAGGGAGGGCATACACCGAAGAAGGTAGTCTTGCTGGCGATATTGCTATCGCTACAGGTGAGGCGCTACCGCTTGTTCTTGGTGGTCAGCAGATGCTCAGGAAAGGCTTGGAAAGAACTGCACAAATGGCCCCTTCTCTTATGCCTGTTACCAGAGGGACAGCGCAACTAACAGAAATGTCATCTCAACCTTCAACCGCAAGAAGGGTTGGGCAGACGCTGGCCCAGACGACTCCTGCGCAAGATGTTGGATATACGGCGATGAGCATTGCTGGCTCTGAAGCAGGTGAAGAACTAGCCGGGCCAGTTGGTAAAGTTGCTGGAATGTTCACCGCCCCTGCGGCTGGAATCATGTTAAAAAACGCCCTGTCTGGCGGCGCAAGTAAATTTTCTGGCATGGTCAACAACTTGACTTCTATGGAAGAAACTATGGCGGGCGAGTTGTTAGCGCAAAGGATGATTGCGGAAGGTGTTACCGCTGACGAAATCGTCTCTACTCTTAGACAGCTTGGGCCAGAAGCTATCCCGGCAGACACTTTGCAGGGATTCAGGGAGATATTGCGTTACGCTATTAATGCGACAAAAGGTGTGACTGAAAGAGCCGCTAGAGGTGTTTTAGAGCCACGGCAAGCTGGTTCAGGTCAGAGAATAAGTGACGCTTTTGACACTGTAAATGCAGGCAGTCTTGATGAGTATTTAACTGCTGTAAATAATTTTACAAGCCCAAGATTACAACAACTGTACAATCAATCTGCGCAAGTAGGGCTTGCCTTACCGAAAAGACTAAGTGCTTTGTTGACATCCGGGAAAAGTTCTCTGTCTAAGGCTTTTGCGAAAGCGCAGGGTCTTGTTCAGGATATGAGGGCTTTAGGCGATCCTGTTACAAACTTCACAATGATAGACCAAACAAAGCAAATCTTGGACGATCAGATAGCAACAGCTATTAGGAACGGGAAAAGAAACAAAGTTAGAAACTTAACAAGGTTGAAAAATCTGCTTGTTGAAGAAGCTGACAAACAAATACCAACTTATGCAGAGGCTAGAAATATATTTGCTGGTGAGGCCGCCATCAAAGACGCAGGGACACTTGGTCAAGAGTTTTTCAAAACTGATAGAAGACAACTTGTTGAACTTGTTAAATCTATGACTCCGCAGGAAAAAACCGCTTATATTCTGGGCGCTAAAGAAGCATTATTTAAAAAAGTTGACAATATCAATGTGAACAGAAATCAGGCTATGGCGTTATTTGGCAAAAATGGCGATATATACAAGCTAAAAACATTGTTTGCTGATGATGCTCAATTTAATAGGTTTGTTAACGCATTAAAGCGTGAAACTGATTTCTTTATGACAAGAAACGCAGCGTTGTTTAATTCATCAACCGCTAAACAGTTAAACGAATTTGCCAGAGAACTTAGTCAGCCGCGAAACATTAAAAGACTTATGCAGGCTGCTATGAGTTTTTTTGGTAGAGGAGTTGGTGCAGCACAAGAGGTGGCGGCCATTAGTGACGGCTTGGCAGCAGAAAAAGGTAGTGAAGAATTTATAAGAGCCTTAACCAAAGCTGGAGATATACTTCTAACGCAGGGGATGAACCCGGCAAAATTGCAAGCTATTCTAAGGCGTGGTGAGGTAAAATTGATTCAGCAAGAA
>Ga0208644_1003373_pt1 | contig 12450 bp, 12 predicted proteins | sample VirMetDEL_Nov_18_FD_184517 | JGI IMG/M metagenome (GOLD analysis project Ga0208644, IMG submission 184517) | Aqueous microbial communities from the Delaware River and Bay under freshwater to marine salinity gradient to study organic matter... | ecosystem: Environmental > Aquatic > Marine >... | reverse complement strand
TGTTAAGATTACAGGTGCGCTTCAGAATGGCGGAACCACTTCTGCTGAATAATGTCTGACATCACCAGAGGCTATACGTTCACGGACGCTAACGCGGACTGGGCGACCAATAAGAACACGGCCATCCGTCTGAATAAGATGGTGGACAATGCCACTGTCAATCTGGTGGCTGGTTCCAACATAACCATTTTCAGGAACGACTCTGGCATCAACATCTCTGCTGCCAGTGGAGGGGCAGGATCGCCCGGTTATTACGGTGCGTTTCACGACACCACAGATCAGGTTGCTGTTGCCGCAAACACCGCCTACGCCATTGCTCTTAATACGACTGATGAGTCGATTGGCGTTTCCATCGTAAGCGGAAATCGGATCACGATTGCAAATGGCGGCACATACGATCTTCAGTTCAGCTTACAGCTTAAAAACACGGATAGCCAGATACATGACGTAAACATATGGCTAAGGAAGAACGGGGTAGATGTCCCTGCGACAAACAGCATCGTAAGTGTTCCTGAAAGGCATGGGTCAATAGACGGCCACCTACTTCCAGCTTGGAATTTCGTCTTCACGGCTGCTGCAAACGACTATTACCAGTTGATGTGGAGTACGACCAATACTGCCGTCTCTGTTGAGACGATTGCGGCAGGAACTACTCCGGTCACTCCTCTTACGCCTTCTGCGATTGTCACCGTCACTCAGGTGGTTAACATTGCGGCCCCGGGATCAATCACTGGGTCGCAGATAGCCAATGGCACCATCACTGGAACCAATATCGCTAATGCGACCATCACTGGAATCAACATCCAGAATGGAACTATCAGTGCTGCAAACATCCAGAATGCCACAATTACTGGGGCAAAGATAGACAACGCAACGATTACTGGGGCCAACATTGCGACTGCGACAATAAGTGGAACAAACATTGGAACGGCTACGATTAGCGGAACAAACATCGCGTCTTCTACGATTAGTGGTTCAAACATAGCCGCCAACACGATTAGTGGATCAAATATAGCTTCGTCCACAATTAGCGGAAGCAACATTGCCGCACAGACGATTAGTGCGTCCAACTTGGTCAATGGAACCATTACGGCTTCTCAGATAGCCAATCTGACCATCACAGCCGCTCAGATAGACAACCTGACGATTAACGGATCGAAGATTGCGTCTGACGCCATCACAAATACTAAAATCGCTGATAGTGCTGTAACCAATGCAAAGGTTCAGGATGCTACGTTGACCGGCGGAAAGTTGGCTAATGCAACCATCACTGCGCTTCAGATTGCCAACGCCACCATCACGTCCACCCAGATTGCCAATGCAACTATCACTGGGTCTAAGATTGATAATGCCACTATCACTGGCTCAAATATCGCCAACGCGACGATAACATCTTCTCAGATTGCCAGCGCGACAATTACTGGAAGCAACATAGCTTCGTCGACCATTACTGGGTCAAACATTGCATCGGCCACAATAACGGGAGATAAGATTGGTTCTGCGACGATCACTGGTGCCAACATATCTTCCGCAACGATTACGGCAGCTAACATTCAGTCGTCAACGATCACGGCTGATAAGATTGCTTCAGCGACAATCACGGCAAACGAGATAGCCAATCTCACGATTACTGGCGGAAAGATTGCTAACTCAACAATCACCAACGCCAAGATTGATACGCTTGAGGCAAGCAAGATTACGGCTGGAACCATTACGGCAACCATCAGCCTTGAGTCTCCCAAGATTGCTGTGGCGGGTGCCTGCTACAACACCTCATCTTATAGTTCAAACACCTTTGCCAGCACCACCCTGACGGTGGGTGATGACGGAACAACCAAACCTAGCGGATTTGATGCCACCACCCCGTCTTATCTGACGATTGCAGACGCCAAGCTGTATGGATGGGGACACGGCTCGTTTGGCAACCGTTATGGTCGTTCTGATCCTAAGATTAGCGTGTTTGCCGTGGGTGAGTTCTCTGGCATAGCCAGCGGCGAGTTCGCTTCATACGCCATTGAGTACAGCACGGATGGCGGAACAACTTGGGGACAGGTCACTGCCATTGACGCCTCGGCTCACAATCCACAAACCTTCGTTTCCGTATCGGGAGCCCTTGAGCTTACTGGCATGGCCGCGCTTGGGTCGGTAGATTTCCGTTTCAAGCTTTCAGGAACCAATGGTGGCAATCCCACCTTTGAGTACGGTCAGATTCAGGTGCTTTGCCACAACTTCTAAAGGTACAATAAGCCATGCCCATCCTATCCAAAGGCACCACTTTCACGTCTCCTGACACGGTGACTTCGACCAAGCTCAACAACCTTGTTGATGCTGCCACCTTTGCTGCTGGGGCTGTGGATGATTCGACTACGGCTCTGTCTGGTGGTGCCATCATCGTCAAGAATGCTGGCATCACTCCCACCAAGCTTTCGACGGGAGCCCCGACTTGGAATGGCTCTGGCAATCTGACCGTGAGCGGCACCCTGACGACTGGTGGAACCATCAGCACCTCCAACGATCTTGCGGTGAATGGAATTGCGGCAATTAATGGCGCGATTTCCATTGGGAACACGGTGAACACGGTGAGCCCGACCTCTCCAAACCGTACCATCACGATTGTAGTTGGCGGAACGACGTATTACCTCCACGCCAAGACAACCAACGACTAAACGGATTGAGTCCGATAGAAGAGGCCAAAGCCTACTACCAATCCAAGGGGTGGAGCTTTGAGCAGGATTTGGGGTATTACCTGTGTCACGGGTATGTGTTTTCCACGCCTGATAGGCTGCTTTTAGCCAAGCCTGTCAGGAAGGAAGTCGGGGAGGCTGATTGGCATCCAGAGTCCCCTGATTGCTGGTATGTGCATTACGCGGCGGGTAAGGACGCATTGGCGTGGTTTGTAGGTCAGGCTCCTTACTATCTTCCATTCATGGGTTGGACTCGTAATAAGGGCAGGAATGGCGGTTTTAGGGCCTATCCTACGAGTCTGCTCTGTGCTAAACTAACGGGCAAAGACTATGGCCTCCGTCAAGCAAGCAACACCCCCTCCCCCTCCTCAACCTGTCAGCATGGCCGAGGAGTATCGCAGGACGGCAGAGATGATGACCGACCCTGCCCTTCTGGAGAAGATGTTCAAGGCGGAGGAGTTGGCGCGGCCTCGTTATGCGGCTCTAAATCTTGCCGATCTAAAAACGTACATGGGCGGCGTTCTGGAGATGAACGAGCAAGCCGCTCGTCAGTCCGGTCGTCTGGAGCGTGAGATTCTTGCCCAGCAGCGTGAAGCTGACATTGGTGCGGTGGAGCAGTATGGGGCTAGGGCTACGGCGGCTCTGCGTGCGGCTGATCCCTATGCGGCTCGTATTGCTGAGCTTGGTCAGCAGGCTGCGGAGCGGGCTTATGCCCAGTCTGAGCGTCTGACGCCTGAACAGCTTCGTTTGGCTCAGCAGCAGGCTCGCACGGCGGGTCTGGCCCGTGGGCGGGTGGGAGACACGTCTTCCATTGCGGCTGAGATTCTTGGTCGTGAGGATGCTATGGCTCGTAAGCGGGCTGAGGCTGCGCAGATGGGGCAGTTGGCATTTGGCATGAGCCGAGCCATCAGTGCTGATCCGTTCCAAGCCATCCTTGGGCGTCAGTCTGGGGCTCTTGGCTACGGAGCGCAACAGCAAGCTTTTGGTCAGCAGCTTGGTGCTCAGCCCATTGGTCCGCGTGCCGTGGACTACGGACAGGGCGTCAATCTCGCCCTTCAGAACGCGGCCAATTTGGGTCAGTATCAGACCTCCATCTACGGGTCTCAAGCTCAGGCTGCTGGAGCTAGTGCTGCTTCTCAGAACGCTTTGCTTGGTAGCCTATTTGGCGCTGCTGGAACTGCTGCTGGTGGTGGATTCTTCAAATTTGGCGGTAAAACATAACTATGGCCGTAGCAACTGGAACTCAGATTCGTCCTGAACTGTCGGCGGTTGACTACACGCCGTTCCTGCAAGCTGCTAGCCAGTCGGCGCAGATGCAGGCGCAGGGCATTGCCGCGCTGGGACAAGGTGTTGCCAAGGGCTTTGAGTCATACGTCCAGAACAAGGAGAAGGAAAAGCAGGCTCAAGGCGTCATCAAGGCTGCTGATGTTCTTTCCAGCGGATTTGAGCCTATCCTTGAGAAAGTTGATCCTCGCATTGCAACCGCACTTCAGGATTTGCGTACACGCATCAGTGATCCCAATCTTTCGATGACTGAGCGTGCGTATGCCGCAAGGTCATTCATGGAAGGCGCGCCAACTCTCCTTAATGCTGGCGTGAAGGTTCTGGATACCGAGATGGCTATTTCTGCCAGAAAGGCAGAGGTTGATGCCAAGCGTGCTGATCTTCTCAGGAAGAATAACATCGCTTCTGCTGCTCGTAGCATGGCGCGTGGAATGCCTGTTGAGCAGTCCCTCACTGACGATGAAAGAAACGAGGCGTTCGTTCAGGCTGCTGCCCTTCGTGAGAAGGGTCAAATAACTGAGCGTATTGACGTTATTCGTGATGGTAATGTCGTACCGGTTCAGCGCACCACCAATTTACTTACTGGAGAGGTTAAGGAATCTCAAATTCGAGAGCCGTTCCCAACAGTTGAACAACAGGCTCAGGCTGAAAGCCGAAAGCAGTTGATTAGTCTTGGTGCAAAGACTGTTGAAAAGGTTTCGTCTGATTTGGAGTCAGCCAATCTTCAGGCCGATCTTGCTGATCAGATGCTTTATGCCCTTGAGAGCGGAGCTACCGCTGGTCCGTTTGCCGAGGCTTCAGCAACCATCAAGAGTTTGGCTGAATCTATTTTTGGAGGAGACTACGGAGCTACCGTTCAGAAACTTTACGTTCAAGGCGCAAAGGGTCTTTCAATGATTCAGATTCGCAATCTGATGAAGGGCCTTGGGGCAATGTCTGATGATGACCGTAAGGCCGCTGAAAAAGCTTTCCTAAGCGCCAAAGACCCAGCTCAGGCCATTCGCTATTATGCTGAATTGGCGAAGTTGAATAAGGAACGCGCTGATGCACGTCAGCAATTCATCGTAGACCTTAGAAAAAACAATACTACGTTGGATGTAATTGATAACGAGCTTTTGAAGCTGAAGGCAAGCGAGCCTATGCTTTCTGATATTGCTCGTAAAAATGTTGGGCTTGTAGCTGCCCCGGAAAATGCAAAGCCCGGCACAACTCAGGCGGTATCTGGAGGACTTCCTTCACTGGATGAGATTCAGGCAGAAAAGAAGCGCCGCGAATCCCAGAAGAAACGTCAGGGTGTTAACTAATGGCAATAGACCTTAAAAAGCTGTCTGACGAGGAACTGCTTGCTCTTGAATCCGGTGATCTGAGCAAGATTTCGGATAAGGTTCTTCTTGAGCTTGAGAAGACTGCTTCCGAGGAGGAGCGTGCGCAGCGCACGGTGCAGACTCCTAGGTCTGCATTTTCAATGGTTCGTCCTGAGATTTCTGGAGCGACGTTTGCTCCAGAAGAAGAAACGATGCGCAAGGGCCTAACGGTTGGTGCGCGTTATGGCGCTCCGATTGCGGTCGGCGTTGCCACTGGAGGCGTAGGACTTGTTCCCGCAGCCATCACTGGCCTTTCCGCTGGAGCAGGGGAGACCTTTGCCCAGTTCTTGGAACAGCGTGCTGGTGAACGTGAAGAGATTAGTCCGACCACAGTTGCTGCGTCCACCATTGCTGGTGCTGCTCCCATATTTCAATTTAAGGCTGCGGCTGTTCCAGCAGAGCAACTAATCAGTCCTGCCGTTAAAAGCTTCCTAGCCACCGTCAGTGGTCAGATTGGAACTACAGAGCTTTCCCGTTATGTTGAGAAGGGCGAGTTTGAGGGTATCGGCAAGAACCAGACCCTAGGCCAAAAGGCTACTGAAGCCGTGTTCCGTTGGGGTCTTCCCGTTGGCGCTGCTTGGCTTTCAGCTAAAGGCTCTGAGCTTGAGAAGGCTGTTGAAGATGTTGCGGCTATCAGGGCTGAAGGCCGTAGGCCCATCCTGATGGACATCAAACCTCAGTATGCCGAGCTTGAGGCCAAGAACTTCAGGACCAAGGGAACCATTGCCCGTGGACTTGCGGATGAAATGGATGCCGACATGGCTGGCGTGCTTAGCGCGGCCTTTGGCGATGTTTCTCCCCAGTCTCAGTCTGAGATTGCTTCGATGCTGGCACCGTATGCCACTGCGTATGACGATGCTAAGTCGGCCCTCATCAAGGCTAGAGAGCGTTCGGCTGTGGCTGATGATCAGCTAAAGCTGGCGGAAGCTACTCGTAGTGCTGATCTGGAAAAGATTAAAATCGCTGCTGAGGTGGCAGAGAACGAGCGTCTCATTGCCGAAAACAATTTTGATGTCGTTGCTGATGGCATCTTCGGCAAACGTGCGCCCATTATGAGTGACAAGGCTTCCCTCGGCGCTTTGCAGCGTCGTGTGAAGGCTGTTGCCAAAGCTGCTGAGGACGGGGTTGATTCTGGTCTTGATGCGCTTTACGCAAACACCAACTTGAGGCCCAATGACGTTGTGGTTTCCAAGCAGGATGTACTGCGTGGGATTAAGTCGCGTAAGGCCAAGGGTCGTGCGCTTGAAGGCGACGAGGCTAGGGGTGATGCTGAGCGAGCCGTTGAATTGTTCTTCGGAGACAGGGAAACGGCGACTCTGGAGCAGTTGAGGAAGTTTAAGAAGAAAATCGCTGACAATCTTCCTCAAGGATCGACTCCAGATGCTGCGGCTCGGTATGCGTCTGCCATCTATGACACGCTGACCAATGCTTCGTCTAGGTTTATTGAGCGCACTTATTCAGAGGATGTGCTTTCTGCTTTCAAGGAAGCTCAGCGCAGGGCTGCCGCCAACTTTCAGACGCGAGAGGGCGGGGCTATTGAGCTTCTGAAGGGCGGCGACTTTGAAGGGTTCTACAAGGCCGTAAAGGCCGAGGGCAGGCTTGGAAACATGATGGCCGAGCTTGATGCCTACGCCAACTCACTATCGCGGCTCACGGGTAGCGCGATTCAGTCTGGTCAGATTGGAACCGCCAAGGACATCGCCAACATAAACATCGCCCGTCAGTTCAAGAAGGATGTGAACAACATCATCCTGAACGGCATCATTGGCGAATCCATCGTTGGCCGTGAATCTGGTTTGAGCAAGGTTAGCGACATTATTGATCCCAAGAAGTTTATCCAGAACCTTGGATTTTTTGAGAGCCAAGGATTTACATTGCGCCAGCTTGGGATTGATAGCAAGGAGGTCAGCAAGCTCATCAAGGCCAATGCTATGGTCGGCAAGGACCCTCTCACCGTTGGTCAACTTAACGACTTCCTTGAGCTTCTTCCCAGCACGGGTGGAGACGTGGCGGCGGCTCGTATTGCCTATCGCAAGGCCGTTGCTGACGGAATGATTGAGGCTGGAGCCAAAGAGAAGACTGCTGCCTTCAGTAAAGCCAAGAAGATTGCGGATGATGCCAAGCTTGATGAGGCTGCTCGTCAGGCGGAATTCAATATGGCTTCCAGTGATCCGTTGACCAAGTTCTTTTCGGAGAACGGTTCTATGCTGATCGGAAATGGAGCCCTTCAGAACTCCAACTGGGTTGATAGCATCATCAAGAAGGATTCTGGCACCATCAATCGTTTCATTTCTTCGCTTCAGGCTTCTGGTAGAAACGATGTGCTGATGAAGCTGAAGGAGGCCGCGATTGCCAGCACGGTGAAGCGGTTTGTTCCTGACGTTGATGTGACGCGGCAGCGGCTTGACGCTGAGTCCATCGTTGCTCCGTTCATCAGCAATAACCGTGAGATGGTGATGCAGCGCGAGAACCTGAAGTCTATTTTGGGCAAGGAAGAGTATGACAGGATGGTGGCGCTGGTTGTTGAGCCAATGCGTAAGGTGTTGGTGAACAAGGTTGCCCTTGGTCAGCCTATTTACAATATGGCCGAGGACCTGAAGGGCTTGATTTCCACTCAGGCCATTGCCACTGGGCGTTCTACGGCTGGAACGCTGATGAGCAATGCCATTATGAACACCGCCAATCTGATTGAGCGGAAATACTACGGTGTTCTAGCTGGAATCTGGCTCAACCCTAAGTATTCAAAGCAACTTGTTAAGGCTGGCTATGATTTGAACAGGTTTGCTCAGCTTAGCGAAGCCAACAGGGTTGCTGTTCAGCTTGCGATGAAGGAGGACGAGGAGCAGGCTCAGGCCGACCTACGTCGTCAGTACATCCGCTAAACAACCTCAGCCCACTCGCTGATTCGTTCGTACCAACCGGGCTCCAGCCAGAACCTAAGCCCGTCGTTTACCCCAGACCAAATCTCAGCTAGGTAGGTGGGTTGGCCCCCGTCTGGGTGGAGGGCGGGGCCTACGAGGGTGAACTTCTGCCCGTTAGCCTCCATGACGCAGGGCATTCCTTGCTTTTCTGTCAGGAAGCACTCCACTATGGGTTTGAACTGATAGATGGGGGAACCGGCGTCGTTGGTCATAAACGGCCTTTCCTTGCGTTTTAAAGCGATTTGACGTTTTTGGCTACCCCCGTACTCAAAGCCAAACAAATCAAGCCTAATGCGATTCTGGGGTAGTTTAAGACGTGCCCCTGATGCGCAGTTCTATCCTATCCTCATCGCCCGACCTAACCCTAACAGGAGTAATCTCAAACTCAATCCACCCTAGGGCACAGGGGCTACGCCCCGCATCCACGTTGTAGGAGGCCCTACCCGGCTCATAAGCCTTCAGGAATGAGCCTGTACGGCCAAGCCAAGGGGTGCGTTCGCGGACAATAACCCCACCCTTCTTGTCGTCTACGAGCTTAATGCGGGGGCTTGAGGGGATGCAGCCCTTCCCATGCGTGTGCCCCATCAGGTAGATGTCGGCATCCGCCGAGTTCAGCATCTTCTCAATGGTGTTGAACTGGGCTCCCGGCGTCGATCCCCCGCCCTTCCCATGATGGGCGAAGATGTCCAATGAAGCCCTAGTGTTCTTCCCCTTGAAGCTTATGGACAAACGGATGAGCGAGCAGACTCCGAGGAACTTGGTTTGAAGAGCCGCCGCAAGAAGGTGATCGGTAGTATTACCATCACCAAAATCAAAGTAGTGGTTGCCACCAATAAGGCCAATAACCCTACCGCGCATAAATCCAAGCTCGTTGACCAGAGTTTTGCTAACACCTTTGTAGACATCTTTGAGTGTGTTTCTAGTTGTGTCGTGCAGTCCAAAGTCTGATAGGACGATGCGCTCTGAGGTAGATACGCCGTCCGTGTAGTCTCCCATACCTAGGAACAAGGCATTCTTCTGGGCCTTGGCGTAGGACAGGAACTCCTCCCAATGGGTGTCCGCGAACATATCCGAATCCCTGTGGATATCCCCAACTGGGATAAGCTTGAAGGGCTTCCCAATCTCAAGCTCCAGATCAATCTTGTGCGTGGAGAAGACCCCGGTCGTTTTCATCGTTTATTGGCCTTTCTTATCTCGCGTTGCGCTTGCGTGACTTCCGAATGACAGACGGTACAAAGTAGTCTGAATCCATCAGCTTCGACGAAGAGCCTTTGGATGTACTCGTCCCACCCACAAAATCCTCGAACAGGATCGACGACGGGCTGGATGTGATCAATGTGGGTTTCTTGATTGCCGACGATCTTTTGGCAAGCAGCACACCTGTACTGATTTCGTCCAACCCGCGCAGCCTTTCGGCAAGCGTGCTTAGGCCCCCATCGCCCAGAAGCCCTACGCAATGCAGATGTAATGAAGCTACGCTTACGAGCGGCGGTCCAAGTTCCATTGTTGTAGGGTTTTTCTGGACTCATCCTATCGTGCGGCGTACAACCTCATGCCCCAACCATAACAGACAGGCGTGGATATGCTTGCAGTTGATACGTTCCGCGTGGGGGTAGTCATTGGGAACAAAGCCCTGCTTTATGCGGGGCTGGCACCTAGCCGTCCAGTCACGGCATGAGCATTCACCCATGCCGCGATGGAACGAAAGATCGACAACGTAGAACTCCTCTTCCTTGGACTCACTTGAGACATGAAAGAGAAGCTGCCCACGATGCTCAACCCTTAGGCTTGGCTCGTCCCGCTTCGCTTTCGAGACGTTTGGCTCGGGCGGTAACGAATGCATTGTAGCGTTCGATAAGTTTGAACTGATCAACTGGGTCTTCGCAATCGTGGATGTCTTTTACAAGAGCCTCCATAACTGCCTCTTCGTATGTGTCTAGGTTGCGCATTTTAGTAGGTAGCCTTTCTCCTCTGCCCATTTGGGATTGGAATGAATGTGGTCGTGACAGACTCGGCAAACGGCTAGGAAGATGGATGTGTCGTTCAGCTTCCCGCCTCGTCCGAGCGGTAGTTTGTGGTGGATGTCTGTTGCTTCGTTCTCTTTGCACACTTCGCACACCTCATTGGATTGGAGGTATGTCTTCCTCAGGTCTGAGTACAGGCTCAGGAGCTTGCGCCGCTTTGCACTAACCCTCCTGAGCGGTGTGCGTCTCATAAAAGGGGGACGGGGAACGGCATGACCAGCGAGATTTCCCACCAGTGGAGCCTTTTCAGGAGCATGAAGCTTCCTGCCCCGTTTAATTCACTTACGCGGATCGTATCCGTTCTTGTACCGCCAGATGGCACAGGCGTGAAGGAACATATCGAACTCCTTGCGCATGGTATCGGCGTCGTAGGAAACAACCTCCACACGCCCCGGCTCCGTAGTCGAGATGTAGATGTTGTAGCCCATTGAGTTGTCTCGGATGTCTCCGTCCCTAGCCCAGTAGGCAACGTGGTAGGCCGCGATCTGAGCGGCATGACCAAAGGATGGTACAACAGGCTCACCTTCCTTAGTCCGCTTAGACTTGAAGTCGATGATGCCTACAGTCTTGCCCTTGGCATAAGCGCCATCGCACGTCCCAGCGTAGCCGTGCAGAGGACTGACAGTGACAAACTCAGACTCTTGCACGTCGATGCCGAGGTCCAACAGCTTATCCATCCCGCTGTTGACATAGTCCAGAACATCCAAATCCACAGCCTGTCCTTTGAGGCGAGCCTCAAGGCCAGCGTGAATCTTGGTTCCGAGGTCTGCCGCATCCCTAGCATCTCTGCCAGACTGTTCAATGATGTAGGAGCAGTAGTCCTCGAAAGACTCATCAGCAACGATGGGACGGTCAACGCACGCTTTGACCACCTGTCCCTGCTTCCAGCGTTCCAGAGCAGGGTTGTGGATGGTGCGGAGGACGCCAGTCACTGAAGGCAGAAGCCCCAGCTTCTTGGCATCCCGTATGGTAGTCGGCCTGTTTGGATTCTTGGCCGTCTTGGACGTGGTGGGCTGCGTATGAGCCGCAATCCCGTCCTGCGTATACCAGTGTTCCATTAGTTGGAGATCAACCACCAGATGACAGCGCAGATAAGCACCGTGCAGAAGGAGATGGAAGCCGCGAGCTTCAGCATCTCATCGTCCTTGTTATTAAAGCTCATCGCTTCCTCCCTTGGCCTTAGGCTCGCTGATGGCGAGGCTCAGGAACTTGGAGCCAGTCTTAGACTCCTTGAGCCAGCCAGCAAGGCGATAGTCCTTGCCGTTGACATTGAGCTTGCCGGTGTAGTCAGGCTTCTTGGTCCCCTCAGCCTTCTCGGCATCGCGGAACAGAACGCCCTTATTCGTATTGTCGTATTGCATTTTTATTGGTTTGGTTTGGGTTGACTAACAAGATCAGAAAGGGTCTCCCTTAGCTTGGGGCTTACTCGGAGCGTGTAATGGCTTCGCTGCTGACGCTGATGCTGCTTGCGGAGTTGCCATCCGAGCCGCATTTCCATCGTCGTCTTCCTGTGTGATACAGAGAAGAGCCGCGAGAGAATACCTGCGAAGATACGTTGTTGCCGAGCCGACGCCTTGCGGATCGGCTTTAGGGAGGGGCGAGTACGCTGTATCTTCGATCCACTGGCCGGACACATGAAGGAGCCGAGTGCTGAGGTAAAGTCCGTCGTTCCCTTCAGACAAGCTCTGGATAACCGAGATGTTCTGTTTGTTGAGCGGCTCTTTGACCGCCTCAATAACCGAGCCAAGGCTGGCGTATGACGACCGGAAGTGCGGGTTCTTCGCGTCTTTGCTGGCATTGTTGATTTCTTTCTGAGCAGCCAGCAACGCTGGCGCGATGAGGTCGAGTGTTTCTGATGTGTTCATTCTTCTAGGAGTACTTCAATGTTTGCCATCCATTCACGGGTGGCTTGCAGGACAATCTCCTGCTCCATGCATTCGGGAGCAGGGAAACGGCTCATCCAGCCATCAAGCAGCATCGCTGCTTTGGCGAGTTCGACCCGCAGGTCTTGATTTGTAGTCTTCATCTTTATCATCTCTGTGTAACGGTTTATTGGTTTTCTTCTCTCCGTCAAGAAGTTTCTTGCGGAAAATTTCGTCGTAGTTCTCACGATAAGTCTCGGAGAAGCAGTTGCGCGGGGCATCACCCTTACCGTTCATATGTAGGCAGGTTG
>Ga0208644_1003372_pt1 | contig 12450 bp, 12 predicted proteins | sample VirMetDEL_Nov_18_FD_184517 | JGI IMG/M metagenome (GOLD analysis project Ga0208644, IMG submission 184517) | Aqueous microbial communities from the Delaware River and Bay under freshwater to marine salinity gradient to study organic matter... | ecosystem: Environmental > Aquatic > Marine >... | reverse complement strand
AATGAATTATAAAAAAAAGAGCAGCTAAACCCCCAAATCAACATCAATTAACAAATTATTATATACTGAATATCAACCAGTTATACCTTATTTGTTAAAATAGCATCAAAATAAGCCAAACAAAATCCTAAATATAAATTTGAGTATTCCTGTTTGTCTATTTTGCAACACAATTGCACAAACTTTTTTATATTTTTGTCGTTAAAATAGCATAGAGCGAAAGTGATGAGAAATAAAACAGCATTCATATTTGTATTGTTAGCCAACATGGTTTTGTTGGCTCATGCTGTTGTTCCACATCATCATCACTCCCAATCTCCTGTTGACGTGGCAATGGAATGTAATCATGATGAAGAACACGAACACCATGAACATCACGAAAAACTTCCGTTTTGCAACGATGACCATGAAGAAGGAGAAACAAAAGCATGTACTTTAACTGAAGCAACTCTTATTCCCAATAACCAGAATAGGTTAAATGAGTTGTTAGAGCAAGTTGTTACAACAGATATTTTATTTATAAGTCTGTATGTTTTTAATTATTCGTTTATCTCTAGTGGCTCTGATTGCCCCGATGAGATAATTGAATCCATTCCCATACATACAAGGTTTCTATTTTCCTCTCAAGGTTTGAGAGCACCTCCTGTTTGTTAAAAATCACTTTGTTTTTTTACAGAAACACATTATTACTGAGTATTTAATCGGTCTGTAAAATCATGTTCTGTTTACGTTGGATTCTTCCAATAAGAACAGAGTATTAATTCGATTTTTAACATTTATCAAACAGGAAAAATGAATATTAAAATATTAGGAATTGCATTGCTAAGTTTAATTTATGTAGCATGTAATCAAACTGCCAGTCATGACGGACATAATTGTGACGGGCATAATCACGAAGTTGAGAGTCACGAAGGTCATAATCATGATGAGCATAATCATGACGAACATAACCACGCTGACCATGAAGAACAGTCTTGTGATGGACATAACCATAGCGAACATGAAGGTCATAATCATGCTGAAGAAAACCACCAAGAGCATGACCATGAAGGACACAATCACGAAGAGCATAGTCATGAGGAACATTCATGTGATGAACACAATCATGATGAACATGAAGGACATAATCATGAAGAGAACGGAGCAAATACCATAGTTTTTACAAAAGTACAGTCGGCTAAGATTGATTTTGTCGTTGAGCACCACAGCAAGAACCTTTTGGTCGTATTATAAAAACAGTTGCAAAAATTGAACCTGCAAGAGGTGAAGAATCAGTTTTAACGGCAACTAGTGCTGGGATAGTGTTGTTTTCCGACAACAGCTTTCTTGAAGGAAAAAAGATAACTCAGGGACAAACGGTGTTAACCCTGTCATCTGGGGAGTTAGCTGAAAATAATATCTCTGTAAGACTTGCCGAAGCAAAAAGTAATTACGAAAGTGCCAAGGCAAATTACGAGCGTGAATCGGAACTTGTTAAGGACAAATTGATTTCGGAACATGAGTTTTATGAAGCTAAAAAGGAGTTCAAATCAGCCGAAGCAATTTATAATAACCTTACAAAAAATTTCAGTTCAGATGGCCAGTTAATTAAAAGTAGCCTGAATGGATATATAAAAAATATCTATGTTGCAAATGGTCAATATGTCGAAGAAGGACAAGCTCTTGTATCAATATCGCAAAACAAGCACCTTCTTTTAACAGCACAAGTTCAGCAAAAGTATCTTGAGTACTTACCATCTGTAGTATCGGCAAATATTAAAACCTTACATAATAATAGAACATACTCTTTTGATGAATTAAACGGTAAAGTGCTTTCCTATGGGAAATCAGCATCCAACAATTCTTTTATGATTCCTGTAAATCTGCAAATTGCAAACAAAGCAGGTTTTGCTCCTGGTACTTTAACAGAGGTATACCTGAAAGCGGTAACCAATTCGAAAGCCCTTACTGTGCCGAATAGCTCCTTATTGGAAGAACAAGGACTTTTCTACGTTTTTGTAGAAGTAACGCCTGAGTTATTCGAGAAACGAGAAGTTAAGATTGGCGGTACAGACGGAATCAGAACCGAATTAACTCTTGGTGTAAATGCTAATGATAGAATTGTAACGAAAGGTGCTATGCAAGTTAAGCTAGCACAAGCTTCTGCTGCTCTTGACCCTCATGCTGGACATGTACACTAAATTCATTAAAAGAGTAAACAATGATAGATAATATTATAAAATTTTCACTGAACAATAAATTCCTGATTTTATTGAGTTCAGTGGTGTTGGTGGTGTTCGGACTGCGAACTGCAACCAACATGGATATAGATGTTTTTCCCGATTTAACCGCACCAACAGTAATTATAATGACGGATGCGCATGGTATGGCTCCCGAAGAAGTAGAAAGGTTAGTTACCTACCCTATTGAGACGGCGGTTAATGGTGCAATGGATGTAAGGCGTGTTCGTTCATCTTCGGCTCTTGGATATTCTTTTGTTTGGGTAGACTTCGATTGGGGAACTGATGTTTATAGAGCACGACAAGTAGTTAGTGAAAAGCTAATGACCATACAGGAGGTTATCCCTGAAAATGTGGCAAAACCCATACTTGCTCCACAATCGAGTGTGATGGGTGAAATTCTTTTTCTGAGCTTGCAAGCCGATTCTACAGACTTGGCAACACTTCGAACCATCGCCGAATGGAATTTACAACCGCAAATATTAGCTACTGGTGGAGTATCTCAAGTAACCATTGTTGGTGGAGACTATAAACAATACCAGGTACTTGCTGACCCAATGAAAATGAACTTTTACAATGTATCAGTTCAGGAACTTGCCGATGCTTGCAAAGAAATGAGCCAGAACTCTACAGGAAAAATTGTAAGAGAATACGGTAACGAGTATGTAGTAAGAGGAATTGCCAGAACATCTAAAATTGATGACTTGGGAAATACCTACATAAAATCGGTTAACGGAAGCCCCATACGAGTGAATGATGTAGCGGAAGTTAAGCTTGGTAGTGCCGTGAAAATGGGTTATGCAGCACACAATGCAAAACCAGCCATCATTATATCGGTTTCGAAACAGCCAAATACCAATACATTGGCAGTAACCGAAAATATCGAGAAGAAGCTTGAAGCAATTAAAGCTACACTTCCTCCCGATGTGACTGTGAATACTAAAATTTTCCGTCAGGCTGATTTTATTGAAACATCGGTAAATAATGTCCAAAAAGCTTTGTTGGAAGGTGCAGCCTTGGTGATTATTATTCTGTTCCTGTTTTTGGGAAGTTTTCGCACCACCATTATTTCATTGCTGGCAATACCGTTATCATTATTAGGTTCTGTAATCGTGTTACATTTCCTGGGATTAAACATTAATACCATGAGCCTTGGAGGTATGGCAATTGCTATTGGTTCTTTGGTTGATGATGCTATTATTGACGTTGAGAATGTTTACAAACGATTAAAACAAAATTTTCAACTGCCTAAAGAAGACAGACAAAATTCGTTTACTGTAGTTTTTGAGGCATCTAAAGAAATCAGGGCGTCAATTCTGAATGCTACACTAATTATAATCGTAGCTTTTATGCCTTTATTTTTCCTTTCAGGCATGGAAGGAAAAATGTTAAAACCTTTGGGTATTGCTTATATAGTTTCTCTTTTCATGTCGTTACTTATCGCTATGACACTTACTCCTTTGCTGGCTAAAATGATGTTGTCGGGAGATAAATACCTGTCAAGAAAAGAAAAAGATAGTTGGTTGGCTAGTAAACTGATAAAGGGATATGAAAACTCTCTTAAATGGGTGCTTAGTCATAAAAAATGGATTGTATTACCAATTATAGGTCTGTTTGCTGTGTCTTTGGTATTGTTTTCGGGATTGGGCAGAACCTTTCTTCCCGAATTTAATGAAGGAGCATTAACCTTATCGGTGGTTGTTAAACCAGGAACCTCACTTGAAGAAAGCAATCGAATTGGCAACCTTGTTGAAAAGGAAATGCTTTCCATAAATCAGGTAACAAGTACAGCAAGAAGAACAGGGCGAGGTGAATTGGATACCCATTCGCAAAGTACAAACAGCGCAGAAGTCGATGTTAATTTCTCATTGGGTGACAGAGAACTGGAAGACTTCTTAAAAGAAGTACGAGCTAAACTATCCTCAATTCCTGGCATTGCTTATACGGTCGGTCAGCCTTTAGGACACCGAATCGACCACATGCTTTCAGGTACTCGTGCCAATATTGCAATTAAACTTTTCGGTACTGATTTAAATCGAATGTTCACTATCGGAAACCAAATAAAATCAACTATTAGCGATATTGAAGGCTTGGTTGATGTGAGTGTAGAGCAACAAGTAGAAATTCCGCAGATTCAGATACGAGCAAACCGCAATATGCTTTCATTTTACGGAATAGGCATTCATGAGTTTAACGAGTTTATTGACATCGCCCTTGGTGGAGAAAAGGTAGCAGACATATACGAAGGACAAAAAACGTTCGATTTGATTTTACGTTTCAATACCGATTATACCGATAAAATTTCAGGTATTATGGATGCCTTGATTGACACACATGATGGACGTAAAATACCTTTGAGCGAGGTTGCTGAGATTGTTTCAACCTCTGGTCCAAACTCAATTAGCAGAGAAAATGTACAGCGTAAGTTGGTTATATCTGCCAATGTTGCCGAAAGGGATTTAAGAGGTGTAGTTCAAGACATTCAGCAAAAAATAAACAGTGATATTAATCTTCCTGAGAACTACCATATCCAATATGGAGGTCAGTTTGAAAGTGAGGCAGCTGCGTCACGCATGTTAATGTTAACATCCATTGTTGCCATATTTATCATTTTTATGCTGCTGTACATGGAGTTTAAAGACTTTAATCTGGCAGGGATTATTTTACTAAACTTACCACTTGCCCTTATCGGAGGAATCTTTGCGGTTGTGGTCACTTCAGGAATGTTGAGTATTCCTGCCATCATCGGATTTATCACTTTGTTTGGGATAGCTACCCGAAACGGTATTTTATTGGTTTCACGATACCAACACTTACAACAAGAGGGTGAATCGCTGCATCATACGCTTATTCATGGCTCTAAAGACAGATTGTTGCCAATTCTTATGACGGCACTTACCGCTGCTTTGGCACTAATCCCTTTAGCAATGAATGGCGATAAACCCGGTAACGAAATTCAAAGTCCGATGGCACAGGTTATATTAGGAGGCTTGCTAACATCAACAATCCTGAATATTTACATCGTTCCTATTGTCTACCAGTTTTTAAACAATAAAGGATTAATTAAAAACGAAGTGAAATGAGAAGTCTATATATCACATTAATATTTATACTTTCGGTTTCTACAGCCTTTTCTCAATTTGGAGTTGATTCGGTCTTAGCTGAAATTGAAAGGAATAATACAACATTGGCTGCATTTCGTAAAAATGCCGATGCCGATAAAATGGGCAATAAAACGAACTTATTGCCCGAAAATCCCGAAGTAGGATTTAACTATTTGTGGGGAAGTCCTGATGTTATTGGAAACAGAACCGACATATCTGTTACACAATCATTCGATTTTCCAACAGCATACATGTACAAATCACAACTTGCAGATTTAAAAAACGAGCAGGTTGAAATGCAATACAAAAAGCAAAGATTTGATATTCTGCTAGAAGCCAATATTATTTGTTCGGAGTTAACATACCTCAATGCAATGCATTCAGAATTTCAGAAGCGATTGAGCAATGACTTGAAAATTGCAAATGCCTATAAACGAAAAATGGAGGTTGGCGAAGCTACTATACTTGAGCATAACAAGGCTCAAATTAGCTTGCTGAATACCGAAAAACAACTAGAACAAATAAGTATTGAACGAGATGCTGCTTTACAGCAATTGGCTTCATTAAATGCAGGCAATTCTCTAAATTATAGCGATAGTGTGTTCGTGACAACTATTCTTGAAGCTGATTTCGAACAATGGTTTGCTAATGCTGCAAATAATAACCCTATGCTTAATTGGCTAAAGCAGGAAATTGCTATTTCTTCTAAAGAAAAGAAGCTTCAGGTAGCTCAAAATCTACCCAAGATAAATGCAGGTTATATGAGTGAAAAGGTTGTTGATGAGCAATTCCAAGGGGTAACTCTTGGTGTATCAATTCCACTATGGGGGAATAAAAACACGGTAAAGTATGCTAAACTAAAAACAGAGGCAGTTAATAGCATGGAAGCTGATGCTAAAGTTCAGTTTTATAACGAGATGAAAACCTTTCATGGTAAAGCAAATGCATTGCAGGCTAGTATTTCCGATTTCAAGGAGCGTATTGCTGGCAATAACATTCTTGATTTGTTAGATAAGGCAATGCAAAAAGGTGAAATATCTCTTTCCGAGTACTATTATGAATTGATGGTTTTTTACGACAACAAAGAAGAATTGTTAAATATGGAGAAAGAGTTGAATATAACTTTGGCTAAGCTTAATAAGTATAGTTTATAGAAAAGAGCGGATTAAATTCCGCTTTTTCCTTTCTATCAGATACTTTTGTGTTATGAGTAAAGAAATAGACAAAAAATTGCAGCAACGAAATATTAAACCAACCGCTATGCGTGAGTTGGTTTATGAGGTCTTGGATAAAAACAAAAAGACATTAAGCCTTTATGAAATAGAACAGCAATTCGATAACGTTGAACGCTCTACGATTTTCCGAACCTTAAAAACTTTTCAGGATAATTACCTTATTCATAGTATTGACGATGGTACTGGTGCAGTTAAGTACGCCCTGTGTGATGAAGGTTGTACTTGCGCCCCCGATGATTTACATGTTCATTTTCTTTGTAACAAATGCGGGCAAACACATTGTTTACGAGATATGCCTGTACCAAAAATGGATTTACCAAAAGATTTTTCTTTTGAGAGTGCCAATTTTGTTGTAAAAGGCACTTGCTCAAATTGCAAGTAACATCTTTGCACTACTGTTGCACGAGTTTCTACCGTAGATTTGCATTATAAACTTTGTAAATCTATAATCATGAAAAATATACAATTACTAATATTACTTCTGTTCTCATCAGGATTAATATTTGCCCAAAATAGCATCACTTTTAAAGTTCAGGAAGAATCAGGAGAGCCTCTTATTGGGGCAAGTGTGGTAATCGAAGGAACAACTAATGGTACGATTACTAATACCGATGGTGTAGCCAAGTTTGAAAATCTTTCGGATGGGGAATATGAATTTGTTATCTCTTTTGTGGGCTATGAGGAAACAGAGATAGAATTAAGTTTTCCTGAAAGCAATCAGAAAACCATTGAAATAGAACTAGAAGAAGGTGAAGAACTGGAAGAAGTTGTTATTGCTGCAACGAGGTCATCAAGAACAATCCAGGATATTCCAACCCGAATAGAAGCAATCACAGGTGAAGAATTAGGCGAAAAAGCAGCCATGAATTCGACCAATATAGGAATGTTACTTCGTGAAACTACGGGAGTTCAAATGCAGCAAACCTCGCTAAGCTCAGGTAATATGAGCATTCGAATACAGGGTTTAGATGGTCGCTATACCCAAATATTAAAAGACGGAATGCCTTTATATGGAGGATTTGCAGGAGGATTATCTATAATGCAAATTCCACCGCTGGATTTAAAACAAGTTGAACTAATAAAAGGAAGTAACTCTACTTTATACGGTGGTGGTGCAATTGCAGGATTGGTAAACCTGGTAACTATCAAGCCTGATGATGAACCAAAACTTGATATAATGCTCAACCAAACAAGTGCATTAGGAACAACAGGTAATTTATTCTATGCCCAAAAATACGGCAAATTAGGTGTATCGGTATATGGTTCTGCAAACAACCAGATTGCTTATGACCCAGATGGTGATGGATTTTCGAATATGCCCGAAGCTCAAACTTTTAGTGTAAATCCTAAACTGTATTACTATTTCAATCCTAGTACAGAGCTAAGTTTAGGATTACTCTCTACCATTGATAAAAGAACGGGTGGAGACATGGAAGTAATTAAAGGAAACCCATCCATAGAAAATGTATTTACCGAGGAAAACACTTCAGAACGTTATGCTACGCAATTGAATTTCCAGAACACTACTGATAACAGAACTATAACTTTCAAGAACAGCATCTCTTATTTTGATAGAAAATTAACCATTCCCGACTATCGCTTCAATGGGAATCAAGTGTCAAGTTTTTCTGAGGCAATGTACAGCTTACATAAAAATGAAAAATCTGATTGGCAAATTGGGGCAAATCATTACTTAGAACAATTTACCGAGGACAATACCGATTCGCTTCCTGTCAGGAATTACACACATAACACAATTGGTGGTTTCGTTCAAAATACAACAGACATTAGCGATAAATTCATATTGGAAGCAGGTTTACGCACCGATTATAACACCGACTATGGGGCGTTTGTACTTCCTCGTTTTTCACTATTAATAAAAGCAAACAATAAACTTAGTTCCCGTATTGGCGGAGCTATGGGATACAAATTGCCTACAATATTTACAGAAGATGCTGAAAGATTATATTTCAGGGGAATACAACCACTATCAACCGAACAGGTAGATGCTGAAACCTCTATTGGGGGTAATTTCGATATTAACTACAAAACTGCATTAGGAGATGAAATGACTTTCTCTATTAATCAACTATTCTTCCTAACTCAGCTTAAAAATGCTCTTGTATTGAGAGAAGACGAAACAACTAACATGGCATATTTTGAAAGTGCCGATGGAAATATTTTAAGTTCAGGTTTTGAAACAAACATCAAACTAACTTACGACGATTTTAAGCTTTACCTGAATTATGCCTATATCAACACGGAATTGCAGTATGATAACATCAATAACCAGAAACCATTAACTCCAAAGCACAATGCGGGCATTGTATTATTTTATGAAATTGAAGAAAAATGGTCAGCAGGGTATGAAGTGTATTATACTGGCGAACAATATGATAATTTGTACAACAGAAAAACTGATTTTTGGACAATGGGTATAATGCTTATGCGTCATTGGGAACGTCTTTCTGTATTTGTGAATTTCGAGAACTTCACAAATGTTCTGCAATCCGATTTTGAACCATTGGTATTGCCTCCGACAAACAATCCAACATTTCCTGATATTTGGGCGCCAACAGATGGCTTTGTATTTAACGGGGGTATTAAACTAAGATTATTGTAATTATGGCTTTATATTTATTTACATACTACTACATTTTTCTGATAGCCCTCTTTGTAATACCAAGCTTTATTACATACAAACGTACAGGTATAAACCCCTTTAAGTTCAGCAAGGAAGAAACAGCAATAAATTACGTGGGTAAAGCCTACAAAATCATTTCTGCTTTGGCATTTATAACCATTTTATTAAATGCATTTCTACCTTCAACAATGCAATATTTAGTTTCAATTGAATACCTGGTATCAGAAACAATTGTTTGGATAGGTCTTGCATTAATTCACTTGGCGTTCTTATTGATATTTATTGCACAACGCAACATGGCAAACGAATGGCGCATAGGAATTGATAATGAAAATAAAGTCAATTTGATTACAAAAGGAATGTTCGGCATCTCTCGAAATCCTATTTTCCTTGGTGTAATCATCGTTTTTATCGGTCTTTTCCTAATTACTCCTAATGCAGTAACAGCAATAATTTTGGTCTGTGGGTTTTTGGTAATTCAAGTTCAAGTTCGATTGGAAGAAGAATTCTTATTAAGTACTTTGGGAGTTGAGTATAAAGAATATTTGAGTACAGTTAAAAGATGGTTGCTATGATAAAATCTGAATACCATATTGCGAAAATGGATTGTCCTTCGGAAGAAAACATGATTCGAATGAAACTGGATGGTCTGGAAGTTATCAAAAAACTTGAATTTGATATTGAAAATCGAAACCTTACAGTTTTTCATTCTGATGAAGACGAAGAGATTATGAAACAATTGGAATCTCTAAATTTTGGGGCGAAGTTATCAAATACTGAAAATATTGATTCAAAAGAGGTTCAACAGGAAAGTTCAGAAGTTCAATCCAAACTTTTATGGTCAGTACTGATTATAAACTTCTCTTTCTTCATTATTGAAATGACCACTGGGCTAATCTCAAAATCTATGGGCTTGGTAGCTGATTCCTTAGATATGTTAGCTGATTCTTTTGTCTATGGGCTTAGTTTATGGGCGGTTGGCTCAACCATAATGAGAAAAAAGAAAGTGATTTTTTAAATTATATAAAAGTTACAAATGAAGAAGCTGTTAAAATAATCTCAATGAATTATAAAAAAAAGAGCAGCTAAACCCCCAAATCAACATCAATTAACAAATTATTATATACTGAATATCAACCAGTTATACCTTATTTGTTAAAATAGCATCAAAATAAGCCAAACAAAATCAAACTATTTCTCTTATATAGTATGTAACCTTAATAAATTATAATATGAATCAAATAAATATGACTATAACCAAAGAAGAATTAGAAAAAATAATTGAAAATGCTTTTTATAAATTTAGTTGTAATGGACATATTAAGGAACCTAATTTTATAACAGAGAAAGAACTTTCTGAAAGAATTAAAATTTCAAAAGTTACTTTACATAAATATAGGAAAGAAGGAAGAATACCTTTTAGTAAAGTTGGAAGAACAATAAGGTATGATTATCTAAAAGTCATTGATGCTTTAAAGTATAAAAACTAATATTTTAAGTATTGAATTTATGACAATTGCTGGATATAGTCCTTTAATCCTTACTATGCTTAACTATTAACTTAAATAATATAAATATGTACACACATAAACAAAGAAAACCAGTAATGGATATGGCTAATTGGTTAGGAGGTATGTCTTGGGATATCTTCTCTACAATAACTTATAGATATGATGTAAAGAAGTGGCAGAATTATAGAATAATGACAGCCTTAGAGAAGTACTTACAGACTCTTAAGAAGCCTTTTAAGATGTTCTGGGTAACTGAGTTCACTAACTACAATTATAACACTCATAACCACCTATTAGTCAAAGGAGATATTGTAGGAGATATAAATTATCATTTAAAATCTAAGAGTCTTACAGGTAAACACGTCAAACACGAGCCCTATGAAAAAGAAGCTAGCCTTTATGTCTCTAAGTTTATTTGTGATGAAAAGACTAATTGGAACATAAGTGAATATACTTATAAGTAAAACATTAAAAATTATTAAGTTTGAAAATCAACTAAAAATCAAATAAAATTATGCAAAGATTTACTTTATTACTAATCCTATCTTTAATATCAACATACACGTTATCAGCACAAACAGTAAATGGTTTTAAATTAGAAGATATTCCAGCTAAATATGTGGAAGTAGTATCGACATCAGGTTTAGTAAACGTATTTAAAGTTACTACATACGTAGATTATGGTCAAATAGAAAAGATGAAAGATATCAAGAAAGGACATATACTTGGTGATGATGGAAAGAAGATGAAATTTAATGGAGTTATGGGCGTTCTTAATTTCTTTGAGACTAAAGGATATAGGTATGTTAGTCAGAATGTCGTTTCTGGTTCAGGTGGTAACGTATATCATTACTTATTAGAAAATTTAAATTATAAGAATTAAGCAACACTATATTACATAGCTAATCATAAAAAAACAATAAATTAACAATGAAAAATATTTTTTTCTATAAAAATCAAATTATGAGAAATTTACTTATAATTTTATTATGTGTTCAAAATCTACAATTATATTCTCAAAAAAGTAATAAAATAATTTATGAGAAAAAATTTGGAACTATTGACTGTAAATTTGATAGAGTAATTGATCTTTCAAATTCTGATACGTCATATTATGTTTATTGTGAATTTCAAAATATGAAATACTCTTCTATTGTTGATTTAGGATATGTTTTTATAACTAATCAAAAAGACTTACTTAAGATAATAAAAGATTTAAAAGAATGTGTAAAATATATGGATGATAAATCAATTAGTTATTCTGTTGAACAGAAAAGATATATAGGAACACCATCAGAAGAAGTAGTTGGAAGATTTATGATTTTTGACTTTTCAAAAAACCTATATATTTATGATTTAAGTCAATTAACTGAAAAATACACTCAAATTAATAAAAAGAAATTATTAAAGTGGATTAATTGGCTAGAAATGGTAGGAAATGATAAATTATTAAGATAAAATATTAAAATTATGAAAAAACTACTACTTATATTACTTTGTGTTCCTATTATTGGTTTTGGGCAAAGCTCATCTGAAGCTATGCAAAAATTGAGAGAAATAAAGGAATTATTAGATTTAAAATTAATTACTCAAAGTGAATATGATTCTATAAGTGTTATATTAAAAAATAAAATTCTTAAAGGAACTACAACAAAGAGTGCTAAAAAAAATACTCTCAATGATGGTTTTTACTATAACGGTAAAATTATGTATCCTGAAAAATTTGCAGAATCAACT
>Ga0208644_1003368_pt1 | contig 12455 bp, 10 predicted proteins | sample VirMetDEL_Nov_18_FD_184517 | JGI IMG/M metagenome (GOLD analysis project Ga0208644, IMG submission 184517) | Aqueous microbial communities from the Delaware River and Bay under freshwater to marine salinity gradient to study organic matter... | ecosystem: Environmental > Aquatic > Marine >... | reverse complement strand
CTGACCGATAACTTCGACATTGAAGTGTTTGAAGTTCCCGAGGACACAGAGACAGGCGAACTACGTCGCCTTTACTTCAAGAACAAAGTGCCACAAGTTGTGGATGGAATGTTGGTCCATGCTGCTCCTGTCGAGAACACACAAGAACTAGACAAGGATAGTGTCGAATACTACTTCACTCTTGATAGAGACTATCAGATCGATCCCAAGATTGCCTGCAAGTACATCAATCAGTTCAACACTGAGGACTATTTAATAGACCTAGATTACGATTGTGATGAACTGGATGAAGAAGACTTATTCTTTGACATCTACGGTAGAGTTACGGAGTCAGAGATATGTCCCGATTAATCTTTGAAGGCGACACAATAAGTCGTTTCGGAAAGAAGATTCCAACTCCTTTCATAGAGAAGTTGAAGATCTATCAAAATTATATCGTTCCGACTATCTCAATCTATCTACACATCACAGAAGATGATACCATAAATGAAGAGATTTACAATGATTTAAGTAATCTATATCTTCATTCTGGTTTTATGCGAATTGCAAATACAGAAAATTTAAATTTAGGAAATACGTTCTTATTGGCTTCAGATCAAATCTACAACTCACAGGGTAAAAGATTTGCTAAATTTTCTTACTCTCCCGAGCAAGCGTATGGAGATGTTAATGTTGGTGGTTCAACAATTACCAGACTTACAAGAGCAATAACCAGAACTTTTAAAAGAGAAACGTATTATTCATGTTTTATTAGTGTCTTGCAGGACGAGGACGGAGAACTAAACTCTAGCCTATTTGATAAATACGACCTAAGTGGAGAAATAGGAGAAATTGATGAAATAGGATCTTATGCCAGATTCTCAAATGTTTCTTCTCCGCTTGTTTACGAAAAAGTTTTTACTGCACCGCTAAATGGAGTTGGTAATAATAGACTTGCTAATGACCCAATTAACCTTTACGAAGATTTAACAGGACTACCTTCCGAGTCTATACCACTACAGTCAATCCAAAAAGACTACTACAAGACCACTGACTTATTCCGAGAAGATCTAAAAAAACAAATCGATGATCTCGTTGCGTCTTATGGGAAAACTGAAGACCAACAGCTACAATCCTTCTTGGATAGCATCTCCTATGTCTCAGAAACACAAAACCGAAGCGTTGAGTTTATCGTAGAATTGGATAAGGTCAGAAACTCTTTTCCGTCAAGGACAAGCACAAGTCTATTAGGGATTCTCTATAATAGATTAAAGACCATTATCTTCTCCGCAAATGATGCCCTTATTCTTGGTGAGAGACTCCAAAAGAAAATTGTTCCAAACATGAAGATAGTGGATTTAAGGGGAAGTTTTTTAGAGCAAGAATGGCAAAGAAGAAATGAAATTTCTTATGAGCCGAGAGTGGATGATAGTGGCGCTTTTCTTTATAACAAAGTTTTAATGGAAAGACAGGAGTTAGAAAATAGCGAACTTTTAATAGAACCAGATTTCAATGTTACTTCTATTTTTGGTTATTTTTTCCTTGATTATGAAAAAGCACTTCATGGTAAGAGCAATATATCACAAATTTATGAAGTACAAAAATTGTTAAATATTTTTGGAAATAACGCTTTGGACTTGTTTTTTCCAATCGCTAAAACAGAAATTTCAAAGTTTCAATCAGCCACAAGAATTAGGAAAAATGAAACAATTTATAGAAATAACCGCCAAATTAGAAGTAATTTAATTTTTAGCGCAACAGGGCAGAACAAAGTTAGAAAAGTTGTTTTGAGAGGTCCATTTAATTCCCCTAATACGACTGTACCTTATACTCTTCTAAGAGGCTTTGATCTTATCGAGGGTCTTGGAAACTACAGGCTATTGGCATTTGAATTCCAAGATTTTGAGTCATCTTCAGATTCAATTGCACAAGGACAATCTTATAGATTTAGTGTTTACTTAGATGACAACACACTTGATTTTTATGATCTACTGGTAGCACAGTTTGAAGAAGCCAAGAGAGATATTGAAGAATATCTTTCATATGCAAATGAATTCTGTAGTTACAATAACATAGACAATAGATTTAATGATTTTTTTGTTAAAGCAGTGGAAGAGCAATTTGGCTCTCAATTCCCGTGGATTGAAGCTGCGAGGGTTTTTTCTATTCACCTCGATTTGATAAACGATACTTACCTCGGAGTAAAAGAAGCTATTGCAAATAATGCAGAGAACCAAGCTAGTCTAATTTCACCAAGAAATGGAACACTTGAAGAGCTGCAAAATTTTGTTCAAAAAATGAACAATTTTTATGAAAAATATTACGGTGCCCGAGGCGAGGTGACAATTCAGATTACTTCTAGAAGAACTCCTGATGGTACATTTACCACAAGTCTTCGCGACAACACGCAATTTGTAGCTACTTTAGGGTTTGATGAACTGCCTAATGTAGTAGATTTCACGGTCGAAAACTTTGAGACAAATGCCGAAGAAGATGACAGCCCATCTTCTGGCGGTGGATTTGCTGGCAACGATAGAGAAGCAGATATTGTAGAAGGACCGGGACTTAGAATTACTACAGAGTTTGACACCACAGCGCCCGGCACTGTTCGCACTGGCGGCACTGGCACTGCTGGAAATAACGAAGGCGGAACAACTGTCACTGGAACAAATAATTCTGTTGATGTAAGCGAAGGAGGCGAAGGTCTATAAATGTTAAAACAAAAAAAAGCATCTTTTTTTATAGATAGAGACAAGCAGAACTCTAATAATGATTTATTGGAATTTGGAAAATCTATTCAAAAAAATAAAATAATTAATTCATCTGAGCCAGACGAAATTTTGTCTGCAATTGGTGTGTCGATAGATTTGGGGCTTCAAAAAGACTTCTCCTTCAAACAAACTCAAAAAAATGAAGAAGTGGTTGCTAATCCCAACATCATAGAGCGAAAGGATTACAAAAAATTCAATAACAAATATGACAAGCCGGATGACAAATTTGCAAATGAAGACGATCCATTTTATCAGCTTGATGATTTGCGTGATGAAAATGAAAAACAAATAAGCAGCCAAATACCAAATACACTAAAGCCTTCGCTCGATAGAATTGCAGATGATGTATTGAAAATAAACATAAATAAAAAAAATACCATTAAACAATTTAGGAGCCAAAACTAATGAAATTAGAACGTTCTTCTACGCGCCTTAGAGCAAGATCAGCAAATGAGAGATTATCCAGTTTAGCTGTCTCTGCTCCCCAAATTAGCCAAAATGATACGAAACCTAATCAATATGGTGCTGGAAAAGAAGCAGAGCGTAGTCGAGATTCATTAAGACCATTGGAACAAAGATTTGGAATTGAAAATGTAAGAGAAAAAGTTCAAGAACAAATTGAACAAATAACAGAAGAAAGAGAAGATATCCTTGACACCAGCGGCGGCAGTTCCGATGCAACTACTGTAGTTGGAGATGACTTTGATGAAGAGGTTACACAGATAGGGGGCGTAACAGTTTATGATAAAATCATGGATGCAGCCACGCCCAATGGATATATCGAATTCTTGGGACTGCACTCGATAAAATTAACAGCACCAGAATATACTGCTCAGGCTGAATATGTTGAAAACAATCAAGCAAAAAAGGGATTTATAGCTTACAGAATTTTAAGAGTTACGACCGGGAACCCTCCCGATACGAGAACTCTTCATGATTATTATTTTTTGACTGCTATGCCAGAGCCATCTTTAGCCGCAGACCAAAGTAGATACATTCATTCACAAGAAGAAGAGGAATTCATAAATTCTAAACTTAAAAGCGGTGATTTACTGAATTTTGAAGATGTTAAAAGCCTAATGGAATCATATTTTCAAATCGATCAAAATCCTAGATTTGAGGGTTCAATCATCACCAATCGTCTTGAGAACACAAAGAAAATCAAACTATCATCATTCTAGTCTATTTACAATCAAATGACAACAAAAACATTAAACATAGCAGATTCAAATCTTCTATTCGGCTCTTCTGAATTAATCAGACAAGCTTTGGGTGGCTACTGGGTGAGCGATGAAAATAGCCTAACTGCTGTTGAAGCTTCTCCAAATCAGGTAATAGAATCGTTTGATAGCAATTATGCCGGAACAAACGCACCAGTTGACGAAGGATCTCTAATTGATTCTATAAGATACGCATCAAGAATTTATGGAACTTCAGATTCATCTAGAATCCGCTCTGACGAAGAATGGCGAGCCTATGTTGTTGGTGGTTCTTTCGGAGCAAAAGCCTATGATGGAGTTTACAACGAAGCAATCTACTTCGATCATAGAACAGAAATAGAAATCCCACTTTACAATAATGAGTTATCAAACACCATTGATAGTGTAAGCGGAGAATCATTAGCACAATATTACAAGTTTTATGAAAGATATCAAAATAACTTGTCGCAAGTTGCGTCCGAACATCTGCTTCCAAACTTCTATTTCTTGATTGCTGAAGGCATAGATGATCTTGACATTGCAAAGATGATAACGCTTGACGGAACAATAGAAGAAGATTACTTCAACTACATTAGTTTTACAAGTGAATTGCAACAAGAACAGCCACTCCTCACTGCTTCGGCAACGAGTGACGATGGAATCACAATAGATAATGAAGTTCTTTATTACACAGAAGTCTCAGATCCAGAAGAGGGAGCAATAAATACTTTATTTTCTAACGTTGCTTCCGACAAGGGCGTTCCCCGTTACAGCTACAATAACGTCCGAGATTACCTAAACATCTCTTATGTCAACCACACTTATCAGCAATCCACCATTCAGAGACTGCAAACAAGACTACAAAACATCATGTTCTTAGAGCCAAGCGTCTTGAATGAACACAACGATCGATTAATCGCAACTGATTTTTCTTTCTTAAAAGATGATAAGAAGCAAGCAGTCTATTCTTTGATGCCAATGGCAAACAGCATAAGCTTTGAAGTTGACGATAGTGAGATTGGAAATGGACTAAGAAGTGTAATAGAGACAAACGAGTATGCTCCAAGATTTCTCAAAACTCTCAAAGAAGTTTTTACGGACGAGATAGCACTAAAACCGACCCCCTATTCATTTGCCATAGACAACACTTATGGTGATGAGGTCGCCACAAGAGAATTAAGAATTCTGGATCTTCCGGAAATGATTCTCTATGATTATGAAAACCTCCTATCAAGAACAAGCAATGCGTTCTTTTATGGCTCCTCAACGCCAGAGACAAGAGCCGCATTTGACAACACTGGTGCCTACAGATTTGTGAATTCAGAAATAGCAGTCAATGCGCTCAATGATGTTGTCAAATTAATAAATAATAATTTTTCTGCACCCCAAAGTCTAGAGCATTTTTTGAACGATCCAGTGGATGTAACAAAGCAGCACGAGGTTCTTGCCTACAGAGTTCAAAAAATAGGTGGACCTCCTACTGGAGATTCAAGAACCGAAAACACTTTGCAAAATTTCTGGTTCTTTAACAAGGGCGATGCGATTAAATACATAGACACCCAAGTCAAGTATGGAACTGATTATACTTACAAGATTTTTTCTTATGTTGCAGTTCAGGGCTACAAATACAGATTATCAGACCTTGCGGTGACAAGACAAATAGCAAAAGATGATGATATCTATTGTTTGGAATTTTATGATCCGATAACAGGAAACACAACTTCTAGACTGCTAAATCCATTTAATCCAACTGAAATCCAGCTACCAAAATCAAATTTTGACATTGAAGAAATTAGAAGAGTGTCAGATCGCCTTACACTTTTTCAAAGATTTTTAGATGAAGCTAGAAGTAGCGGCAGCGGAGGTCCATCTGCAAGAACTGAAGCCGTTGAAGATGGAACAAGTGCCGGTATAACAGAGACTGAATCCTATACCGAAGAGCAACTAGAAGAAATAGTTGAAAACTTGCATTTAGAAAGAGTGCAACTTTTGGTAAACGGCGGCATTTTAAATTATCTAAAATCAACTGGTCAGCAAGATGTTCAATCATTCATAAATAGAGAAGGACCCTACACAGACGGGTTAAACGCTACTATTACTTCAGCAGTCAGAAATTTGGTGAATGACATTTCGCTTAATTCTGATTTTACGACCGGAGAGATAAATCAATTCTTCACAAACGCTCAGTTGAACTCAAGCATTCCTTATCTTGCAGATTTCAACATAAACATTGAGCCTTCGCTCAAGATTGTAGAAGTGCCAATTCAAGAGAAGACATTCAAGATCTTGGATAATCCACCAAATGACATCATCGCTACCCCGCATCATTTGAAAGATCAAAGCAATAGATTGGCTTTCTTCTTATCTTATGATACGTTCTCAGTAGACGAAGTAGACTACCCAACCACGCTAACGCCACAAGACAACCAAAACAAAACTGATTACCTCACTGGCAATGATCTTAAGGAAGATGACTTTATTCAAGATGAGTCAGTGTCAATGGCAGAGTTCTTTGAAGTCTACAGATTATCAAGAAAGCCCACATCTTACCAAGACTTTGAAAACAACCTACGCAAGTCAATTGATTTGAGAATCCTGAAGCAAGGTCGCATCAAGTTAGATGCAATGTTTATGGAGAAGGTTAGACCAAATCAGAAATACTACTACACCTTCCGAGCAGTAAACGAGAACGGCATTGCGGGTGAGTTCACACCAATCTTTGAGGCAGAACTAATCAACGACGGCGGTTATGTCTATGCCAACTTTAACCAACTCTCAGCCGAAGACTTGGTTATGGATAACATTTCCGAACCGCTAATGTCATTCAAGAAACTATTTAATGTCGTTCCCAACATTCAGCACTTGATTCTGGACTCTGCGGCAGTAGATTTCTCCAAGTCAGCGTTTGATCAAGTTGGAAATTTTGCACTAGGAACTGTCGAAGACGAAAACAAGATTTGGGATAAGACCTTCAAACTTCGTTTGACTTCAAAGAAAACTGGAAAGAAAATCGATCTCAACATTAAGTTTAACAAGACGAATGGTTGAGAGAATAAAAAAAACAAACTACTATTTAAGTGAGAGAGGAAAATAAATGGGATTTTTAGATAACTCTGGCGACATCATCCTTGACGCCGTGCTAACAGATGTAGGCAGAAAAAGAATGGCAGAAGGCAACTTCCGCATTGTGAAGTTCGCTCTTGGCGACGATGAGATTGATTACTCACTCTACAACGCCGACCATCCATCAGGCTCAGCCTACTTTGACCTTGAGATTCTACAGTCTCCAGTCATGGAAGCAGCTACAAAGCAGGCTTCATCTATCAAGTACGGACTACTAAGCATCACAAGAACCGATTTGGTTTACATGCCGGTTCTCGAACTAAACCAGAAGTCTGGTGTTGATTCTGTGCTCAAGCACAATAACATCATCCTACTTGCTGCCAACAAGGCAACCTACACCACTCTCGCTCAGGACGCCAACATTGGCGCTTCCAAGGTTCTAGAGCCCAACACCCTAACGCCTTCTTCCAAGGTAATCATTGAGTCTGGCATCACATCTGCCGACCGTCAGCCAACCAGAGAAAACCGCGACAACATGCTTGTCAGCACAAACCTTGTTGACCTTCAGTTTGACGTTAGATTCGATAGTCGCTTCATGGCTGGTTTGATTTCTGTCCAGCCGCGTCAAGACCAGAGTTTCGCCAACAACACTGATGGCTCTAGAAGAATCACACTTACAGCATTCGCTAGAAAGTCTGCTGTTTCTGCCACACAGTTCATGGACAACTACGTCACAGCAATGGCTGACGGTCTTGAAGACTTGGTTCTTCAATACACAACAGCAACAACTGACGAGACAGGCACAAACCTATCTCAACTCGCTGGTCCTCGTGGTGGCATGACAGCGCTATCATTCGCACCAAGCACCGAAATCAATGCTCAGGGCACCGCTTCACCAAGCTACTACAGCCTCTACGGTTCAACTGGTGTTGCCGGAACTACCCTTGGCTTCGCATCAAGCGATAACTTTGACTACATCGACACCACAGTCTATGTTCAGGGTCTAACAACCGGTGCTTCAATTCAACTACCAATCAGAATCGTAAGACAGCAGGCTTAATCGGAGAACTTAAATGCCTATCAATTATGAAGTAATAAACCCAAACACAGACGTAGCCACAACAAAGACGCTACTTCACGAGGTGATTCCACTAACAGGAACTATTGTTAGCGGCACCTACGGAACATTCCCAGATGATGATAACGTCAAGAACTACTCTCATGGCATGTTCCAGTCCGTCTATGACTACCCCTACTTAAGTTCTTCTGCCAACCACATCTTTGATCTTACAGTTGGATTTGATGAGAGTTCTCCACTTTCTGGCTCTACTGGTGCTGTTCAAGAAGCTAAAAAGATCAACATGTACAACCAGTTCTCTCAGGTTCTACTTGGCTACACTGGTTCTGCAAATCGTGTTCGTCTTTTTGAGTCTGATTTGGTTCTAGACGAAAGCGACCCAATGAAAGAAGTTGTCTTTGTCAACCTTTCTCGTCTTCTAACGAAGGACCAGATTAAGAAGGGCTCAATGTCAATTACTCTTGGCACCGGCTCTTGGGCAGCCTCTGATGATTCCTCATTGGCAAAAACATTCACAGACTCAGAAGCAACAGAGAACGGCGGAACACTTAACACAGTTGGTGGTGATTATGGCATTTTGTCTAGTTCTGCTGATGGTGTAGGCGGCATTGTCTTCTATCAGGCAGGTGTCATGGTGCTTACCAGTTCTATCTGGTCTGGAACAACTGATTTCTACAGTTCTTCGGCAGATGGCGAAAGATCATTTGATGAGCAGTTGGTTTCTGGTTCTATTTCTGGCTCTGCTGACGCATTCCGCCACAGACTACAGAATCTCCAGTTCAACAACACAACCGAGATCAATTCAACTGTCTATTTCTGCCGCGCCTCACACAACAAGTTCAACTATTCAAACAACCCAACTTACTTGAGTTCAAGTGCGATTCGTGTCAAGAACCTAAACAGAGACAACGCTCCAGTTTCTTACATCACAACAATCGGTCTCTACAACTCACAGAACGAACTCCTCGCCGTAGCGAAACTCTCAGAGCCGCTTCGCAAGGATCCCACAAACGAACTAACCCTCCGCGTCAGGCTCGACTACTAGGAGGGCACGATGTCCCTCAAGAAGTTCGGACGAAGCGATGTGATAAGAAATGCTATGAGGGCTTATCCTCATAGTAGTTTCTTCATTTATGATTCTTCAGTCTATTACGATCATAGACCGATAGAGCAAGGTGCTTTCAATAGCGACATTCTGTCTGCCTCTGGAGGCATTAGTCTGTTTGAATACAATGTCGATAGAAGCGGAAGCACAGAATTTAGAACCAATAGGGGCGTTAGGGAAGAAAGTTCAATAGCACTTAGTGGCGATAATGCCCCAATCATTCCTTATGTGATTAAGGGAGGGATGAAGCAATACCTCAAAGCAGAAAATAGAACTGTTTCTATAGACAGTCTTACGAAAGAAAGAACTGGTGGAATTCAAGAAGTTTCTGATGATTATGTCAGGCTAAGACCCGGCTCTGTTCTTACGGGCTCTTCTTATGTGATGTCCTCATCGGTAACAAGAGAATTAATGGAGACCGCAGGAGGCATAACTACGACTTCCTATCGTGGCGGCAGAAGTAAGACAAGAGTCCCAAACTATCCACACTACTACGGTCTCCGCAACTCTCTAAATTTCTACGGCACACGTTCACCGCACTACTTTGTGTCAAGTTCATTGTGGAATAAAGACGAGCAAGACATCAACCTTATCTCCATTCCAAAGATCTTCTACGGAACACGTATTAAGCCCGGTTCTATGTCACTCAAGTTCTACATAACAGGAACTTTGGTCGGAGAACTGCAAGACACCAAATACAACGGCGAATTAATCCAAGTTGGACCGGAAGGCTCCGAGGGCTCAGGCTCTGTTGCAGGCGTTGCAATGTACGAAGAAGGTTTCGTCCTTCTCACAGGCAGTTGGGATCTTACCAACACTGTCGCTTATGACTTTGATTCTATATCAACAACAGGCTCATGGACTCGCTTTGCTTGTGGCGCTAATGACGGAGTAGCATGTTCTACCTCTGCCTCATTCGACCTTTCCTTCAAAGGGCACACAGAGACTCAAGTCCTTACAATGTTCGCACATGCTCGCAGAGGCGAGATAAACTACTCTAATAATCCGACATTCTTGGATTACGGACAAGAAAGGGTTGCTGTCACGTCTTCTAATGTCTATTTAGAGAACGACGCAGTGACAATCAAGAACACCGTGTCGTCAAGTTATGAAGGATTTGACGCTCCTTTCGAGAGGCAGGTTTACATTTCTCGTGTTGCTATCTACGATGAAGACAAGAAACTTATCGGAATCGCAACTCTATCCAACCCAATTCTCAAGAAAGAAGCACAAGACCTTTCATTCAAATTAAAGTTGGACATCTAATGAAGCCTATTATCATAGTCTCTCCGTGGTTTACCAAACTTATGTCGGTTGTGATTGACGTTTACGCAATCACAATCTTTCCTTTTATTATCTCAAGAGAGTGGATGAGCGAAACTACCCTCAATCACGAAACAATCCACATCCACCAGCAGCGTGAATTATTGGTAATTCCGTTCTACATTCTCTACTTCTACTACTATCTTGTTGGAATTATTAAATATAAAGATAAACAGCAAGCTTACTACATGATACCATTTGAGCAAGAAGCCTACTCAAACGACCAAGACTTGCATTATCTCAAGACAAGAAAGTGGTTTGCGTGGCGAAGGTATAAGGTTTGATTCTCGGCATAGACGTTTCCACAAGCATTACAGGCTTTGCGATTGTAGACAGCGAAGGTAAGATTATCTTGTCCGAAGCTTGTGATCTCAGAAATCACAAGGATTTCTTCTCCAAGTGTCTCGCGATAAGAGAGCACATTTTGGACATTTGCGATAAGCACTGCACCGTGTTAAATGGAGAAGGCATAGAACACATCTACATTGAACAGCCATTCACCTTCTTCAACTCTGGCGGCTCATCAGGCAAGACTATGGCGGCTCTACAGCGTTTTAACGGCGTTGTTTCTTGGATGGTCTACGAGTGCTTTGAGATAAAACCGCGCTATCTGGGAGCGACACAGGCGCGTAAATTAGCAGGAATCAAGGTGCCCCGAGGCGAAAAAGCGAAAGAAGTCGTTATGGAGCACCTGCTCACAACTGACCCAGAGTTCAAGATCGAACTCACCCCCAAGGGCAACCCCAAACCACAAGAATTTGATAGAGCCGACGCCCTCGTCATTGCGAGAGCAGGACTAAAAGAACTTGCCGAAGAGTGATCCCCGTGTTACTCTACAAGCATGAACAAGATCGTAGCAAAGAAGATCCTCTATGAGACGCTTGGTAACTATCTGGATAAAGGTTCGGAGTTACTATTTGCGTGTCCGTCGTGTAACCATCACAAACGCAAGTTCTCTGTTAACTTGGACAAGAATGTCTTTAAATGTTGGGTTTGTGATTATTATGGTCGCAATCTTAGGCGCGTTATTAGACGTTTTGGTTCGTTTACACAACTCCAGAAATGGGACCAGATTACAGACAGAACGGATCTTAGTCGCTTTTCTGAACTATTCTCTGATGAAGGCAACGCTGATGTCGAGGATAAGATCGAACTCCCGCCCGAGTTCGTAAGTCTCGCCAACAAGAACCTTCCATTATCAGCCAATCGTGCTCTACGCTATCTTAGCGAGAGAGGAATTACAAGAGAAGACATTCAGCGTTGGAAGATTGGCTTCTGTTATGACGGAGACTATGGAGGTAGAATCATTGTGCCCTCATTCAGCACGACAGGCTATCCCAATTACTTCATTGCTCGATCTTATGTCGGGCACGGAATGAAGTACAAGAACCCACAAACATCCAAGAATGTGGTGTTCAATGATCTATTTACTAACTGGAACGACGACCTTGTGATCGTTGAAGGAGTTTTTGATGCTATTCGGGCAGGAAACGCTGTGCCTATCTTGGGGTCTACATTACGGACAGACTCCGACCTACTACGAAAGATTGTACGAAATGACACCCCGTGCTACATCGCCCTCGATCCTGACGCGGCTGACAAAGAGCGCCGGATCATTCAGACGCTTCTTCGTTATGACGTGGAACTCTATAAGATCGACGTAACTGGGCATGAAGACATCGGTGCAATGCCCCGAGAGATCTTTCAAGAACGAAAAGCAAAAGCTACATTTATCGACAGAGATAACTACTTATTGCTAGATTTGCTATCGGCGGTATAAACATGAAACACACTTTTACTAGAAAACAAATAAGAACCATTATTCTTGAAGAGATTCAGGCTGACCTTCTTATCGAGAACACAGAAAGACAGATGCTCGAAGAAGGTATGCTTGACACAATCAAGAATTTAAAAAATAAATACTTCCCAAACAAGAC
>Ga0208644_1003366_pt1 | contig 12460 bp, 15 predicted proteins | sample VirMetDEL_Nov_18_FD_184517 | JGI IMG/M metagenome (GOLD analysis project Ga0208644, IMG submission 184517) | Aqueous microbial communities from the Delaware River and Bay under freshwater to marine salinity gradient to study organic matter... | ecosystem: Environmental > Aquatic > Marine >... | reverse complement strand
CCCGGTGCTGATAAATCGACATACCGGGAGAGGTTGCTCACTAAAGTGAAAACCGACCCAGAGGCACAAGACTTTACGCATCGAAGTCATTTCAGTGAGCCAAACATCATTGCTCATATCAGGCACACCGACCGCAAAGGCCCGAATGGCGAGCGTGTTTTATTTATCGAGGAGGTGCAGTCTGATTGGCATCAGCAGGGTCGCAAGCGAGGCTACAAGGACGGCAAGAAATATGATGGGCCTAAATTTGACGTGGAGGAATCACTTGAGCTTAAAACTCTGGTGGACTTACGCGAGCGCAATGCTAATTACGACAAAGTCAGACGACAAATTGAGGTAGCGGAAGAACGGCTGCAAACGATGGACTTAAACGAGGAAGGTCGCAGGACCTTGACTGACTACATCGAAAGAAAGCGCGAACAACTGCAGCTGCACGCTGACTTTGGTGAGTATTTTAGTGCCGGACAAGACGCAAGACTTCAGGAGCTGCTGGCTGCCCGGCATGAGGTCGAGATGTTCAAAAAACGGCAACGAGATGCCGTTCCTGATGCGCCGTTTAAGAAGTCATGGCCGGAGCTGTCTATGAAGCGAATGCTCAGAGTGGCCGCCGAGGAAGGCTACGATGCGATTGCCTGGACTACTGGTAAAATGCAGAATGAACGCTACCAGCTCAGCAAGTATGTATCGGAAATTCGATACGAGCCAACTGAACAGAGGCTTACTTCGCTGGGTAAAGACGGGCAAACTGTTGACTCGAGAATTGCTGCCCCTGATGAGTTGCCAGACGTGGTTGGCAAGGAGCTTGCAGACCGACTTCTTCAAACAAAAACCCAGAGCTTTGACCGCTACAACCTGCACATACTGAAAGGCGTTGATTTGGAAATGGGTGGCAGCGGCATGAAAGGCTTCTACGACAACATGCTACCCAAACTCAAAGCATGGAAGCAGGTCAAAGGCGCTGATGGTAAGCGGCTGAAAGTCGAAATGAAAACTGTCGATGGCGACATGGACGCCCACTACGTAGGGCTCGATCGCAGCCAGAAGGACAGCATCCTTGAGCAAGGCTTGCCCAGATTCAGCCCTGGATCAACTGAGCTGACCCAAAGCAGGTCGCTGAATGATCGTGGTGGAGCAATCTACACCAACGAACGAGGTGACCGAGCAATCCAGCTGTCCAGCAGGTCCGGCGTCAGGGTCTACTCAGATCGCGGTAAGCGCATTGGTCCTGTCTTCAGCTCGGTGGAAAAAGCCCAAGACTTCCTCAGCCGCAACTAAGCACAGAAAAACCCGCCCCTGAGTATCCAACAGCAGGAGCGGGTATCGGTGTCGTATTCCGTATCTCGTTTGTCGTGCAGAGCCTTGCTGTGCTCCACACAACCCATACCTGTCACCCTGAGGACGACGTGTCGTCAGGCAGGCCCACTAATTGTCGCAGGTGTAATACACCCGTCAACCGGTTTTTGGGGCTGGGGTAAAGTTTGCCGAGGCATTGACAAGGAGACTGAGATTTGTCACAAAAAACCCGTCGAAAGACTTCACCAACTCATAACCAACATTATGAGAGGTGGATGCCCCAGTGCGGCTGGTCGGAACCCAATACGCCCCATACGTTGAGGTCGTAGTGGGAGATAATCCCGTGAAGGTTCGAATCCTTTTAGCCGCACCATGCATCTGGCTCTCACCAGACAATGAAGACAAGCATTCAGGATGACGAAGTCATCCAGTCCATTTGGGACAACGACCTCTCCCTACTAGAGGTTTGGAAAGCATACAAGTCAGCCTATCTAGTTGAGAGCCTGACCTTTAAAGAAGCTACTACTCGCTACCTCGATCACCTCAGAAACCGAAAGCTCTGTGACCAATACATCAAACAGATGGGTTGGGTCCTGAACGAATTCCTCGGTTTGCTCGATCCAGATTCGATGCTCCCGCACCACACTACTTTCGCCGTTGAGCGCGGTCTTCGAAAAACCCGCAACAGCGAATACAAGAAAGGCCGCATTGCGTCGTTCTATCAGTGGGCCTACAAGCACAACTACATGGGCAAACCAGTCGACCTGACCGGTGACAAAATCAAGACCGCAGGCAAGCAGATTGGCACCTTGGAAAACGATGAGGTCGAAGCCTTGATCAACGCCTGTCCTGACGAACTCCAGGGTCATCTCTGGCTTCGTCTGTGCATGGGTCTCAGAGTCAGTGAAGCATCTCAGGTCGAGGAACTGAGTCAGCGAGATGGTTACCTCATCGTCGGGGCAAACGCCGCCAAGACACGCACTCGTCGGGTTATCAAAATGCTTCCTAAACACAAGCGCTGGTGGAGTCGCGTAAAGCCCCTCAGAAACCTCCGAGAGCGCTTTGAGAAGGTCCGTGCTGATGCTGGTATTGAGAAGTGGCCAAACAACGCTATGAGGCACACAGCGGCCTCACACTGGCTCAACTACTATCAGGATGAAAGCAAGGCAGCTCTCCATCTGGGTAACTCACCTACCATGCTTCATCGTCACTACAAAGCTCTGGTCACTGAGAAGGAGTCCGAGAAGTTCTTCAAGCTGTGGAAGTGATCTGAACCACTCATCAAGGTGGACACGAAACAACCCCGGATCAGGTGACACTGGTTCGGGGTTGATGTGTTCTGGAGCCTCCGACCCACTACTAATTGGTACCGACACCTACTACTACTTAGTAGCGACACCCACTACTACTTAGTATCACTAACTAATCAAAGAACTAATCAAAGTAACTGAATGAATAAGGACAGGTCACTTGAAGCGCTCGATGTATTCACGCCAGTATCCCAGTGGTTCGTCCTCAGACTGAAGTCTTTCCTCCACATCTCCTCCAGGCATGTTCATTTTGCGACTGAGGGCATCAATGACTCTGCAGTAAGCCTCGTATTTGATCTTGTCATTGTCATCCACTGGGTAGCCGACCTTGTTGACTTCAATCACTTCTTGGCAAGCGATCAGGTTGACTGATTTGGCAGTGTGCTTTGATAGCATGTAGCCGTCTTGCTTGGGCCTCAGGAAGTAGATCAAGGAGCAGTAGGTTGAAGGCCTTAGGCCGGGCAGGTTGTCGACCGCACGCAACCGCCACAAGGTGTCATAGCAATCCTCGCGGGTCATGTCTGCGTTGTTTCGAATCCTGTCGAGCACTGGCTCAATTGAGTCAATGAGCGCCCAAGCTGACTTGGCGTGGTCAACTCTGTGAGCCATGAACGCCAAAACCGCTAGGAAGCAGGTCCTGGTGGGAACCTTGTCGTCACGGCAAAACTTCAGAAGCATCTCCCTGTCCTTGGGGCGTTTTGTCCCGCGCTGTAATGCACCACCAAAATCAGGCAGTTGCAGGGCATCAATGTATTCGCGGAGCGGCTTGCCTACAGCGCCCTGCTTGTCGTGGTTCTTTGCCAACTTTAAGAAGGCTTGGGCGTGGGGGTTGCTTTCGTCGTTAATGATGTGCTCAATGGCCTCATCTCTGATTGGTGGGATTTTTTCCAATGACGGGGAAAGTTCATGTTTACCCAAGTGCGCCGTAAGGCCAATTATCACAGGAATATCAATCTCAGCGTAGAATTGTCGCATCGGTCTGCCCCAAGCACGGGGGCTTTCAGGGTGGACCTTGCGATCCATTTGCAGCTCCTTGTTTTTGATCTTGGCTATGATTTTTTCTCTGTAGGGAGTAAAGTCTGGCACAGGTCTCTGCGCAGCGCGATACCTGCGCTCTATCATTGTCTCAACACCGACCAAAGTCCTCTCTAGAATCGTGAGAAAGCGCTGCTCAATGATTGCGCTGCCAAGCTTGTCGTGGCTTTCCTTGGTAAGGTTGTCTGGCACCTTGACAGCTGTGTTGCCTTCGCCGTCCTTCTTCAGTCGCTCAATGACTGGCTGACCTACAGGCTCTCCTTGATCATTGAGCTTTGTTTTGCGGGTAAAGATATCTCCTTCATGCATGACCATCTCAAACGAGTAGCCATCGTCAGTCTTCAACGTTTGAAGCACTTGCGCGTCCGATATGTCAGGCATTGGTTCGGCCTTGGGTAACTGAATGTCTGACTTCCTCCAAAACCTAAAGTAACTTTCGGGTGCGCCCTCATTTTCAGGCGCATTTTGATGAAAGAAGGCCTGCCTTGTGATTCGCTCAAACACCCCAAGGTTGGTGTAGGCTATTTCAACAATGTCGCCGTTACTGACGTTGTGCTTAATCACAAGCTTGTTAGTTCCCTCAAACTCAGGAAGCTGCTTCATCGTAAGAACACCATCCCTGACAAGTTGCTGTACGGAACGCAGACTTACGTTGTTAACATGTTCAGGCGGCACGAAATCAGGACGCAACTCCGGTTGATCCTGCGTATACGGATGATCGGAAATGAAATCATACTGGTAGTTGTAATGTTGTTCGGCCCATGACACCCACTGCTTTCTGACCCAATCAGGCTGCTGATCCTTCGGCACATCGTGGTATTCAAGTGGCACTTCCTTCAGCCATGAATCCTTGTTGAGAGCTTTGACCATATCATAAACGTTGTTTCGAAGCTCTGTGAGATCAGCGACACGCCGGTATTCCTGCTCAATCAAGTGCGAAAGCAGCGCCTTGATGCTTGATGTGTAAGGCAAAATATGGCCCAAGGCCATTTCCTCCAAACGTTCCTGCAGCCCATGGCTCAGCAGAAAATCCAACGCGATTGAGGTCTCTGTGTCTGGCCGAAAGCTGACTTGCTTGACTGGTGTGGTTTTCATTGTTTTGATCAGGGCTATCGCAAACCCTCATTGATATGGGAGGTTGAAACGTCCCCTAAAAATAGCATCGATCTTCCTGAGCCTACCAATATTTGCATTTTAAATGCAAGGTGTTACACACCGGAAACGTAAAAAATAAGCTACAAGTTCAACGGCAGCAGTGGTTTAAAAAAATGCTAACATACCTACCCGAAGGCGTTCTAAAGTTTGAAAGAAAAATGCTAGCATGTATATTTAAAACTGTAGGGAGGATAAAACCTACTGTAAGGTATCAGAGAGATGAGAGCATCAAACTTCAAATTCACCATGCCAGTTCGCTTTGGGATACAAGCGACGATGCTTCTCAGCATCCTGCTCAATGAGGTGAATGATGCGCTTGCTGCGATAACCATGGGCCGGTTTTCCGGGGTGCTTGTGACAGCAGCGCTTCTCCCATTTTTCGAGCAACTTCTTATCCACCCAGAATGTGACCCCAACTTTGTTCGTATCGCGAGAGTTGACCATGACGGGCAATCATGCCCGACACCGTCGCCACTGGGTCAAGGATTTAAAACATGGGCCAACTGCCACAGCTGAAGGCCTAAGACACGATTTATGAAAAGCAACGATGCTACTAACACATTGGCGAGCAGCCCAGCTGCCGAGAACACAGATACAACACCTGAAGATGCAATCACCATCAGCGCGTCCTTATTTCAGCATGTCATTGAAGCCACTCAAATGGCCAACGAAGTTGTTGAGGCGTGTGGCGATGACGCTCTGCGAGCGATCTCGGAGTTTACCGCATACCTTGAGCACAGATGCAGTCATTGGGACGATTCCTGGAACGTTCAAGTAGATACTACCCAAGATGTTGATTTCGCATTAATTGATGCCGATAGGACAGCAGTCAGCGCCTTCTTTCGTCACATGAAGACATCATGGGACAATGAAATCAATTATCACAGGCACATTGGGGAAGTGCAGCGTTGGTTTGTGAAAGTCATCAAGACGGGGATACAAGTCATAGAGGGAGGTGCCCGATGAGCAATCCAATCGTAGCAGCACTCATGGACGCACGCTCCACCAGAAACTTCGTCACCGAGGGTCGTATTTTTAAGGAGTTCCGTCGCCTGAACGCAATCGCCACCAGGGTGGAGTATTTGATGGACTCAGGAGCCAACCAGTATCGGGTTATGTGTCTCAACAACCGCTACCTGGTCAACTTGTCCACCTTGATGAATCTCATTGTGAAGGAACGAAAACACATTCGCACTGCCTTCATTAAAGAAATCTACCGAGGCGTTCTCGATCTCAATTCCTGGATGGCAGAGCAGGTTCAATCTCGATGGCCTATCGCAGATGCCAACGCTCAGGAGTTTCTGAATCGGCTGGTTGAAAGCGAGATGCACCATGCCAGCCATCTCTACAACTACTGTGGTCACCGCGTTGGTCATTGCATTGAGAACTCTGTAGCGACATGTGAGTTCAGCGGATCAACTCAGGACTTAGAATTTGCAGCATGAAAATAGGTAAACATAGAAGACTAATTCGGGCAGCCCAAGGTTGGCTGCGTTCTCACCGACACAAACTCAACAAAAGCGAAATGAAAGTAGACACACATACAGCGAAAAACACCACCGACCCCAACCTAGATCAGAATATGAACACAACTGAAGACAACGCGCAAAAACAAATCGAGAACGTCCAGCAGCAATATTGGAGAAAGCTTCAGCACGGTCTGCCAAAGCCACAAAAACCCGCAGGGGTTGAGATGGTTCAAACCGAAATAAACCCCGAACCAGTGACCGTAGACGAATACGAGGATGGCACCGCAGGGTTCGACAAACACCACTACATGTCTGAGAAAATGGTGGAGCTCATCCTTAATTTGAGCGGTATCGAGCTGACTTCTCAGGAGGCTGTAGAAGTGTTTGCCAACAATCCAAGGTTCCTGGAGGCGAGAGAAGCGGGTGTGCAAGCCCACAAATACATGCTGGGCCTCACTTACGGGTTTTTCTACTACAACAAGTTGGCTACACATCGGGATTGCGTTGGCGAGTGGCATCGCAAATTCATCACGGGTGCAGGGTTATCTCTCCACGATCCAGTCTTGAATTGTAGGAACAAAATCGCGAGCTGGCATCGTAAACACGGAACCTCATCGATAGACGATCACTCTGTCATGATGGACATCCTCGAAAGTCACTTCAGACAATTTGTGGCCAGCCGCGCCACCAAGCAAGCGGCCTAAATAAATACTATATGGGAAAGATCAACAGCAGAGCCAAAGGCGCTTCCTACGAACGAAAACTAGCAGCACTCATTACCGGTTATGGGTGGCAAGCACGACGCACAGGATTCTACCAGGCACAGCCTGGACATGATTCAGCCGACGTTGAAGCCAAAGACTTACCGATACATTGGGAGTGCAAAGCCTCAAACCGGGCACAGATTCGTGATTGGCTTGCGCAAGCGGTAGGTGACTGTAGATCAGACCAATTTCCCGTGGTGGCATGGCGGGCAACAAATAATCCTTGGGTAGGGATCATGAAGCTCGAGGACCTGTTGACCATCCTGCAATTCACGGACCTAGATGCACTCAGGGCTCACATTAGTGAGTCGCTGGTAGAGGAGCCTGACAGAGCTGTATCTGTCGCTTCGGAGGCGGCTGAATAAGGTTACCGCCAACCCCAAATAAACATGCCGTGTGAGGCCTTACGCGTGAAATGCGTACCGACACGGCCAACTAGAACGAAAAACGAAAGGTAGATATGATTAGATTGAGTGTGGACGAGTATGCTGGATCAGCAAAACCAATGCTGCCCCAGGGTGCTCAAATCGCCCGATGCATCGGGATAATGGACCTCGGAACGGTAATGTCCGATTGGCAGGGGAAACCAAAACTTCGAAAGCGCGTATCGTTGGTGTTCGAGTTTCCCAAGCACAAGGCAACATTCCGTGAGGAGGAAGGACCAAAAGCTCTGCAGAAGACCATCACCTATACCAGGAGCTTCAACGAGAAAGGTAATCTCAGGAAAGATCTCGAAGCTTGGAGGGGAGCATCCTTCACGCAGAAAGAACTACTGGGATGGGATCTGGAAAATGTGCTGGAGAAACCCTGCCAGATTACGATCACCCACAAGACCACACCGGATGGAAATGTGAAAGATCGTATCACAGGGATCAGCATGATGCACGAGGACCTTGTATGTCCTGATCAGGAGAGCGAGAGCTTCGTCTACGAGATAGCTCAGCATCCTAAAAACTGGGACCGACTTCCACCTTGGGCCAAGGACGAAGTCAAAGCCAGTGACGAATACAAGGCACAGGTGGGTGAGGACGACAGCGTTAACAACGACGTAGAGGAAGTTGATGCGCCTGCGTTCTGATCACCAAACCGGTGTCTACGACGGGATGGCCGATCCTGAATATCGTCAGGACGGTGCCCTGTCCACCAGCTTGTTGAAGGAGATGGGTAAGTCACCCAAACACTTCCACGCTAAGTGGACGGGGCTCATCCCCAACGTCGACACTGAGTGTTTTCGATTCGGAAGGTTATTCCACATGTATGTGCTGGAGCCGAATCGATTCGAGAAGGAGGTCGTTGTTTGCCCTGATGAGCATGCGGATCGCCGTCAGAAAGCAAACAAGGAGTGGTGGGCAAAGGCCAAGGCAAACGGGGCTGAAATCATTAAGGAGAAGGAACTGGAGAAGGTGGTGGCAATGAGTGACGCGTTCAATGCGCTACCAGAGATCAGCTCGATGAAAGGTGCGAGGAATGAGCTTTCAGTTTTCGCAAATGGTTTCAGGAGAGGGATTGATGCCAAGTGCCGGATTGATATGGAGAAGGATGGCGTGGTGGTGGACATCAAGACCACTCGAGATGGAGGAGCATCAGAGTGGGAATTCATGAGGACCAGTCGCCAGTTCAAGTATGCATGGCAGGAAGCGAACTATCGGGACATTGCAGCCAAGGCTGGTCTCGAGATCAAGACCTGGTATTGGGCGGTGATAGAGAAGGAGCCTCCGTATGAGGCAGGTATCTACACCTTCACCGCCGATGATATTGCCAGGGCTCGTAGGGAGCTGAGTGAGGCATACACGACACTCCAATCATGCCTGACGCTGGATTCGTGGCCTTCATACACACCGACGACACCACGGGAATTACGCCTCTACGGTGGCCTGTGAATAAGTCGGATTGGGGGTTGGACTGAATTTGACCGACCCGCACCACGATAGTGGATAGACGCAAGAAACTAGTCCTACGGAGGCAGGCTTGGGGAAAGCTCCCGAGCCTCCTCCAGGACGCAACCCGAATGTTCGCGGCGAAGGAAGTGTTTTTCTACGACCCGCCGATTGAACTGCCACCAGCCTCCCCGAAAGGCATCCACTACAAACGTGACCCACGTGAGAACCAATATTACGTGGACTACGTCGAGGACCAGCTGAGTAGGGGAGTGAAGGACAGGGGAATACTGAGGTCATTCATAGTTGGTCTTGGTGTTTGTGGACCCGAGGGGAGGGAACTTATCGAGAAGATCAAAACGAAAATACTGCGATGAACAAGACACCTTTCATACCCGAGTGGTTATTCCAGCAGGGCTTCAGTGCCCACCAATTTGCCATCTACTGCTACGTGGCCATGAGAGGTAATTGCTTTGAAACCAAAACGACAATGATGAGAGCGCTGAGAATGCAGCCCAACGCATTTTACAAGGCGCTCAACGCTCTGATCAATGCCGGTTGGATTATGAAAATTACACGAGGACAAGGTAAGTCAGTCACTCTGAAATGCCAGAAGCAGGGCAGGGACATGAAATCAAAGCCACTGCGCAAAAAACGCAAGCAGAAGACCCGTCATGATCGTGAAGCTGAGAACATGATTCAGATGGATCAACTGCGGGAGGCATTTCGAAAGAACGCTCTGGATAGCGACACCGAGCAAGACAGCAACGTCGCATAGATTTTGATGGGAAACACAAACACAGATAAACCTTCGCCAATGGCCATCTCAGTTGAGGTGCCCATGGACGTCTCCGCAGAGAAAGCATTTTTAGGATGTTGCCTAACTGGTGCTTTCGAAAACGCACTCGACATGGGTGCCACCGAAGATCATTTCAATGAATTGAGATGCAAGCAGGTGTGGCAAGCCATGCATCGTCTCAACCAGGAGAACATGGTCATTGAGCCAACGACTGTGTGCAAGGAAGCCGATGGTCTCATGATGTTTGTTGATGGCTTGATTGAGAATGCACCAGCCTCAGCCAACCTGTCCTACTACTGGGAAGCTCTCAACAACGCATGTGTAAGACGCAGGATATTCCAGCGCTTCCACAGTTCCATCAACCTGTGCAGTGATCCTGAGGTTGGTATTCATGCCTTGCTGCATCACATGGAGCAGGCGTTCTTTGACGTCACCACAAAATCCACCTCGGCCAAAGATCAGAAGAAAGCATGGTCAGACCTTCTGGATCTGCTTCAGGAGGCCTACGGCACAGGGCTGCCAGACAATGGCGTCCTGACAGAGATACCACCAGTAGATCGCATCATCAGAGGATTCAAGCCAGGCAGCATGAATATTCTCGCGGCAAGACCCGGCAGAGGTAAGTCAGCTTTCGCGGTTCAGATCATGCACAATGTGGCATCCCAGGGAAAACACTGTGTCTACTGGAGCTATGAGATGCCGTTCAACCAAGTTGGCAACCGGCTGATCAGCTGCCACTCAGGGCTCGATATACAGAGCTACCTCGAGACGGGACAGACACCAAACAACCAAGCCTTGTTCAAGTCAGTCACAGAGGTGGGCACCCTGCCTATCCACATCGAAGACTCGGTCGACAAGAACATTGCCAACATCCGGTCCGAAGCTCGCAGGTTTGCCAAGGAGAAGAAAACTGAGCTGTTCATCATTGACTACCTGCAACTCGTGCCACCGAGCCGACGTCACAACTCCCGCACTGTGGAGGTGAGTGAAATCAGTCGAGCAATCAAAAAAGCTGCCATGGAGACCGGAGTGCCTTTCTTGTGCTTGTGCCAGCTCAATCGATCGATTGAAGAACGCGGAGCCAACTCAGAGCCACGACTGGCCGACCTACGTGAGTCAGGATCGCTTGAGCAGGATGCTGACACCGTAACCTTCCTTGCCGATGACCCAGACGACAAAGCTTTGATCAGCGTGCTCGTGAAGAAAAACCGTCACGGTGCTGAGGGATCGACATGTCTGAAGTGGACCCGTTGGAACGGACGATTTGAGGCAGCTGGCATGCCTGAGAAGAAAGTCAGCAAGCCGTTATTTTGAGCATGGGTAAAGAAACATCAGGAATCATAGTTGGGCTGGCGGGTAAGAAGCGCAGCGGGAAATCATCAGCGGCAAACATACTGCGGCAAGAACTTGCCAAGGAGGGTTACCAGCCTGTCAGGCTTGGCTTTGCCGACTACCTCAAAAACCAAGTAACGACCGTGACAGGTCCACTGAACGATGAGGAGAAGTGCATGGTAAGGCCAGCACTTCAGAACTTGGCCGATTTCTACAAATACAGATATGGGCAAAGGTTCTTCATTCAGCGGTGGCTTGAGATTCATGAGGTGTTTGCCAGTCGCGGTGTCAACGCATTCATCATTGATGATGTTCGATACCCGTTTGAAGCAGAGTGGATCCAGGAGCAAGGCGGTGTTGTCTACAAAATGGTCAGGGATGACGACGGCGACCAAGACAACGATCAGCATTCTAGCGAGACCTCAGTGGATTTGATTGAAGCCGAGCAATGGACCTTGTCCACATTCGAGGAAAATCCCGACTACGTAGTCAGCGAATTACTTGGAGCGCTATCATGATCAACAATCGTTTCATCGTATCCAAAAGCGAACCTTGGCAGGCGTTTTCCTCCCGATTCAACGACAGCATTCCTAGCGTCAAAGCGGTGGCAAACCACCTCAAGAACCAAGGCTACAAGATCGAGGTCAATGGCCTCCAGATGCGCGACCCTGACGTCAAAGAAGACGATGGTGACATCTGGGTTCTCAAAGACGACGGCACTCGCGACTACCGCGTTGAAGTGCGTCAGTTGACCAAGGAGGAGTTCACCAACGCAGATGATTTTAAGTATCCGATCATGACGTTCTACTTCGTGATCGATTGGGTCAAGCTGCGGCCAAAGCCCAAGTTTGTCTTCATCGTCAACAAGGATTGCACCCACGCAGCAAAGATCGATTGCTCCAACGAGGTGGACGATTTCGTGACGACCAGCGCACCCAAATACTCAAGCTACGCGGTGGCGAAGGACAAACCTGAATACGTGACTTTATGAAAAACAACGAAACACATAGCCCTCGTAGGGATTCCCTCGAGGCACTTGCAGAGGACATCGACCAAGGTGCAAAGCACTTCTGGTCGAAACGAGGGGTCGACATCGAAAGCCACTGGAAAGGCAAAGGCAAACGCAAGCCGCCATTCCAGTTTGGCGACACGAACACCGACGATGAATGACATGCCAGGAATGCAACGGCAGAGGATATGTCAAAGGTCAATCAGAGATCGAAATTTGCCCAGCCTGCGGAGGTTGGGGTTACACAGAAAGGAAGCATGCGGTTAGAACCACAGGTCCTACTAAAGCACCAACACGGAGTGACAATGCAGTGGTGGAACGAGGAGTCAAACTACCTCGTCATCGCCATCTACCGACCGACAACAGGCGGTAAGTATGCGCTGGCGCACGTTGCTGGTCCATGGTCAGGAGTTGAGA
>Ga0208644_1003364_pt1 | contig 12466 bp, 16 predicted proteins | sample VirMetDEL_Nov_18_FD_184517 | JGI IMG/M metagenome (GOLD analysis project Ga0208644, IMG submission 184517) | Aqueous microbial communities from the Delaware River and Bay under freshwater to marine salinity gradient to study organic matter... | ecosystem: Environmental > Aquatic > Marine >... | reverse complement strand
AACTTGTCCACGGTGGTGCCCCTCCTGAAGTAGTGACGGATCCTCAACCTCGACCTCAACCTCGACCTCAACCTCAACCTCAACCTCAACCTCAACCTCGACCTCAACCTCAACCTCAACCTCGACCTCAATCTCAACCTCAACTACAACTACAACTACAACCTCAACTACAACTACAACTACAACTACAACCTCAACCCCAACCTCAGACCAAACCTGAAATAAAGATCGCTAGCAAAGAGATGATTGAATCGTACAAAGACGAGATTGCAGATCGGATTGCAGCTATGAATGCTGAAATCCAGGAAAGAAATTTGCAAACAGATGTGTCTCCCACGTCTAGACGAATTCGTTATAGCGACATTCGTGATCGCGATATTGAGGCTCGTGGAGGTTTCGATCCCCGATTCGACAGGCGTTGATCTGTTTTTTACTAACTAAACTAAAAAACTAGTTGTCCTCAAATGAAAGACCGGCATCCCAACCAGGTTGTTGCCGGTCCTTAATTACTTTTTCGATGTTATCGATAAAAAGTCTTCGTTTCTCCCAGGTATCACCTCCATCCACCCCCTTCTTAGGATTAATACATTCAGGAGTGTTAACCATATTGCAGACTAAGCCAGCTAAGTCTTCTTCTTTTCCCTTACATCCTGTCGCCCAATAAAGCTGACCGTTTAACCAAGCAGCACCACATCGAGGACATTCGGTACGATTGATAGAGAGATCAGATAGATCAGGCATACTGTTAAAACTATGCTCAGTGTATTTTAGATTTGCTTGATTATTTATAAACGCTACATCATTAATTAAAGACAAAAAAAGACCCCTCCCGAAGGAGAGGTCTGCACCCTTGCCGAAAGTTTATCAGGTATAGTGTCTATACGCTCAAATTCCTCCCTGTGGAGCTCCAACCTCAAGCTAAGCATCCTCTTTTTAATGCGTGGAAGAGCTGCCTGGCTCGCTGCTTAAACACGAACGATCCTGCGTATAAAAAATGGTATGGCGCTAAAGGTATAACTGTATGCGAAAGATGGGCTAAAAGAAACTCTAAGGGGACTACCCAAGGGTGGGCACCTGGATTTAAAGCTTTTGTGGAAGACATGGGTCCAAAACCTTCCCCTACGCATTCTCTTGATCGTATTGATCCTGCAGGTAATTACGAGCCGTCTAACTGTCGATGGGCCACGCCGTCGCAACAAGCATCGAACAAAAAACCCTACAAAAGACCATCCGTGCAGGGAGAAAAAAACAAAAACGTGAAGATGACTGAAGAGCTTGTTTTAAAACTTAGAGAAGATAGAAAGCAAGGATGCACTTATGATGATTTGAAAGTTAAGTATGGTATTTCAAAAGCTACGGTAGCGCAGATTGTAACAAGAAAAACTTGGACACATATCTAATAAAAAAGCCCCTCCCGAAGGAGAGGCTAGATGTTGAGTCAAAGCTTGCTCAACTTGGCGACGTCGAAGTGTAGATCGAGGACTCGATAACACCATCGGGTTGCAGTGCAACATCCTGACGCTCGGGGGGCTCATCAGGAACGATCCAGCAAACTTCGCAGATTGCGAGTGCTTTGTCGTCGCCGGAGAGCTTACCGTTGGTAGCGCGAGGATCGTAGATACCCGAGCCTTGAGCCAGACCAGAAGCGGAAGCGCCGCCCAGGTCGGTGGTGGTGAACAGCTTCCACTGGGTCTCGGAACCAAGAGCCGAAAGGCTGCTGGAATCGATGATGTTGGTGGAAGCGGTGCTGCCGTTAGCGATAGCGCTGTTGGAACCGGTGATCGAAGTACCGAACTGACCGGACACAACAGTGCCATCGTCGAGCAGACCTTCGCCCACAGCGGGAATAAGGGTCAACTGAGGGGTCGCGGAACCACCGGCAACACCGGAGCTAACGAGGTCGCCGCCGTCAACACGCAGAGAAGCGCGATAAACGTAAGCAGTTGCAGGAACTTTGATGCCATCGGTGATATCAGCCCGGACATCCTTGTGGAAGTCGGGTGAAGGAACGATGACATTGCCGTTCAGGAAAGGCTGCTCAGCAGAGTTCTGACCAGAGCCATAAGCCTTGGTGTAGTAGCTCAGCTGGTTGGTGGTGCCGAGAGCTTGATAGCTCAGATCGACATAACCCACAGCCTGTTGTGCAATCCAGCCAGGCTGGAACACAACGCCGACAGGACCGCCAACCGGCTGGTTGGTCAGAGTGGTGTCGACACCGTTAGCGTTCTGGTACGCAACGGATTTTTCTTCGTGCCAGTAACGAAGAACGTTGGTGTAGTTACCAGGATAGATCTTGGCAACGTGAAGCTGGTTAGCGTTAATAGCCATTGTTAGTTACCTCCTCAAGCGTCGAAAGAGTAACCAACGGTCACGAAGTCTGCGTTGAGCAGTTCGAAACCAGCGTAGAGGCTCCAAATCATCATGATGAATCGCGAGAAGTCATCATTGTTGTTCAGGAGCACCTGAGCGTTGTTGCCGCCGATGCCGACACCAACAGACTGAGGACCGAAGAACATGCCGATCGCGGCATTGTAATCTTGGGTCGTAGACGCGATAGTGGCGTTCTGAGTCTGGGTGGGCATGTTGGTGGATTCGAAGAATCGCACGCCCTCGAAGACGAAGCCAGTAGGCATGATGGGTTCGCCGGCCACGAAGGTAGCCTGACCGAAGCCCTGACCCATGTAGATGCTGGCGTTCGGCTGCATAGCCGACATCAGCGGGTTGATCTGACCGTTACCGGGGTAGCGAGCCACCTCGCGGAAGTCAGAGTTCTGACGCAGGTGCATCAGGAAAGTGGGATCGCAAACGCAGCGATAGAACCCGTCCTGGTAGGTGGGGGTGTTGCGCTTACGGAGGGACTTGACCACGCGGAGGAGGTCGTCCTTAACGTCGAACTTAGCTTGCTCGGCGTTGGTGTAGCTAAGAGCGCCGGTTGCCAGATCGCCGGGGAAGTAGTAACCGCCCTGGGTATCGGAAGATTGGCCCTTAGAAACAGCTTTCAGGAGTTCGTTGATGAACACCCGATCGCGCCACCGACGATAGTCATCGAGCAGAGTCAGGCTGCCGATTGACTGGTGGAAGGTGGTCAGGTTGCCCGTATCGAGCAGCAGGCGCTGCGCAGTGATAAGAGTTTCCCGAGCGATCTTGAAGGTAGAAGGCTGGGTGGGGTCAGAAGGATCTGCAGGACCGGTGTACTCCTTGAGAGTCACCAGAACTTTATCCTTGACAATATTGCGGCTGTTAGCAGTACCGATGGTCTGCTCAGCAGTACGCTCCCGAGATTCTTTAGAGCCAGGGTTACCGAAGAAGCGGTAACGATCTAACTGAACCGTCTGACCGGGCTGCTTGGAGAAATCGTGAACGACCACCGGCTCGGCAGCCATCTCAACGATGTAAGCAGGGTGCGGACGGTAGAGTTCGGCACCAAGAATCTTGGGAAAATCATTATCGATGAACATCGATAAGTGTCCCAAAAAAACTACAAAATTATCTTAGCCTTTTAACAGCTATATCTACATAGCTGCTGTCTCGTTTTTAGCGTTATATACCCTTTTGATTCGAGCTATTGACACCGGGACTGAAGGTGCGAATCATACCCCTGATGCCTTCTCCAAGAACACCGTAAGTACTGCCGTAGTTAGGAACGTACCTAGAAGATTTACCTCTATACGAATTACGAATGACTATGTTTTTTCCGGCAGCTACTTCACCTGGAAGAGCTTGAGAGCGAACAGATTCAACTCTTGACTCACAGTAAGAAGGAGGGTAATACTGCCACTCTGCTCTCGACGCTGTACCACTAGACGTCGTTCGAATTAGAGTCGGATACTGAGCGAGAGGGTATTGCATACCCCCACCTGTGCTTCCGCCGTCAGGAGCAGTACCCCCAGTTTGAAAGGGTAAGTACTGTTGATTGTCAGGTACGTTGTTCCCGTACCAAACAAATGGTCCACGGTCCTTCAAGCCTGGTTCAGGACCAAAAGCTGTTTGTACCGTAGAGTTAGCAGTCGAAATAAGGCCTTGACGCCTAAATCCTTCGTATACAGTTAAAACACCTGAGGCGTGCTGATAAATATTTTGGTAGTCAGTCCAATAACCCGATATAGCTACAGGTACTGCTCGCCAGTCACTAGTTAAGTAGCCGGAGGAATTCGGAGGGCCTGGAGTGATGTTACCGAAGTTTGCCCCAGCATCGCGCAGTTGAACAAACGTTTGTTGCTGCCCCGAAGCGTAAACATACCCACTCGAAGTAAGACTATATGTATCTGTGAGATTTAAGTCAGATCCCGTGCGTTGTGGACCTGACTGTATGTTGTGATATAAAGATTTGTCGTAGCGCCAGTTAGTAAAAGCTGCAAAAGTCATGTTTCTTTGCTTTTTATACACTCTAAGTCAGCCTATTATTCAAATAGACCGCAAACTGAGAGACTAGTGTTTGAAAAATTAGTCTCTATTCTTGCTGTTGATGCGGAATTAGCCGGTAGCTCTATTGCAGGCACTGTGACTGAATCTCTCGTTCACCCACGGGGTAAAAGAGACTTTTTAAAGCATTTTTTACGTGCTTTATCAGTTGGGTGGCTCCTAGCTACTTTCGTAAGTCCTGCGGTAGCTGAAAAAATGCAACTCAGCAAGGCAGAATCGGTCGCAGTTGCCTTTGCCGGTGGTTACGCAGGCATAAAAATCTTAAATGCAGTCGAAATTATCGCTATTAAGAAAATTTCGAGCGAACAAAAAGAAGAAGATAATTAAAGTTGAATGTTTTCGTCAAAATTCTCTGGAACGGGAGGATTTTGAGCTTGATTTTGAGCAGAAGGACCGGGGTTAGCGCCTACGCGAGGTTTTTTGGCGTTATTAGTCGCTTCGTCGGGTCTTTTTGCGCCTAGAGCTTTCATGAATACATCCTTTTTCTAAAAATTAGCAGAAAAAAACCCCTCATGACGAGGGGTTTAAAAGGAGAACCACCCTTACTCACCCACAAAGGACAGTGAAGGACTGAAAAACTATATCAGGAAGGTTCCATGAACAAGAGTTTGGAGCGCAGAGCTTCAGGGCTCATGTTTTGAAGCATGCGCCAAGCGTTTTCAGGGGAGCGGCTCATGGCATCGCCGAAAGCATCCCACTGCTGCTGGGGTTGGATAGCTTGCTGACGACCGGCAGTAGCTGCCGGAGGTGCGGGCATGTCGTAGCTCTGGTTGTACTGCTGAGGAGCCTGCGCAGGAACGTCGCTATCGATGTCCACAGGCACCACTTCGGTGAAGAAGCGGTCAGTGTAATCAGCCAGATAGTCAGGGTTGGTCAGAATCTGCTCCATACCGCCCATACGCTGAGTGGCAGCGTCTGTTTTTTGAGCCTGCTGGAGGAGCATGTCCTCGAGCTGACAGGCGTATGCATTCAGAATGCCAGGAGCTTCAATACCAAACTGCTTAACGACCTCGACGCTGGCGGCGCTGAGTTCCGCGTTGCCGTTGTCCGTAGAAATCGGAGAGGAAGCTTGGGTCTGTGAGACGTTGGTAGGCGAGGTCTGCTGAACCTGCTGTTCCTGGTAAGCCCAAGGTTGGACCTGTGAAGGCTGACTCAGAGGTGTTGTAACCTGCTGCGGAGCCTGGGTCAACTGTGACGGTGCTACCTGGCTGAGGGACTGCGAAGGCAGACTGCTGATCACCCGCTCCAGGGAACCCATCGCTGCTTCCCAAGGATTGCTCGGGGAGGATTGCGACGTTGACTGGCTGGACAGGTTGCTGATAGAAGGGTCCAAAGCCGGTGCCACCTGCTGTGGCGCTTGGGCTGTAGGAACCGAAGCTACCGCCGGGGTAGCTCCTTGGGCCACCCACTGCGGGTAGGCGGTTGTTGAGCCCTGGTCGTTGGATACCGCCGGGGCTGCCGCCGGGGAGACCGGGCTCGGGGTCGAAGCTTGGATCTGCTGGCTCATAGCTACCCGAGTAAGTTAATTCTTCCGCAAGATGATCAAACGTCCTGTAAAGGAGCGGAGTGATATTCAGTCGTGGATCAGCCGCTAAGGGTTGATCAGGCGCAAGAGGATGCGGAGACTGCAACATCTGATTTAATAATACCAGGAATTGCTGCATTGCCGACTGTGTTTGACCAACCATTCGGAATGGAAAGCCTTTCAACATTTCGGCGCGTTCCGCTTCGGTCTTATCAGGGAAGAGGTATTTAATTGCCTCCACACTGTTAACACCGACTTCTTGCATGTTTCGGACGACGATTGATTTTTGCTGCAAATCAAATGCCGTGTCCTCGTACACATCGCCCATAAAGCGATAGGAAACACTGCGGTCGCCATCTTCCGGAAGACCGATGACGCCGCGAGGAACTTTATTTTTTTCTAGTGCTTTTTTAATATCTTCATCGAGTTTCATATCAAATCGACGAAGCGCCTTTTGATATTTCTCGACTGCTTCTTGAGTTTGTTCCTCAGGGGGATTAGGTTCTTTGAGTCCGCTCGCCGCTATAAACGACTCACGGAAAATCATCTCTTGGTGGTAAATCATCATCTCCAAGAGACGACAAAAACCATAAGTAAGGAAGCTTTTGTTTTTTCTTAGCGCCGTGGCTTGTGCACGACCCATTAAACCTTTAATTTCAGTTGCAGTAGCACCAGCTGAAATAGAGATTTCGTCCACACCGCCTAAGGCTGTGCGAATTTCTTCTCTAAGAAGTAGTGCATACCGATTCATGTCTCCGCTAATCGGGTCGGGCGTCATGTAGCCCACGCGATCGGACGGTTCGACGTTGGCGATGATGCGAGGTACACGAAGTCCTCCGCCCATCGCTGAACCAAAAGGTTCGCTGACACGAGTCGAAGGAGTATCCCGACCAGCAAATCCGCTTTGTGAACTGATTGTTGGGCGGAAAGTGCTTCCAGCATCACCAGCCTCGACCAGGTCAGACCGAGGGCGACTGGAGATCAATGTGGGATTACCAAAGAACTCAATGTTCTTGGCAATATTGGTGATCATATCGTTATGGAGCACAATTTGCTCCATAAACGGATCGAAATCACCCTCTCCTTCTGTTCCGCTTGAGTTTGGCTTATTCAGACACTCGACTGCTGGAACAAAACCAAGTGAGTTTGGACGACTCGTGGTTCCAGAAATACCAGCCCCAGGCTCGACTTCGAAGCTAAGTTCTGAATCAGACTCAGTTTCTTGAATAGTTTCAGCCGTAATGGACAAGCGGACGTAACGCTTGTTTTGGCCGTAAGTGTCACTAGGTAAACCCAGTGTCGCATTCTTGACCTTGTAGTCGTAAATAATTACGACTTCTTCAATCTGACCATTTATATCGTGGTAGACGCGATATTGATTTTTATTGAAAAAATAGATCTGATACTTTAATTTCTGGTCGGGGCGAAAATAAAAGAGTCCGCAACCATCGATAAGGAAGTTGCGGATAATTGCTGGAAAACGAATATCGAGCTTATTGAGCTCGATTACATCATGCAGAAATCTAGTTCTGCTTTTGTAAGTGTCTTGATCACAATAGAAAGCTAGACCCTTCTTGATCATCAAGAGAGTCATCTGCTGAAGATGGCTCAGGACTACCATTGTGGCAGCCTGATTTTGCCGACCTTGGGTTCGAGCAGCCTCTAAGATCTCCTCGAACTTATTTCGGATTTGAGTGGAGGCTGCCATTTAATCGATTACTTTTTCTCTTTGTACGAACGAGCTTTCTCTTTAGCTCGTTTCTGTTTGTCCATCTTAACCTCGTCTCCGCTAGGAGCTTTCTTCTCTTCGCGGTCTTTTTGAAACTTAGCTAGGACCTCAGCGGGCATTTTGTCAGCCATCTGGGAGAAGATATTTACGAACTCTCTCTATTCTAAGGGCTGCTTCAGGAAGTTTACTAACAGGGTAGGAAGTAATTAAATGATCTTGACGACCGAGCATGTCTGTCTTGCCCTCTTCCGCTTGAAACTCGTCACAAAGTTTCTGTACCTCTGGTTTATCCCAGATGTAATACTCTGCGATCGAACTAAGTTTGCGACGTCGTTTTTCAGCATCACCCATCCAGCTAAAGTGCCAGCCAGCATCCCGATCACCGATATACCAGTTGTTGGTCGTGGCACGTAAAGAAGACAGGGTTCCGAAATCCCTTAACTGACCGACTGTGCTTGCTGTGCCGCAGCGCCAATCAAACTTTTCTCCTGTCGGGGACTCAAGCTGTCGATCAGCTCTGCCGTAGTGCATGGACATGCTTAAACGTACTGTTTTGTCCGAGTGCTCTAAAACAGCCTCTTTTATTTCTTCTAGCTTTTCTGGGTTTGCGATTTCATCACAATCTGAGCAAATAAAGAATGTGTCATCTGGGAGTTGAAACAAACCCACGCTCAGAGCGTCTCGCTGCCCCCTTTCTCTAATCCACGGGTCGGGAGCCTCTTCAATCGGAGGTAGTTCAACATGGAGTACTTGGACTTTTTCTTCGGGGATACCAAGCTCTCTAAGAGTATTAACGCAGCTAAACTCTTTAGGTTCGCCCCGGTGCGTACGATTCGCATCAGTAATCAAGAAACCATCTACATGATCGTAGAGAGTTTCAATACGGAGTTCTAATAATTCTTTCTCGTTGAAATACGGAAAACAGTCGATCAGCACGTCAGCGACTTCTGAGTAGCACTATGCTAACTCAGTCTTGAGTGTTTGCTGCTCGATTCAAGCGTTTCTTAGACACTTCGATCAAATAGTCTTTAGTACGTTCGACATTTTGATCGGCTTGTTCGTCCATCCCTGGATCGAACTGAGTATCTTCTCCAGTCGAAGGTCCAGTAGGAGGAACTGGACCCCCGTTAACTTGACTTAGATCTGCTTGAACTTGCTCGCCAAAATCCTCTGACGACTCGCGTTCCTTCCGACGTTGACCTGCTGCAGCCGCAACTGAGCGATCGTACCGATCAGAGAAAATATCTCCGTACTCGCGAAAATCAGGCATCTTCAATAGAGAACGAAAAGACCGGGTAAGTTACCGCTGATAACAGCAGTACAGGAAAGAGGGAAAAGCTGATTGCCTTGCAATTCGATTGCAGACGCAACTTGACCAGGAGCATCTGATAACTCGACAGCTAGGTAACCTTTACTCTGACTAGCGTCAGCTTCGAGAAAGATTGCGCGACAAGCTGGAAAATCAATTCTTTCCATGTCACCAGCAAGGGCCACTCCGAATCCACTTGCGTAGGGTAAAGCTGCAGTTTGAGCGAAGTACCCTCCAAAAGCTCGAACGTTCATCTTTAAGTCTTTTTGTCAGTCTAACTTACTTAGCTCAATCAGCTTTTTTAAATACCACTCTGCTTTTTTTAAGTCTTCCATACCGTTTTTATGTTTGAACCTCCAGAGGTACTTGAAACAGGACAGATGACAAAAGCTTTTTACGGAATCTTTTCCTCCGGCAGCAAGCATCGCATCGATGCACTCAATGTCACCTTGATTATAGTGGGTAGGATGTTCTACGTTTGACTTATCAGTAGATGGTGTCCACACCATATCTTCGTAGTCAGGATTAAAAATGTAGCTCAAGTCATCGTTGGGGGACGTCATGTCAGTATAAAAACATCGTTTTCGTGTCGATGATACTCTGATTTTTTGGTAGAGACAAAGAATATTTATTATCCAAATGTTCGACTAACGCATAGTCAGGTATTACGACTGAGTCACCTTCAAGGGCAACAGGTACAACTCGACGATGTTCTTGCCAGGGTTTCAAATCCTCAAATGCGAGACCCATCGAAGCTCGGTCGGCAATAGGCCAGTTACGTTTACCTGTTATTGCGTGGCTGCGATGAGGGTTACAGCTCCAGCTGTTTACGTATTTATCAGCGTCCTCTTGATCCAAAATCATTAACCCTGCGTAAGGGTTCCCCAAGGTGGTGAAACCAAAAATATCTTTTCTAAAAGGTTTTGGAATGAACTCTGATTTAAACGGGATGTCGCCCCATACGCTTTCTGTAACTCCACCCAGTTTCCACTTTCGATAATTGTCAAACGGAACGAGCTTGCCTCCAAGACGCTCGACCCGACAGAAGCCAGGCTCTAAGTTTTCAGCTTTTAACTCATCCTTGTATTTGTACCAATAATTAAAGTGTTTTTTAGTAAACACCATATCGTTCTCTGAGTACATGTAAAAATCATGAGTTTTATCTAATACCTTTTTAATAAAAGCAGGTTTGTGAGCCCAGCAAAGGTCGAAGCCTTGATACTGTTCTCCAGCTACGACAAAGCCGACACGCGGCAGTTTTACATGGGAAGCAACGATCAGTGAGAATTCATCTAGGTCGTGCCGATGATCATTATCGATATAAATATCAATATCGATGTCCAGGTCTAAGCTCTCGTACCCTTTAAGTACTTTTAATGTTCTCTCTACTCGACTAAGAGGATTATGGGCAGTGAGCGCTATGTAGATTGAAGCCATTAGTACTCAACAGAGAAATTCCCACGACGTTGAAGAAACGTAATCAACCAGGTGTATGCGTCCAGTAGGTCGTCATGGGACGTAGCACCGACATTAATCAACTGATCAGTTAATGCGTCGAATTTACGGTACTTGTTAAAGATTACTTTTTTGTTCTCAAGCAGCCCAAGGGTTCCTCTAAACCGGGCAACTTTATCACCACGGAAACCTTTAACCTCGTGGATGTGCAGGTTTCCTAGACCTCGTTCATTCAACAAGACTCTCTTAAGGTCTGCGGCAAGAGAAGCTTGATACGCCACTGCTTCAACTACCAATGTGACCGTGGAGTAAGTGGGGAAGTACTGATCATCTTGAAGTTCAAGAATCCCCCATTCAACTAACATGTCACACAAAAGATCTATTTTTTCAAGGTTTCCAATGGAGCGCACCTGATGAGCATCAATGATATAGAACTTGTCTTTTAACCGACCTCCTAAAACAAAAGCGGTATAGTCGGATGTTTCGTTTTTACTAGCTGAAAGGTCAATACCCACGGCGAGCGAGTCGAATTCTGTAACGACTTCACCCTTGATAATCAGATCCGGTGAAAGAACAAGATCCGAGGTCATCACTGGTTGTTGCTGGTACTGGAAAGCAAAAGCAACAGGGTCGAGCTCTTTCTGCTGTTGTAAATATTCAACAGACCACTGTTCAGGCCAGTAGCTAACTGCTTCACCTTGAGCGTCATAAGTAAGAGCTTCTTGCGAAACCTGTTTCCACCCTTTCGATGGCGAAAACATAGTCTTGTGGATATCAAGAGGATGAAATCGCGTACCCAAACAGATAGAGCGGCCACCTTCAAACACAATCGGAGCAATAACAGATGACCAGTTATTATTCATCTCATCCCTAATGGCAGGGTTCTTAATATCCGCACTTGACTTAATAGGGTCATCTACAATAACTAGGTGCGCACGTTTAGACGTGATGCTTCCTCGAAGACCTGCTGCACGCAGAGTAAATTCTTCGTCGCCCACACGATCAATGCCGGCGTAGTCGAAATCGATCGACCAGCCGATGTCGCTTTGCATGCCTGACTTGAGCTTGACCTTGGGGAAAATCTTTTTAAAAGACGATGAGTCGATAATCTGTTTGATGATTCGACTCTTAGGTATTGCTGTCGCGATGTTGTATGAACAATAAATAATTTGTAGGGGCATCCCTTTGGTTGTGTGTCTGCCGATAATCCACGCGGTGAACATGTTCAGCACCGTGGACTTAGCGCTACCGCGAGGAGCAAGGATGTCTAAATTTGGACCTGCGATATCTAAGAGATACCTGTTGCTATTTCCTGTTATTAGGTGCTTATGCCACTCCAGCATGTGATGAGCTGGAGCTTTATCCATAATTGTACAGAAAGTCAAGAAGTCATCTTGAGCTCTTGAAAAAATGCTATCTATAGTGCTATCTGTATCCTCTACAGCTCTCTGTGCTCTGAGTTTGAGAGCGCGGCGATATGCAAATGTTTCCCTGCTAGGCATTATCGATTAGTGTTTGTATACTGATACCGAAATTCTAAACCCGTATGTCGAAGATTCTTTGGTACGGAGATGCTTGCTCGAATACTGGTTTCGCTCGTGTCACGCATAGCATCTTAGATCATTTAAGCAAACAGCATGAAGTAGTTTGCTTTGGTATCAACTATAAAGGAGATCCCCATGATTATCCTTTTAAGATCTATCCGGCTGCCGCGCACAACCCGCAAGACGTGTTTGGCATAGGCAGAATCCAGAGCGTTGTAGAGAAGGAACGACCTGATTACGTAATTTGCTTAAACGATATCTGGATCGTTAATCAAGTTTGGGAGCGTATCCATCTTCTTAAGTCTGCGTTGAATTTTAAATTTATCGCATATTTTCCAACTGATTCGGAATGGTATCCGCTTCCGATGCTCAGGTTTATTGAGCACTGGGACTTTCCGATTACATTCACGCCTGAACAAGCTCAGCGCATCATGGCGCATGGGGTTAAACCTAAAAGATTAGGTGTTGTCCCCCACGGGTTG
>Ga0208644_1003363_pt1 | contig 12467 bp, 24 predicted proteins | sample VirMetDEL_Nov_18_FD_184517 | JGI IMG/M metagenome (GOLD analysis project Ga0208644, IMG submission 184517) | Aqueous microbial communities from the Delaware River and Bay under freshwater to marine salinity gradient to study organic matter... | ecosystem: Environmental > Aquatic > Marine >... | reverse complement strand
GACCTTAACGAACTTGCCGTCGATCTTGGGTAGTTTGATCGCGCCCTGCTTCTGGCGGATGTACGCGACCCGCTTGATGGTCGGGACGAACAATTCCGTCAGGACGCGGTTGTAGGGGCCGGCGAATCTGCGAGCCCGAATAGAGGCACGTTCCAATACCTCGGTCGCGGACATGGGCGTCTTGTCCGTGGGGCCGAGGTCGTTGGCGAAGAAAATCTTATTGATCTGCTGTTGAAGTTCCGAAACCACGAGCGAGGACACGTCGAACCCCGAGGTTCCCATATCCAGCCGGGTGATGCCTCCGGACCCCGGAGCCTTCGGGATGATCGTCCTCGGTTCGATCCTGACGGTATCGAGGTTCAGAATGCCGTCGTCTTCCGCCTGCCAAATACCAGAAATAGCAAGGTCGGCGTTTTCCAGAACGAATTGCTTGACGAGGTTCACGGTCTTCACGTCGGGAAGGGCGGTCATCGCCGGGCCGCGCCCAATGACCTCCCCGGGAACGCGGGTAAATGAATGATCGATGAAGGGTTTCGATCCTTCGCCCTTCGCCGTCGAATGCTGTATTTTCTGCCCGCCGTTTCCTTCGGCCTTCGCCAGGAACGCGCACGATATCCAGACCTCGGAGCCCTTCTGGTTCCAATCCCGCATCGCCCCCTCGACGACTTCGATATCCTTGTCGGGGGATTCCTTGATGCAGCGTTGGATTTCCTCGGAGAATTTTCCGTTCGGGAACACGACGGGAAGGCTCGCGGCCTTCACCTTCTTCGGACGGAACAGGCAATCGATATCCCCGTAGGGGCCGGTGTCGAAATAATTGTCGGACAACGGAGAGGCGCGGAACCGGACGGGCTCGGACGAATCCCCCTCGTCCGCCAACAGACACCCTGTACCGATGGCCCAATCCATCAGGGCTTCGTGCGCTTCGTTGCGGAAATTCGAACTATTGACTGTGGTGATGATGTCTTCCGTCACCTCGGAAAGGCGCCGGTTCAATTCATCCCGATCCCCAACGGGAACGTCGTTTCCAGCCGTCAGTTCGAAGGGGCGGGAATCCGTCGGCCAGATGTCGTCCAACATCTGGCTCGCCAAATCCTGCAAAGCCAGGGGAGCCGTCGAATCGTACAGCCTGTCGAGATCGGGTTTGCCGTCGTCCTTGGACGAATACGGCCGTTCCCTTAGGGGGAGGCAGTATTCGTAGCATTCGTCGATGATGGAATCGTTTAAGGCCCTGCGTTCCTTGGCGCGCTTGTACCGGCGCAGAAACGGTTTCAGTTCCGCGTCGTCGGTGGAAGAAGTTTCGGTGTAGTCGGCCACCTATCCCCCGAGGATCGAGGAGAAGCCGGTTTCGCCGCCGGGACCGAGAAGGGAACGCCGCCCCCTTCGACCCGTGCGGAAGGCGCGCTCTTCCTCTTCCTGCTTAGCCTTCAGGGCGTCGGCTTCGGCTTTCGCCTTGGCTTCCGCCTCCTGTTGCGCCTTCAGGATCGCCGAGTTGTCGGGCGGCGCCGGGGCTTTCGGTGCGCTGAAAAATCCACCCATACGGATTCCTTTCGTTTCGTCCGGCTAACGTGCCGAGAAACGACGGAAACCGCACAGGACGGGGTTATCTGCGGCGGGCGTAGCGTTGGAAAACGGACTTCGGCCTGGGTGCCACCCTGGCCTTCATCGGCGGGGCGCCCTTCGTAAGAAGCGCCCTACCCTCCCCGGCCCCGATCATAAGGTATTGCAGGGCGTCGGCAATGTGGGAATGTTGGTTCTTTAACGGAGAAGCGGCCTCCGCACCCTTCCGTTCGGGGAACATATATCCCCCGGACATGGCGGCTTTCAGGAATACGCACGTCGGGGAGAGAACGAATTGCGGAACGCCCTCGGTCATCCGCGTAAGAACCTCGCGAACGGCGTTTACCCGCACCACGGGATCGTTCGTGGGGGCGGGAACGATGCTCACCCCCTCGGCACGGAACATCAACATGGGGGAGATATCGTCGGCCTCGGCCAAGTGTTCACCCGCTGGATCGCCCCAGGCCTTGTAACTGAACCCCGGGTATTCCTCGGCCATATGCCTTTTGACCCGGCGGGCAAATTCCCGTGCCCCGCAGTCCTGGGCGGTGAGTTCCGACAGGATGCGCCATCTATCGAACACCCGTTGCGCGAATACAGCCGCAGGGGTGCGGCCGAAGTCGCAGGCGAACATGATCGGATGGCCCTCAAGGGCCGTAAGGGGCTTGGCCGCGATGTGCACATGCTCTTGGAATTCCGGCCAGACGGGGCTCCCAGGTTCCTCGGAGGCGGGTTTATTGCAGCAATTACGCCTTACCCACGACCTGGGTTTCCCGTGGACCATGTTTTCGTAATACCCGGACGGAAGCCATTTAAGGTTCTCCGCCTTCGGATTGGTCACGTACCCCGTAACCTTGCCCTCGGAATCGAATTGTTCGAACATCCCCGGAGGCTGAATGAAGATTTCCCAGGTAGGCGGCTTGGTATAAACCCGCCGCTGGTCCTCGGTCGTACCGGACGGCATCGCAGACTGACCCGACATGATCGAGAACCAATGCAGTTCCGACCCCGGGTTCGTGTCCGCGATCAGGAAGGGCCGCTTACACCCGCCCTCCATCAGCTTCTTGTCGGGGTACCGCCCAAGGCACGGCTCAAGGTCGTCCAGAACGTCCCGGGAAATCTCCGCAAACTCGTTAACCCACGCCGACGAGATTTCAGCCGACTTAAGTTTCTGTAAATCGGCCGGATCATCCAAAGATAGAAAAATAACCTCCCAATCCAAGTCCCCCACCCGGATATGATGTTCGAACGGCCGCGACCATATAAACCTGCCAAACTTATCCTCCGGAAAATTCTGCAGCCACGTCTTAACCGTCGTCCGCTTCAATTCATCGAACGTCCGCCTGACAACATACGTCCGAGAACGCCTGACCCCATCGAACCCCTTCGGCTGCTTCAACGCCTCGGACAGCAGATTGTAGCAACACAGATTCGACTTACCCGAGCCGCGCGGACCCTGGATCAACCGTACCCGAGCCTGGGACAGGAAAAAACGCTCCAGCGTGGCCCCATCCGGCGCGTACGAAAGCGAAATCAAGAAGACCCCACAAAGGCCCGCCAGATCGCCCGTACAGCCTGGGCGGAATTCGTGGACCCCCTAACCTCATCGAACCGCGCAGACGCCCGAGAAACCATGTCCGGCGTCAAATCGAAAACAACGCCACCAGAAATCCCCCGCTCATCCAAGGCATCGGCTACAGCACCACGAAGCCGACGAGCCTCAGCATCAAAGACAATCCGCCTAACCATGCCGTACCCCACAGGGAATAAAAAAAACAGGAGAGGCACCTGAAGGGGAAAGTCGTGAGGGAAACCCCTCGGGAGACGACCGGCGCGCGATTTTTAACCCCACCCCCTTCGCCTGAGAATCGTGCGATTTCATGCCCCACCCCCTATGTCGCATAATGGTCATTATGGCAAATCGCTATTTGGCTGTGTGCGTTATCAATCATTTACGTTATCGCCGTGTGCTGGTGTTATGGCAAATGCGTCATGTTCGATGGTCTTCGTGTCGTCCGGAGAGCGCATGACGATGGTGAGTGATATGCCCTGACCGGCGCTTTGTGCCCGATCCTGCGTGGGTTTAACCCCATTCACCGCCAATATCGTCTTCGCGATGTCCGCTTGTACATACTCGCTCTCTGCGTGCTGCATAAGGCGTTCGGCTGTAGCTGATGCCATGAGGAAACCATACGTTCCCACGCGCTCGCGGATCATGTCGTTTATCGTTGCTGTTGCATTTGGCTTCTTGAGGGCACGCACCAGGGATGTACGATCCATGCCAGCTATCTCTGCCGCTTCGCCTTGTGTCCTGGCTCTGCCTGTCAGGAGCGCTTCGATCGCGGTTCGTGTCTTCTTGCTGACTGGACGCAGCTTCTTGGTTTGGTCCTGGGTCGCTGGGAGCTTGGCCATTAGATGTTCAACGCCACGCGCTGCCAATTACCATCGCAATCTGTCTGGAAAAACCATGATTGGCCGCTACCATCGGTCCACCACATGATGTCGTCTTTGGCAAAGCTGGTTACGGACGCGGGCCGAATGACTGGATAGACAACCTTCTTCCCAGTCTTTGGGTCGATTTCTGTACGGGCGCCGATCCTCTCGAATACCGGCAACGCAGCAATCTCTTCGTTGGTCATATCCTTGGGGCGTTTCGACATGATTCGGATAAAGCCTCTTGAACGCGGGCGCGCGAGGCTATTAGCGCATTGCCTTGTCATACTGTCACAGGACGGGGTTTAAGGTATTGAAGGCGCTTGTTTTATATTTCAAACGTTCCAGCACACTATAACCCTGCGCAACGGGCCTTGTGACATAAAGGCATATCTTCCTTATTGACAAGTGTGTGACCACATGTCATAACACCATCACTGAAGGCGAGGGAACAACCCTGGCCAATCTTAACGAAGGAGAGACGGTAATGGCTACTAAGAAGTATGCGCCAATTGGCACTGTTTCACATGGCACCATGCGCGAAGAAGACCTACTCGACTCGTTTTCGGCTGAATTGAGCCATGCCATGCGAAATTACATTTGGCAAGGCATGACGGATAAAACCGAGGCTTTCGCCAGGTTTTCGCAGATGATCGAAGACTCCGCCAGTGTCGCTCCGGAATCCGAGGATGCTATGCGGCTCATCGATGAACTATTCGATGCACTCGACTCGTTTTCCCCCCCATACACCAGCTTTGGCGCCAATGAAGGAGACGGGGCGGATTATGGATGGTGGCCTATTATTGACGCGGAGTCGTTGGAAGACGCTCGCGACTCGGGTTATCGCGTTGAAATCTCCGACCATGGCAACGTCGCGTTATATGACTCGCACGGCCGCGAAGTCTGGTCGATCATTTAACAAGCGCCGATCTGGACGATCCCGAACAAGAGGAGGAATAAGCCATGACTACGAAACACCGCCCCGGACCTTGGAATCTAGCCCGCAACGAGGTGCAAAACAGGCTGTTAATAAAGTACAGCCTCCACACCGGCGGTCCGCTGGCTTACATCAGCGTTGAGGATAGCGAGGAGGGGGAAGCCAACGCCCGCTTGATCGCAGCCGCGCCGGAACTGTTGGCGGCGCTGAAAGAAGTGGTCGCCGAATTCGACGCCAAGGCCGATGAACTGCCCCCTGGGTATATGCAACGCGATACCGGCGGCATAGCCTACGCCCGCACTATCATCGCCAAGGCGACCCAATGACGCTCGATAAGTCACCGATGCACCCGGCTGAGCTAGAACAGCTTGGCCGGTCACTGCATGGCCCGCAATGGAAATCGGCCCTTGGCCGCGACCTTGGCCTAACCTATCGCCATATTCTGCGGCACTGCCAAGGCGTTTCGAAGATACCCCTAACCACCGCGTTGGCCGTCAGGTACTTGGCGATCCATTCCGAAAAACCGCCGCGACGTGCGAAAGGATCGCGTTGAGTTGGTCAGCCGCCTCGGCCGTTCGCCGCAAACTCTCTACCGCCTTAGCCCCCCCGTCCTGTAACTTTTGAAAACTTACGGGACGGGGTTTAAGCGCGACCGATACGCCACCCGATTCCAGCAGTGCTAAGGCGTTTCGAAGGTCGTTGGCCGGTTGCCCGCCGTTCAATACCACGGACGAATCCAAGAACACATCATAACCCAAAGCCCGCGCCCACATAAGCAGCCACGTTAAGCTAGGGCGGCGCTTGCCGGATTCCCATTTCGGCAATAACCCTTCTGAACAGCCGATCTTTTCCTCAGCCACCAACTGCGACCAGCCAAGGCGATTCCGGGCTTCTACAAGCTGGCGTATTGCGTCGTCTAGGGGGTGGTTATTCGTCATCCTCAAACATTCCTATCAGCCATTCGATGAATCTGGATAGCCACGTCACGCCGTCCTCCGTGCCCAATCGGGCGCGCTGGCGATTAGGTCTTCGTCGGGTGGTGGTGTCGTCGGGGTGCGCTCCTTGGCGATCCTCGCGGCCTCCTGAAGCCTCGCAAGCGCCTTGACGGCTGCCTGTTCCTCGCTGCGCTTGATCGTGGCTTGGTGCGCGTCTGTCTCCGCGCGTTCGCGTTCGATTTGCTCGGGTGGTTTCGGCGCCGTCAGGCCGTCGATCTTGCGCCGCTTTGCCACCCTTTCGGCCGTGATGTCCGATTTTATCCAGTTCCGAAACGCCTGATCGTGGTCGGCGTAAACCAGCCCCTTGGCTTGGCATTCGTCGCGGAAATTCTGCACGATCCAGTCGTACTCGGTCGGGGAATAGCCATGCTTCGCGGCCAATACCGGGTGATCGGCCTTTGGCTCCCAACCTTCGGGCAAGGCGGTTCTTGGCTTCCTGCGTCTCGAAACCTTGGTGGTGTCCCCCGCAAGGGGGACTACAGGGGGTTCTTCTTCCTTCCTATTATCTCCTCCATCCTCCATCTGCGGAGGTTTTTCCGTACCGGTTACGTCTTGGTGGGGAACCGGTTCCGAACCGTTATCAGTTAAACCTACATAAGTTCGTAACTCGTTCGGTAGCGGGTAGATAGCGGTGGGCTTCTTAGGGCGCTGATACTTGCGGAAGTTCCGAACCGCTCCGTAACTCTTTCCGTCGTGATCGAACTTAATGACGTGCTTGTGCTCCACCAGTTCGGCAAGCATGTCGTCCATATCGACCTGATCGGCGGGGAACAGCTTCATCTTGAGGGAAAGCGGCTTCCATTCGAATATGCCCTGGTCGTCTGCCTCGTTACGGATAGCGATGGCGAGCAGCCGTGCGGCCATGGAACAGGCCACGAAATCCTCATCCGACCATTGGCCGGGGTGTGTCGATCTAATTCGCGCCATCTTCTTTTGGTCCTAACTTTTGTGGTGCCGGGCTGCCGAGTCCGTATGGCTTATCCGTGTTAGTTTCAGCTTCGGCGTAATACCTTTTTGCTTCAGCAACCAACTGCTCCCAATCCTTGCTACTGGCTCTGAGCCATCGCTCCTCAATCATCCCGCGCTCCCCCGTGCGATTGCGTACAGTTCCCCGTCGATCTCCGCCCATCCGAAGAAGATCGGCCCCTTGGCACCCTGCTTTTTGCAGTCTTCGGCTAATGCCTGGGCAACCTGGGGCCATAGGATGTCGTCCGGCATGTCGATCTTCTGCTTTGCGATGATGTAGGTCACGTAATCACCCATATCGTCAGGACGGCCAGGGCACAGATGCCGATGACAATCGCGGTTGCTGCGACAATCCCGTAAGCGATGCCGATGGCGGATTGCTCGGGGGTCATGCGGCTTCCTCCTTCACCTTCGCCGGTAGATAGCACCGTTTGTGATGCTCGGGGCAGTACGGGGAATCCTGTTGCTGATCGGCTTGGCAGTACCGCCAGTCCTTATCCTTCGGGTCGCCGATGATGTAGCGGCATCCCTCGGGCTGGCGTGTCGATTCGTCGGGTTGAACGACGTGCTGATTCTTCCGTGGTGCGAGTCTGCGAAGGCCCATGCGGAAGGCATGACCGAGGATGACGTTCTTCGTAACGCCCAAGATCGTCGCCATTTGCTCGGCGGTGTGGTATCGTTCGGATGCGTACAGCTTCGCGATTTCGCGGCGAAGGTCTTGACGGACGGGGCGCGTATCCGCCGTCGTCGCCTTAAAGCCGTCCACAGCTTCATCCGGTGACAGACATTTAACGCATACGCCCTCCGCATCCTTTGTTGAGACGACGCCCCCACGGCCCGGAGCATTGGCCGCACGTCCAAAAAGAAATTCGCTCTGCATTACGCCGCGACCCCCTGATCCTGCCTGCGTTCCCTCTCGGCGATTATCTTTTTGTAAAATTTCGTTGGGTTCATTGTGTCGCGCCTCTCATTGCATGGCCTACACGCGGCGACCAAGTTCTCCCAATTCGATTTGCCGCCATGGGCCGATGGGTTAACGTGCTCGATAGTCGCCCCCTCGCGAATATCCTCACCGCAGTAACAGCAGCGATGATTTTGAGCCTCGCAAAGGCGCTCACGAATCTTGCGACGGCGTTTAGAATTAACGCGACTCATTGCCCCCATTACGCCACCCTCCCCAAGTCCTGTAGCCGTTCCCTCTCCGCTGCTTTCTCATCGCACCACTTATCGAGGTCGGCTTTCATGGCGAGGTAGTAGTTGCGGCGGGAAATCTCCCCGAGGTAATCGTTCCGATGGCCGTATGCCTTGAAGCCACGGCGGGCGTCCTCTAGGTTCATCACACCGCCTCCACAATCACGACCGCTCCGGTGATCTCGTCGGACCACCTCGCCGTCACTTCCCAAACACGCGAGTCGTCGGCTATAATTCCGGCCGACACGATCAAGTCTTCCGTCGCCTTAATCAGGTTCGACACGTCGCGCTTTCGGTTGTCCTTGCGCTCGAACGTCATATCCAGGCGCACCCAACCCGCAACCTGACCGGGGCGTTGCGTCGCTATCTGATGCAGCGCCGCAGTGATCCAAGATTTGTAGACACCCGTCTTGACCCGCCCGACCCTTGAGACGTTTCGGTACATCGCATTCACGGATGGGGGTAACGGGATGGATAGCGTCACGCTCCCGGCCGGGCGCTGACCGGGTACGCGAATCGAGGCCATCGGTGCTTCGCGAGAACGCATCAAACGACGAACGTCCTTTCATATGCCGTAATGTTTATGACGGCGCCCGCATCCCGGTCGGCTTACGGGAGGCGTCGGGATTCAAGCGGCGGCTGTCCTGTCAAAAACGGGCTGGTCAATGCGGGCGAGAAATTCCTCCCGCGCTTCCTTCCCGGCCGCGTTCCATGCCCGCATGAGGGCGTCTACTTGACGCTCGACAATCTCAACGTCGTTGAGCGCATCGCGGGCTGGCGGTACGGGCTTGGGTTGCGGGTTGAGGGCGCGGCTTACCGTCTGCCGACTAAGGCCGGTGTCCTTGGCGGTCTTCGTTATCACCGACTCCGGACGGCCAATAGGTTTCTTAGAATTGTTGTCCATTTTGGACGACAATTTCCGCTCCCGTTCTTCCCTCGCCTTCAACAGTTCCACGTACCGCCTGATTTGTTCGTCGCGCTGTTCTTTCGAAAGATCGACCCGGAAAAGGTTTTCGGCAATCTCCCACATCTCACGTTCAATGGGATTCATGCGAAGGAATAAGGCGTCGATTTCCTCCCAACCGAGTTTCCGCGCCGCCTCTAGGCGGTGAAGGCCCGCAACCAAATACGCGGCGTCCGTTTCATCGACGTAGACGCTGATCGGCTGTTGAAGGCCAAGGACTTTGATGGACTCGGCAAGGGCCGCAACCCGTTCTTTATCAACGCCGCGATGGCGCTGGCCGATGATGACGCTATCGACGAATACCTTGCCGAATTCCATGTTAAATCACCTTTGGGAATGTTTCGTCGGCGCTGTACTTGAGCGTTCCGACATCGCGACCGAGGCGGTGAGCGTTCCACGCCTTGATGGTCAGGGCCGCAATCTGCTTCCGGCCAAGTTTTTCTTGAGATGTGGCGTTTTCGATTAAGCGATGATGCAAACGGTAGGCGGGGTCTTTCTTCCCGGTAAATCCAAGCCCATCCCCCACCTTTCGGAAAAACTCGTCGGCATCCCGCTTATGTTTGCGACTAGCGATGTAGTGAATCGCCATAATAATAGACGGCATCGCCAGTTTGTTTTTCTTGAAAAGGTACGCAATCCAAACGCTGTCGCCTATTCCCTGGTTTTCCAGAAAAAAGGCATGAAGCGTTTTGTGTTCGATCTCAATACCGCCGCCGGAGGGCGATAGCTGGTTGTTTTCGTATTGGTAAACCCACTTCGCTGCCGCCGAGCAAAGATTCGCGTTACTAACGCCATGAATTGAAAAAATGTCAGAAGCTGTGCGCGTCTTTCCAATATCAATGGTGTCGAATGCGTCGTCGGGCGCACCGAATACCATAAGGGAATCAATCGAAACTTTAGACGCGATGCAGGCGTGTAGACGGTGCTGCCCGTCGATTAACCGACGTTTAGAAAAGATGATTGGAACGCCATTATAACGCCAGCCACCGGAGGCCATGACGGCCGCATAATTCTTGATCTTCTTTTCCGTTAATGGCCGGTTTCGATCATTCCATTCAAGCATGAGTGCGGCCTTTTCCGGCGTGATTGTCCAACGCACGGTTTCGGCGGCGGCGTCTTTGATTTGCCACCGCAGTTTTTTCTCGAAAGACCGATCCTTGCTGTACGAAGGAAGCGCATCGGAAACTTGTGCGACTGACCGAGTTTCGCTATCTTTAAGCATCTATTTTTCCTCTGAATGTTTCACAGACCCGCCCTGGTCCGGCGGGGTTTTTCCTTCACGGCGAAGGAAATGGCGAAGGAAATCAAGAAACCCCATAACGCCCCGCCGCCTTCATCGCCTTCGCGTCCTCGCGCGCACCCATCACGGCTTCCTTGAACAACCGGGATCGGCGGGATTCGTCCTCGCTGTTATCGTAAATGGTTAACGCCCTGTTTTCGGCCATGTTTTCCCCATAAAAATGCCCCCGGCCGAGCCTAAGCCCGACCGGGGAGGTTGCCGTCCAGAAAGGAGGAGAGACCGACGGGAATAACGCCCCGGCGACCGGGAGCCTGGGGGTAGTCGCCGGGGGTGCCGCGCCGGTCCAAGGCGGAAAAGCGCGGCGGGGGGTTGTGATGGGGCGTCATGCAGCCGTATCCTTTGCAATAGGCCACTTTCGCTCGCCGATAAGAATTGATCGCATGTAGGCGCTGAAGGTCATTCCGGCACGGATGGCCTCGGCCTTCAAGGTTTCGTGCTCTTTGGCCGGAAGGCGCATTTGCACGTTTACAGCGCGGGTTTGAGTTTCCATGTCGCCTTCTTAGCAAATGATGGGGTGATGCACAATACAGAATATCGTCCTATTTACATTTATGTCGTCATGTGGAAATATCCATCCCATACCACGGTCATCGTGACTGGCAGGAAAGGGAGAGACGGATGACGACCTGGATTCAAAACGACGGCGGGAGGGAAGCCGCTGGATTCAAGGGCCACACGGGAGATTGCGTCACTCGGGCCGTTGCGATCGCAAGCGGCCGTCCGTATCGCGAGGTCTACGACCGATTGGCAGAAATCCATGCGGCGTATCGCGGTCGGCGCGTCCGCAAATCCGCACGCGGTCAACGCACTGCGCGGGCGGGCATTCCAACCCAAAGCAAGGCGTTCAAGGCCTACATGGCGGAATTGGGTTTTGTGTGGGTTCCAACCATGACAATCGGATCGGGATGCAAGGTGCATTTGCGCGCCGATGAATTGCCGAACGGCAAGCTGGTGGCGATGCTATCTCGCCACGCATGCGCGATCATCAATGGCGTCATACACGATACATACGATCCTGCCCGTGAAGGCTCGCGCTGCGTTTATGGGTATTACCAAATCCAATCCTAACCCCCTCAACATCGCGCACCAGCGCCCACGGCCCGAGCCCGAACAGGGTGGCGGGCCTAAGGCGGTAGAGACACACGGAGGACAGGATAATGGCCCGCACATGCACGATACCGAATTGCGAAATGACGACGACGGGCTGGTGTCCGAAGTGCGATGGCCCGGAGCGGTTTCATCCACCGTCGCCGCCATTCGTGACGGGGCCAGGGTGCATCTGTCCGCCGACTAGCGAGCAGACTTGCATGAATCCATTTTGCCCGCGTCGTGGCGGCATTCCGAGCGTCACCTAATAGCGGAGGACAGGATAATGGGTAAGCAAACAGACGCGATCCGGCGAACGCTTGGATTTTACGATGATGAGCGCCCCGCATATGCGGATGACGCCGATGTCTTTGATGCGCTTGCCTCCATCGACAAGGAACACGCCGAACTGGTGAAGGTGTTGCAGTACTACGCCAACCCCTACCACTACGACGGCATTGGTGTTGGCGACGGCCGATACGATCCGGTGTTCATCCGTGAAGATCGTGGTGAACAAGCCCGCGCCCTCCTCTCGCGCATCGGTAAGGAGTGAGCCGACATGACCATCAGCATGGATAAGAAGTACCAGACCAGGGATGGACGGCCGGTTCGGCTGTTGTGCGTCGATGGGCCGGGGGATTTTCCAGTCGTCGGTTTTGTGGATGACGTGGTTTGCGAATGGCGTTCAGACGGCCGATATTGGAGGCGCACCTGGAACTGCATTTCGGACCTCATCCCTGTACCCGAGGAAGTGACCTTTTGGGTGAATGTGTATCGGGTTGATGCGGGGATCAATCAATCGCCGTATAGCGTCGGTGGCGCGTTCAAGTCGGAATTTGATGCAATGAACGCCGCGTGTGGCGCCGTCACCACCGTCCCCGTCACCTTCAAGGTGCCGGGATGAAATATACCTACTACCACAAAATAAACGGCGTGACGGTCGCGGAAATCGAGGGCCATGCAGAGGTGGAGCGGGACGGGTCTTTCACCGTCTACATGCACGACATTCTAACCGATCAAGAGTGCCTTGCAGAC
>Ga0208644_1003362_pt1 | contig 12471 bp, 16 predicted proteins | sample VirMetDEL_Nov_18_FD_184517 | JGI IMG/M metagenome (GOLD analysis project Ga0208644, IMG submission 184517) | Aqueous microbial communities from the Delaware River and Bay under freshwater to marine salinity gradient to study organic matter... | ecosystem: Environmental > Aquatic > Marine >... | reverse complement strand
TCAAAAGCAGCTTTTTTCATAATGGGGCGTTCCCACTCCATCATTACATTCTTACCATTTTCGTCTAATAACTCTTCTTTAGTATATGATAAATTCTGATCAAAATATTCTTTTATCACTTGTTCTTAAAAAATAAATTTATTTCGTGACCTTCAGTTTGAATAAAAGAATTTACAATTTTAAATCCATTTTCATTTAAAAATGTAATAGCAGTTTCTATTCTATTATTAGTATTTTTGTAAATATCTAAACCACATCCTACTTCTAATACCCCAGCTTGAACTATATTAATTTTGTTTTTTAAACTTCTTAATACATTAATATCATTTCCTTGGGCATCAATGTGCAAATAATCAATTTTATTAATATTATATAAAGTAATAAAATCATATAAAGTAATAGTAGGAACTAAATACGAATGATTAGTTTCCATATCACCTCGGTAAAAATCAGGATCATCAGGTACCCAATTTCCTCCTCTTAAATTTTCATAATCAAATTCAAATAAACTACTACTACCCCAATCATATCCAATTGAAACATTAAATTTTTTAAATGAATTTTCGATATCAATCGCAAAAGGAAAAATATGAACCTGTGAGTTAAATTTATATTTTTCACATAGTTTAGCATATAATTCGTGAATTGGTTCAAAAGCAAATACTCTATCGTATTGTTCTACAAATCGATCTGTATCTGTTCCTTGATTTGCTCCTACTTCAATACAAGTTGTCATTCGAGAATGTCAATTATTTTAGCTATACAAGCCATAATGTTAATTTCTTTATCGATTCTGAAGTTAGAGTGGTACAAATATTCTTCAATAACAATGGTCACTAGACCTTCATAATCTAAAGCATATATAGAAACATTATCATAAAGAGATCTATACAACTCTTCATAATCATTAACATTGGCATCAGCAATTATTTGCCTAATATTCTTCCAGTTTTTAGATGTTTTTAACTCGTTAATTACAAGATTTGTATAATTAGAAGATACAAGTACAGAGTTATCTATTTGAAGATATCTGTCTTGTTTACCATTAATTACTAGTGATAATTGAATAGTATTCAGACATTTACGAAGATCTGGATAATATTGTTTTACAATAGATACTATATCTGATCTTTCATATGTAACTAATTCTTTATCTAAAATAGCAGCAATATGTTTAGCAATATCTACTTTAGATGGAGGTACAATTTTTAAAACCTGGCAACGAGATTGTAATGGATCAATAACTCTTTCAATGTAGTTACAAGTTAAAATAAATCTTGTGCTTCTAGAATAAGTTTCAATAACACTACGTAAAGACGCTTGGGCTTGTATTGTTAAAAAATCTGCTTCATCCAGGATAACAACCTTAAGAGGTGAAAACGAAGCGGTACCAGCAAAGCCCGACACCTTATCCCTAATCGTTTCAATTCCTCTTTCGTCTGAGGCATTGATGTAAATGTGACTACAATCAAGGTTATTAACAATGAGCTTAGCAAGAGTAGTTTTGCCAGTTCCAGCTGGTCCATAGAATATAAGGTTTTGAATATCGTTCTGTGATAAATACTGAGCGATAGTTTGTTTTATAGTTTCATTTCCTACATAATCTTCTAGACTTTTACTACGATATTTTTCTACAAATAATGTATGTTCTCTATTCGTAGTCACCATATAGATCGTATTTTTTAGGTTCGGGTTTTGGAATTTCTATTTCCTCAGTTGTAATAAGGTACAACTTACTTTTCATAGGTTCAAGTCTAAATGCTGTAGGTTTATTTTCACTAGCTTGGTAGTATGCATTTAGAGTTTCAGTAAGTGAGTCAAATACTTTAGAACCACCAACGAGTTTCCACCTATCACCAGGTGGAACTCGTTCAGCAATTAATATATTTTTTTCTACTTCTTTTGTTTTCATTAGAACATACCCATTCCGGCCATTGCATTTGATTCCTCTTTTTGATCTTCAGGATCATCAACAACAACACATTCAGTTAATAACACAGTACCTGCTACTGATGCAGCGTTTTCAAGTGCTGTACGAGTTACTTTAGCTGGGTCAATAATACCTGCTTCTTTCATATTCACGACTGATTCAGTCTTCAAATTATAACCTGTCCAGACATCATTACCAGATTCTACTAATTGGTATTTACCAATCATTTGAGCATCGGTTGAAGAATAACCAGCATTAACAAGAATTTGTTCAAAGGGTTTACCACAAGCTTGTTTTACAATTAGAGCACCGATGTCGTTCCCTTCAATAGCACCTTTAGCATAAAGCAAAGCAGCACCACCACCTGGTACGATGCCTTCCTCCATAGCAGCTTTAGTAGCGTGAAGAGCATCCTCTACACGATCTTTCTTTTCTTTAATTTCAGCCTCAGTGTATCCACCTACATTAATGATAGCAACACCACCTACAAATTTAGCTAGTCTTTCTTGGAGCTTTTCAGCTTCGTAAGGCGTTTTAGCTGTTTCAATTTGTTTTTGAAGTTCTTCAATTCTGTTACTAATTTTGGTTTCATCTCCTTTACCATCAATTAAAGTTGTACTGTCTTTATTAATCGTAACTCCTCGAGCTGAACCAAACCAATCCCAACTGAATTTGTCTAGTTTCATACCCTTATCGGCACTAAATACTTCACCACCTGTTAAGACAGCAATGTCTTCTAAAATAAGTTTACGGCGATCACCAAAGTCAGGAGCTTTAACAGCTGCTACTTTAATTGTACCTCTTGCTTTGTTTACGATAAGTGTAGCAAGTGCTTCACCTTCAATATCTTCAGCGATAATAAGTAAGGGTCGATTACCTTGAGAAACTGCTTCAAGAATTTTTAGTAAATCATTTACTTGGGTAAATCTTCTATCTGCAATTAAAATATAGGGATTTTCTAGATAGCAAGACATTGTAGCATTATCGGTAACAAAATAATGTGATTTATAACCACGATCAAATTGCATACCCTCTACAGTTTCAAGGTATGTTTCTTCTGAATTTGATTCTTCAATTGTTACTACACCTTCACGGCCTACTTTTTGCATTGCTGTAGCAATCAATTTACCTACTTCAGGGTCATTGTTAGCTGAGATAGTAGCAATTTGTTCAAGTTGATCTTCTGATGAAATATCTTCAGCATTTTTTCGAAGTTGTTCTACAACTTGCTTAACTGCAATATCAATACCACGTTTAATTTCAACGGCATTAGCTCCATTATTTAAATGATGCAAACCTGCTTTGACCATCTCACGAGCCAACAAAGTAGAGGTTGTAGTACCATCCCCGGCATTATCAGCTGTTTTAATAGCAGCCTGTTTAACCATTTGAACACCTACTTCTTCTATATTATCACTTAGTGAAATAGATTTAGCTACAGTAACACCATCTTTAGTGCTTTGAGGAAAACCATTATCGTTTGAAATAACAACATTTCGTCCATTAGGACCTAGGGTTGCAACTACTGCATTGGCTAATTTATCAATACCTGCAACTAATTTTTTTCTTCCTTCAGAACCGAACTCTATAATTTTACTCATTATTTATTTATTTTTGCTAAAACGTCATTTTCTTTACCAATCCAGTATTCTTGACCTTCATACTCAAATTTACTAAAACCTAAAGCAGGTAAGACAACAATATCTCCTTTTTGCAAAGTGGTTGAAATAAATTTCCCATAGTGTGAAATATAACCTTTACCAACAGAAATAACTTCTGCTGTTTTATTTTTTTCACTACCTAAATCAGGCACAACAATATTACCATATTTTGTTTCTTCTACTTCAATAGGTTTAACAATAATGGCATTAAATAAAGCTTCTAAATTCATAAATTTGTGATTGTTTCTAAACGTTCTAAAATTCTATTATATTCGGATAAAAATTCTTTTACACTTTCATAACTTTGACTTCTAACCTGATTTTTACCAATTGCTTTTAAAGCACTATCAAAATTAGTATAAAAACCAACTGTTGTTTGATACTCTTTACCAGATTCTTGAGATACTACCATTTTATGGACAGCATAACAATAATCATCTAATTGAATAAAATAAGGCTCTAACTTGGGATCTTTAATGTACCGAATACCTTCTGGAATTTTTGATTCACTCATAAAAACTAAATTATAATAACCGAATATACGAAAATTTCTTTGGGATGGCACGCTAAGTTACCAATCCTTTATAAATATTATAAATTAGCTTTTCTTAAAAGGTGGTATGTAGATGTCCAATTTTCACCACTAAAATCAAATTTTATCAAACCATTTGTATTCAAAGACATTGATGCTGTAGTAAAATCTTTATTATTATTAAGGACTGATTTTAATATTTCAGAATTAAAAGGTAATTCAAAACTACCAATAACTCCACTTAAATCAACTTCTGGGATTATGTATGATATTTTATTTGAATGGCTAGAATTTTCACCAAACTTTAATTCTAATACGGAATCCCCATCAAAATTAGTACCAATATGAAATACTACAGTTTCACTATCTAAAGCTGATTTAGCTTTTATAATGTTATCTACAATTTCCTTAGACAAATCACATTCTAATTGGTATTCAAAATCACCCGCTAATTTTTTAGGATCTTTGAATTGATTTAATAAAATGTCCCCTAAAGGAAATTCTAAAGTATAGTTAGTATCAGCTAAATTAATTTTTGTAAATACTTTATTAGTCTTTGTTAAATTTATATCAATAAGACCTGTAGTAATTGCTAATAATTTATTTAGTTTACTAGTATCGGATATTCCGATCATACTATCTTCTAGGGGAAAACTATTATATACAATTGAACCTATTGCTTCTTCATTTGGTGTATTAAAATCAATATTAAGGGTTTTATCTTCAGTAACCCACTTAACAGATTCAACTAAACCATTAAGAAAATATTTTGAAATAAGTGATTGTAATTCGCTTTTTTGAATCATTTTTGTAACTTTTCATCAATTATATACAAACCTTCAATTGTTGTCATTGGATCCCTTGTGAGATCAAAAAATGGATCTGTTAAATCAGGGCCAAAGATAATATCTCTTGCAATTTCTTTATCACTTAAATCGTGTGGAGGTTTTGGATGCCACCAATCATAATATTGTATATCAGCCTTATGTGTTTGCCAATCTTGTCTATTTGGTTGAGACAAATCTCTACAAATGTAATAACCAATATAATTAGATCTTAACACTAATTTAGGCATTTGAGAATAGAAATTCAATGTTGGAAAACTACTGGATAATACCTCAGCATATTCAGTTTCAACGTTTACTTTACAATTGAATTTTTCTGAGTATTCTTTGATAACGGTGCACCAGGTGAAATGAGTTTCAATTGGTTCTCCTCCTAGTAGAAAAACATTAGCAGTAACCCCATATCTTTGGTTTTCAATTCTGTCAATTTCTACAGCTTCACCATCAATGTATTCATATACAGTATATTTAGTAGGTCTATACCAACAAGGACCAACAACTTGACTTTCTCCATTTTGTAGTCTTAGTGAACTATAATAACCCCATAAATTTTTTCTTTTACAAGAGACTAAAACAAAAATGTCTTTTTCAGGATCACATTTACAACTAACTACAATACCTTCTCTTGAACCATTAAAATTAACCGATACTTTTGTCTTCATTTTTTTCTTCTTTATAATATATTCCATATTCAGTAACTAAGTAATCGACTACACCATCATTTAAATGTTTAAATACTTGGTCAGGATAAACATTAATAGGTTCTCCGTGAGCATTAAACGATGTATTTAGTAGCACTGGGATACCTGATATTTTATTATATTCGTTTAAAATATTCCAGAATACAGGATTGCTATGTTTTCGAACAATTTGAGGTCGACCTGTATTATCAACTCTGTGAATTACAGCTGGAATTTTTTCTACCCATTCGTCTTTACAAGTATAACAAATTGTCATAAATTCAGCTGTGTGTTCAGAACCATCAATGTGGAAGATATTATGAGCTTCTTCCCCCATAACAAATGGAGCAAAAGGCATAATTTCATTTCTTTTAAGACGTTCATTTAACATCTCGTGTGTTCCAGGATCTGTTGCTCTTACCATAATTGAACGTGAACCTAATGCTCGAGGACCCCATTCAAATCGACCTTGATATAAACCACAAATCTTTCCTTCATTTAAAAATTCGGCTACAGTTTTATAATCAAAATCTAATTTTTTAATTTCTGGGTATTTAGAGGCTTCAGCACTAATTTGATCACCATTATAATGAAAACCTAAAAATGCATTTTCTAATTTATAGGGTTTCCAATCACCTGCATCTAGTGAAGCTAAAATAGCAGCTCCCATAGCAATACTTTCATCTCCCATACCTGGGGTAATGAATATATTATCAAAACAACCCATTTCATTGATTACCTGATTCATTTTTACATTAGCAAATAAACCACCTGCAAAACAAATATTTCGGTAATCGGGGTATCTATCAGAGATATCTTTAAGATAAGCTACCATTGTTTCTTCTAAATGCAATTGCATATTATAAGCAACATCTGCTTTCCCCTGTTCAGTTTCAAACCAACCATCTTTTTCAAGTTGATCAAACCACCATTCATATAAATAATCGTGACTATTTGGTGAAAATGTTAAGGTACCCTTATTATAACTTACTAATGACCTAAAACCTTTCATTAGTTTTTCATTATAACTCCCGTGTCCTGCCATTCCCATAATCTTTCCTTCGTCTTTATTCCCAACAAAACCAAATTTAGGGCAAGAATAAAACCAAATAGTAGCTAAAGAATTTGAATTAGTATGCATATCAAGAGTATGAACTCGATTCATTTCAAGTCCATTGCCTAATTGAACAGTTCCTAATTCGTGTTCACCATTACCACCATCCATTGTTACTACTAACGCTTTATCAAATCCGGATAGGTAATAAGCAGATGCCGCGTGGCAGTCGTGGTGAGGGTAATAAAAAACTTTAGCATTTGATTTTTTAATTTTTACTAACTGGTTTACTAAATCTTTTTTATATACCTCGTTATATTCAGGATAGTTAAAACCACTATAGTAGGAATGCACAATATTAAAATCTCCAATACCAATATAATCAGCATCTTCTAATTGCACTCCAGTTGCATCTTCAATTGCCTTTAAAGAAGTACCTGATGTCCAACCCCAAATCCAAGGGGTTTTAGTTCTCATCATTTTATCATCTTCTACTGCATAGATAATCTTCCCATCTTCAATATAAACTGAGGAGTGATTATGAAATGGGAAGCCTACACCATAAATTTTTGCCATAATATTATACGAAAAACATTGCTTTATAAGGATTCAAATTAAATGACCAACCTAAATCGTGGTAAAAACCTTCTAATTTACTTTGCAAAATAGATTCAAATGATTTATTTCTATCAGCAAATTTATTTAATAAATCAGCTATCTTATCGGGCATATCGAAATCCAGAAATGCTAATGCTTCAATTTTATACGGATTATCTTTAAGGTAAATCCATTTAACCTTATCACCCTGAACGATTCTAGAGTGTTGTTTGTCTAATTTCCAAAATGTCAATAAATCATTATATTTAATGGCTGCTTTTACGGGTGCTGGGGCTCCTTGTTTAATTGTGGAGAACATTTCCCCATTCTTTGCTTTACTATCAATATACTTATCTAGTGTTTTTACTGATGTTGGGTTACCTAAAACAGCAATACTAGTTTTATCAGAAATAATTTTTGCTTTAAAATTTAAGAGTAATTTATCAATTTCATCCTTTTGGGTTCCTTTTAAAACCTTTTTTAGAATATCATTAAAAAACTCTCCAAAAATAGGAGGGAAGTTAGCTTTCATAAATTCTAACCCCTTAATATCTAATTCTTCTTTGGGCACACCTTCTTTCTTTGTAATCCATTGAGCATATCTACGAGTAGCTCTAAAATATGCTGAGCGGATAACGGCCTCGGTTTTCATTTCAAACCTATGTTGTTTAATATTAAAAACTTCTTCAGCCATTTGTTGGTAATACTCTGTAATGAAATCTTGGTATTTCAAAGCTATTAATTCTAATGCTTCGTCTTTTTCTTCCTCGGCCATAGTATCAAAATTAGGGTAGAGATACCTAAGCAGAGGTTCAGCATTATAATAGTTAGAGTCTGTATCAACATAAGCGCAGTAATTATTATCGTCTTCTTTACAGATAAACCAAGGTGTACTTTCTAAATTAATCATATTTTAATCCACTTTTGTTCACTATTTAATCTGAAAGAACCTATACTTTCTTTTCCCCATTCATTTGGAGAAATAAGAGATAAAAAAATTTCTCCATTTATTCTAGGATACAAGTGATATATTTCACCTATTACAGGTTCAAAACTAAAATGTGCATTGTATACTAAATCATTCCATTTGTATTCTTCAACTAATTTTTGATATTCTTCTTTTAATTCAAGAAATTTTGTTTCTAATTGTTTGTTAACTTTGTGAGCTCCTCGTTGTTTCCACAAATCAATGTTTTCTACTTCGATAACAGGTGCTCCTACATTACTTGCGTAAGGTAAGAGTCCTGGGTTATCTGCTACATTGTCTGGTTTTTTCATTCTATGACTTGAATTTCCCCTATATTAACAGTCGGAATATAATACTTAAATTCATATCCCTCAAGCCATTCAACAACTAGTTTTTGCATTTGTTCTGATTTTCCTGTAATAATTTTTGTGTTTTTAAAATCAGGATCATCCCAAAAGAAAAATTCACTTAATTTATGTTCTACATCTTGGTGTTTAACTCCGTGTAGATCTAGAGTTCTTTGTGTTTTCATTCTTCTTCAAAATCCAATTCAGCTTCTATTTCACCTTTTGAATTATAAATTTTTTCAAATGTTTTTATTTCCCATTTATGTCCAGACATTCTAAAACGTCCTCCTTGTTTGAGCATTTTTCTAAATAAACCTTCTTCTTTTTCAGACCAATCTTTACCAATTTCTAAAATTTGATCCTTATTTAATTTTTCTCCATCACAAAGAATAGAGATACCATTTCTAATTGCTTGTTTTGTTATCATAGTTTAATCTCACCTCTTATTACTTTATTCATATGTGTATTTGCAAACAAAGCTGATTCTTGAATAATACGTTGTCCTGAAAGTGTAATTGATTCACTTAAAACAACGTTACCATATCTAAAGCCAGCCAATGCTGTGGCTCCATAGAGTGAGTTTAATAAGATTTTCATTGTGTGTTGTAGAAGGTTAAATTGAGCTCCTTTTTCTTTTTCGCCCCCCTTATACGCTTCCTTCATCTTGTTCTTATATATAACTCGTTCTTCAAACCACTTAGCAAGAATTGTCTTTAAAACCGAATCAACGTCCGTTCGATACATAACACCATTTGCAGAAATTGATAAATCCATTTCGCGAATTGTATTAAGAAGTTCCCCAACTTTGATTTTTGTTCTTTTTCTTTTAGAATTTTCCAGAGTTAATTCCTTATCAGAATTCATTCTTTTTAAGTCATTTAACCCAAATCTACAATTGAATACTTCTTTTCCTTCCACTACAACCTTTTCATTTGGTATAATTATACGCCCTACTAAAGTTTCTTTACCAATATTTAAAGACATTATAATAGATGGGTACAACGAAGTTAAGTCTTCGTCAAACATATACTTATATAGTCCGGCTTGTGGGCAAAATAAATAACCTCCCGCATAATTTTGCTTAGTAATTGGGTTTTTATCGCGGCTAGGTGGTATAATACCGCGAGACAACAAATACGCACTGATTGCGCCGTCGTGGATCATACTGTTTTTATAGACGTCACTATAATTAATCTTACCTTTGTGAGCTAGGTTTTTTGTTAACGAAATATATTGAAATTTTTCATCTAACGCCTTTAAGATCTCAACGTCTCGAAAGTTGTATTGAATAAACTTATGAATATCCTCTTCAAATAATCTATCGAGGGATCCATCGTATTCAATTTTTTCTAAACCAACGTATTTTTTACCTAAAGCATCTAATTTAAATGAGGGTTCATCTCTAAAGCTAAACTTTTTATGTAGCTTCATATAGTCTAAACTCTCAATACCTGCAATTAATAGGGGTTGGTCTTTATTCCACTCACTTTGGTCGTAAATAATGTTTACTGGGGAGAGTAAACAAGCAATTTCTTTACCAAAAAGATTGCATAGACGATAATAGAGGTAGGGTATGTCAAAATAATCACTGTTGTATCCAATTAGTATATCCGGATTAATTTCGCGCATTCTTACTATAAAAGTTTGCAACAATTCTTCTTCCGTTAATAATGGTACAATTTCTTTATTTTTAGATTTTGTTCTATTTAATTCACCTTTTTGATCTAAAATAAGGATAACCCATTCATCCTTTTGTTTATACCACCAAGCAATTGAGGTAACAGGTTTAGGAGCACTTTTAATATAATCTTCCGTAAGTGCTCCCCCCATTTCTATCTCAATATCAAAAAATATTTCTCGGTGAGTTGTAGAAGGTTCATCATTGATTCCATATTTTTCAACTAAAAACCTTTGATAGGCTTTCATATCGTGAAAGTGGAGATTTGATTTATCTTTATCCCAATTAAAGGTTTTCCTTAAGGATTCTTGTCTTAATCCAACAAATTCTTCATCAGCAACATCACATTCTTCATAGGCAGGATAAGTCCATTCTAAAGATTTATACCCTTGATCTTCCCATAAATGAATTTTATATTTGTTACCTTTTATTTTTGTGGCAAAACAAGATTTATAACTCATTTAAAAAACTGTTTTAGGTTTGGTCTAAAATAGTTAATATTTTTCATTACTTTTCGGTCACGACTACGATATACAATATACTTGTTATTAATCTTTTCCCAATGACAAGGTTCGCCTTGTTCTTTGGAACGAATCTCAACAGTTTTTTCTGCCTCTTCTTTAGTAGAACAAGCTTTTGATAAATTTGATGCCTGTACTTCCATATAAGCTGGCCAAATTTGATCCTTAAGACCGTGAAGCATAGTACCGTTCCCAAGGGATACGTAAGTAATGTCACACAAAGCATCCAATACTTCAACGATGTTTCCTTCTTCGCAAGCTTGTTTATATTCTTCCAGCTCTTCAAGAACGAAGTTGTATACGAATTCCCATTCGCTCCTATTTTCTGGTATATTCGGCTCATATGAGTTAGGCTTATTCATTAAAGCATTAAATTCTTCTACTTCACTTACAAATGGGACGTATTTACCATTAAAAAGATTTATAATCTTGTCGGCTGTTATTTCAGCCCATTCAACATCAGGAAAACGAGACATATCGTCTCGATCACGGAGTGAGTGTAGGGTACCTAAACTATTTAAAAGTATTAATGTTAGATCATCTTTATACTGAGACATTACCATTGTTTATTTTAAGTGAATCAAAAAACTCTTTACGTACTAAATTATTATTTTCCATAAACACACCTGATGCTTTAGTAGTTACCATTGCGGCACCTTGGTGTTTAATGCCTCGGCAAGATACACAATTGTGAGTTGCTACAATTGAAACAATTACACCTTTGTTATCTTCACAAACTTTATCTACTGCTTGGTGAATAGCTGCTGTAAGTTGCTCTTGAATTGCACCTCTTCTAGCAAAATGTTCTACAATTCGGTTTAGTTTAGATAATCCTATAACGCGTCCATCTTCTCCTGCAATGTATCCAATATGGACGACCCCACGAATGGCTTGGTGATGGTGAGAACACATACTAGTAATAGGAATATTGCGCTCAATAATAATGCCATCGTAACCATCACTAGGGAACGAAGTGATTTCTGTAAAATTTTCATAACGGCCTTTCCAAAGGTCGTAAACATAAGCTTTAGCCACACGACGGGGCGTTTCCATTGAATTTGGGTCATTTCTCCAATCACATTTTAGGGCATCAAGAAACTTACCGAACGCTTCGGCTGCTTCTTCTACCATTTGTTGTTTTTGTTCTTCGTTTAGTGGGAAATCTCCTGCTACACCATTTGCGAAACCATAAGGGACGCACTCAATATTGTCGTATTTTTTACGACGCTTATTCTCTATATTATCCATAAAAATTTATTTGATAGAATATAATAAAAAAACCTTATAAAGCAAAGATAGATGGAAGATTTCTTTGATAACCTCCTTTAGTGTCTAATCCATAACCTACTAACCATTCATCATCACACTCAAAAGCATAATGAAAGTTTTGTATTAATGGCCATTCTCTTTTCCAAATATCAGGATCCCATTCGTTTTCTTTTCTTTTAACTAATGTCACTATACTAACTGTTTTAGGCCACTTAATACTAAAAAAGTCAGCGATGTATTTCATTGTGTTACCTGAATCAAAAATGTCATCTACGATGTATATGTGTTTACCTTTTAATGATGTTTCAACGTCTTTTACAAATTGAACATCACCTCGTTTTTTTCCAATGTAAGATTTAACTCTTATAAAATCACATTCAATATCAATAT
>Ga0208644_1003361_pt1 | contig 12476 bp, 5 predicted proteins | sample VirMetDEL_Nov_18_FD_184517 | JGI IMG/M metagenome (GOLD analysis project Ga0208644, IMG submission 184517) | Aqueous microbial communities from the Delaware River and Bay under freshwater to marine salinity gradient to study organic matter... | ecosystem: Environmental > Aquatic > Marine >... | reverse complement strand
AGTAAGTTCAAAACATCGAATCAAATAAAAAACCCCGCCGTAAAAAGCGGGGTTTTCTTTTGGAGCAGCCGTTGGCTAATTATAGATATTCTAGAGAAACATAAAGTCCGTATTGCTCTTTTGACCCAATATTAAGCGGGCTTGCACTAAGCGCAACCGCCCAAGTGTGATGGGTATCTACGCCGGTTCCGCCGAAAGATTTTTTCTTGTTCGCGGTAAGAGAGCCGTTGCCAAAGTCATTTCCGGCTCCAAACAGACCCGCTTGATCGTCTCCCCCGTCGTTGTATTTAACATACTGTGTCCATTTGGGCCATATCATACCCGGAACAGCAGCCGCAGCGTCTGTAATATCACCTTTGTATAGGTTTTGCTGTCCGCTTCCGGGAGAGTCGAGCAGAGGAACGATGATTCCTGTGCCGCCAACGGTCTCGTTATCACCTGTAGCTACGCCGTTATTAAGCCTTCTATCTGGATTGACTATGCCAGCGCCACCGCCATACAAACCATTGTAAAACTTGGTTCCAAGGCTGTTTTCATACCAGTTATTGGTCACGTATTGATCGGGCCAAGGCTCGCCCCACCAGAAAGCATCACCACTACCAACAACATTAGAAGAACCCCCAGAGCTACCCTGCCCATTGTAGTCGCCACCATTGAAGTTAACGATTTCGGCAACCTTTGTGTTGACACCAGTTGCCGGGAAATTAATACTGTTCTCCCTATCGTAGATTCTTAGCTGGCAGTTTTGGACTTTAACCGCAGACGTGTGTCCGAATCTAATACCCAATGTTGCTGAAGTAGACTTTACACCGCTAAGACCAACGTTAAATGAAGAGCCGCCAGCAGCATTGACTACGCATCTACCACTTGGATATGTGTCTGAAACATACTTAATATTATTAACATTAAGAACCGTACTACTTCCGTCACCATTGGAAACATATGTAGAATCTTGATATGAACCAATTTGAACGGATGAGCCTTGAGTAGTGCCAAAAAAGCCCAACCCAGAACCCGAAAGAGTTTCACCTTCTCCGGCAGTGCCAGCGCTGCCGCCTGCGCCGTCTAACAATACTTGAAAATCTATAATCGCCATTTGTTTTTTCTCCTATGAGGAAGTTCTTTTATATATACACAAATTAAATTAATTTTTGTCTTTTTTGCTGCATCCGCAGTCATTTTTGTTTATTTTTCTCCTTTCTTGGCTACTCCATTTTCCTTCTGGACATGACTCAGAAGCCCAAGAAGTCTTGCTCATCAAAAAGCATCCACATTTATTACATTTTAAGTTTTCTGGATTGAAAAATGGACACTCTTGGCATATCTGTAGTCTATTTTTTTGTATTGGGTCTGGAACGTTTTCAAAAAGATTTTTAGCATGTTTTAGTAGAGATATTGAAAATGAAACTATTTTATCTCTAGTTGGTGGTTCTTTTTGGGGCGTGTTAATGTTCTCCGTTTTTATGTTTCTTGGTATGCATACGCACTCAGCGCTAGGCGAAGAACATGCTGAACAAAATCCCATAATAATACCCTATTCCTCCAAAACACTGAGGTTAATCGAAATATCATCCACTTTCACAACCGCATTTTTAAAACTAAATTTAGCCCGCAAAAATTCGGGATCTTTAGCATTATAAAATACCGGATTCTTAGAAAGACTATCCAAGCCAGCAGCCCCGTTGTTATCTAGTATAGTTTTTAAATTGTTCATAATAACATTGTAATATCTTGAAGAAATATATTTGTTTCTGTATGATTTTATTCTATTTGGCAAATCTGCTCTCCCTCTGGATATAAATGGATTAAATGGATAATCATGATAATATCCCAAATGACGAGAGAATATTTCTTCCCTTGTATTTGCGTTAAGGGCGTTATGATTGATTGATGAAAATGGATCAAAAAGATGATCTATAAACCAGCAACGCGGCTGTCCGGGATCTTCTAATATAAAATCAAAATGTGAAAAAAGGTATGGAACTGTGATACTTCTACCAGCAATATAGTTATCGCAAGAAGATAAATAATCCGACTTGAGCCAATACGGACCAAAATCAAGACTGACCGGATTTATTTCATATCTAGTAATCGGCGTGGTCCTAGTCGCGCATTTGCCAAGATACTCCCAAGCATATGGCCAAGAAGTGAGGTATGAACCATCTATATCTTCAGGAAAGGGCGACAATATTCGCGCCTTATGTGCAGGCACTCCAAAAGTTGTAGCGGGAGCATTAAATTGAAAATCATCATGCCACTCAAAAAGATCGTCTTTTCGAGCTGTCTTTATCTTGCTTCCCTCTCTTGTTATGTCTATAAAATTCATAAACGACAAAATTCTAGGATCAAATTTATGCTCAGGAAGATAACTATTCTTGTCCCATATAGAAATAGAGGTATCTAAATTCAAATCTGGATAATTTACACCATCATCATATTCAGACTGACGCACTTCTGTTATAGGCAACCAAGTCCTAGAATAGTAATGGTCTCTTGCAAAAAACTTATATTGACCTTTATAGATCTCCCTATTTTTTATATCTACAATCTGGGGGAAAGCTCGCTCTTTTATATTAATACCACCGATAATAAGATCCGAACCATTCGCAAGATAGCCTTCGATTGTTACATCTCCATCGAGTTCCCGGAGCGGATCATCTGCAAAATGCCCAGTCCTACCGCCCCCAAAATTCTGAACGGAACAACCGCCGTGAACATCTATATCCATAGACCGATCAAATATCTGCTCAGTTCTTATTTCAACAAACCAAGTCAATCTGGATGTGCAGTTAAAATCGCGATCAATAATGTTACGAAGAGTAGGATATGTTTGCGTATAGGACTTTTCAAAAGCCTTATTTGTCTCAGACTGTACATCTTCTGGCCGATATAAATCATGGGAAGGAGAATATCCAAAAGGATTAATTCTTGAAGAAAGATCGCCACTAAGAACATCAATAGTAAAATTGTATTCTCTCGTCTCACAAAGCTGACAGTCGGCAACGACTGGATCTAATGGACCATCTGGGCCATCTGGATTGTCTTGGCATCCTTGTCCTATTTTTTCTGTTTCCGAGCGCTGTTGTCTTTCAATGTTCACGGGGTCAGAAGAAACTCCAAAAAGACCCGGAAAACCACTAGAACCATCTATCTCAAGATAACCCTCTCCTGCCATCCCGGAAAAAGCAAGCTCATCAACAATAACGCCGGGCGGATTTGGCCTTACTTTTTTGTTGGATCTTCTGGCCGCTATTCTATCGTTAAAGAACACGCCCATCCTAAAATCTATAGCATTAGAAAAAGGAAGATTAAAAGAAAAACTTGTTGGATCTTCCAAAGATGAAAGCGCAGCAACATCTAGCACGGAAGAACCCCTTAAATAACTATAGCTTAAAGCGCTATCTAAAACTCTTACCTCATCATTAGTTGATTTCGGCATTTTAGAATATTCACGCCCCTCAAGCCCTACAACGTAGTATCTATCAAAATGCGGATTTGACGAGGTGCCGATAAACGCGGGGGCGACATGAGAAATACGTGGCTGAATCTGATATTCACTACCCCTACTCCAGAGAGAATGCGCTGGATTATGTTCTTCGTATGAAGAAACGGCACCAAAGTAATGAACATCCATCGTCACCATAGCCACAGACGGAACTAGATATATATTCACCTCATAATTCTGAACTATTTTACCTTTAGCATCCGTTAGTGGCTCATGAGAATCTGACGTTATTTTCCAGAAGCCATTCTGCTCCACGGGATTGTCTTGATCGTCTAGTATTGGTTCTTCGTCGGTTACTTTATATATTATGGACGCATCATCCCACAAGTTTGGCTGTATTTTTTCTATTTCTTCTTCTTTAAATTTCTTTTCCCTAGTTATATTTATAAGCTGGCCGTTAAGTTTTATAGTCTCGGTTACAAATTCATCAATATGTTTTGCTATGTCAGAATCTGAAATGCCTCTTTGCCAATAAACGGTTTCAGCATATTTCCACCAGTCTTCTTTCCATACGACAGAATAACTTATAACAGACTCTTTCCCAAATAATTCTTCATCTCTATAATAAATTCTAAGAGTATCTAAATTTTGCTTTGTTGTAAATGGGCTATCTCCAGCGCTTATTACTCTGTTTTCCCATCTTAAAAATCTAAAATCAGACCAAGTAACAGCATATACTTCATCAGTTTCAATACCCGGAGCGTTATCATAAAATAATCTAAACTCAGTTTCTGTTCCCGGAGAAAGAGGAAAAACATGGACATCTGTATTAATGTCATAGGTTTCTGTAAAAAATTTATAAAGAAAGAAACTATCAGTCTGCTTTGGAATGACCGGAGTAAGACTCGCATAGGCGCCAAAAACATCGGGCGTTCCAACCAACGTGGGATCAACATTATGTGTATAATCGGGCCAATCAAACACTTGAGGGGGATCAAAACAAAAGAAAAAACAATCATTAGCCTGATTCGTTACTTCGATACTTTTTGAAAGCGTCCAAACTGGTAAGCCTTCTGGAAGGGGGCATACTCCAACTAAATTCTGAGATTGAAGATCATTCCAATCATACGAAGCCGAAACAGAAGTCGTTTTAGAGTCAGGCAGTCCGCAATCGACGCTATTTGTCTTTGATAAATTACCTGCTCCTGAAACGCTTTGCACATAATGCACCGTATCATAATAGTAACAAAAATACTCAGACATAGTAGATGTTCTAGTCGTAGGCGATATTTGTGTCGGCGTCGGTATCGTTATTAACTTAGAGTTACACTCACTATAAATCTGAAAAGAATTATTAATATCAAATGGAGCCGTTATTTCCATCTTGATTGGCGGTAAGTGTTCCTTAAAATCTAAACACGAACGTAGGCAATTTTTATTTTCTTCTCCAGCTACAACATCTTGCATCATAAAACGCGGCGGATAAAATTCTTGATCTAGAGAAAACTCAAAAACCGCTCCGCTCATATCGCTTTCAGGATCGACTATGTAAGAACTATAATTATGTAAAGATTTTCTAGTATAATGTCCAGCAATTTCTTCATGATTACCTCTAACGAGATCATGAAAAACTACCGAAGGTTCGTAGAGCGGATCAAGTGTGTGTTTTTTAATTAGGATTTTCTTGTTCTTAACAATAAATGAAGAAAGCTCATCATCTCCAATCAATCCTGAAGAATGCGTAAAATAAGGAAGTCTTTCTTTTGGTGTAAGCGAAGCCCAGCCACTTAGAGTCTCTACAGAATCAACATATAATTCATTACTCGTATCTAGAGTAAAGTCTACACCATTATTGATTAAGTTGTTTATAGAATTAAGATAGGATCTCTCATATGAATTATATACATTTCGCCAAATTTTTTCTTCATAATATACATGGGGATCTAATGCACTAGTAAGATCCCTTCGTCCATACTGCGGTGTGTTCGCAAGGGTGTTAATGTCGATAAATCGGTCATATTCAGAAATTATCTGAGCATCGCCCCCAGCGTAATTAACGTAAAAAGACTTATAATAAGAGGAAAGAAGTTCACGATAAACAAATTCCCTATCATTTATTTTAATTCGTCTTGGGTAAACATATAGAGCTTGGGGGAGGTTGTTTTTTACTGCATATTTATAAAATTTATCAAAACTGTCATCAAGGTTAATTCTTCTTACAGTAGAGTTACGTCCAAATGCCCTAATTATCTTATCATCTATTGCTTTATCATAGTTGAATTTATCCCAGACTGCATTATTTGCAATAGTCCCTATCTCGTCTGGAAAAGTAGAGTAAGACTCACCAAAATATTGGTCCACGTCCAAATAGACCAGCATCCTGCCCCTTCTAGTGTTGTTGATTCTAGGTCTATAAATTTTATAATTAAATAATGAATCAAAATTATTAAAAAACCCCTGCTGGAAAAAGGGATAAAAGTAAAACCGATAATTATCATCTAGCAAATATTTGGGGCTAGAAGTATATGTGGCTCTTTCTGTATCAGAAACCCTAGAAAAATCATAATGCCAATTTTCACCAGCATGAAGTAGCTTCTTTTTTATTTCATCATTCAAAGTTGTATCATAATACAATTCACCATTAGCATTACTACGCTGGAATTCTCCGCGCCTCCTAACAAACTCTAAAAACACATATGGAATATTCTCATATCTCTTAACGGAGTGTGTCTTTGTTTCGTAAAAATTTTGTGATTTTGGATGAGACCCAAGCTCGCAAGAACCAACCAAAGGCTCTGCAATAAACATATACTTTCCATTTCCCTGTAGGGTGTCCCAATTTTTTTCGTCGTCTTCGCTTTTTCCAACGTCTATCCATATAGCGTCCTCTTCTTCAAAATCACTTTTTGTACTCAACTTAAATTCAATTTCTTTTTGCTTATCGGATCTTTCTATAAGATTTAAGACTTTTGAAAGATTCCTTGGGGCGTCTTCGCCGTAAAATGTACCATGAATTTTTATTTTAGGAGTCTCTTCATCCTCAAATCCTTCGAGGTTATCAGACATAAAAATAGCTAATTTTTGAGACACGTACCTAAACTGCCCCTGAAAATCTTTAAGATGCCAGTTTTCCATGTCTTGAATATTAAAAAACAAAACAAGCCAAGACTCAACAAAGTTAACTGTGTAATATCTCTCCTGTGTTGTTATTTCTTCTTCTTCTTCTTGTCTGGTTATTATTTCAAAATTTTCAGGACCGTACTCAGTGTCTTTTTCTTCTCTTTTTTCAAAAGCCTTTATTATAAATTTTTCATTATCATAAGAAACTACGACATCGCCCTGTGTGTTTTTTATTTCAACCCAGCCAGAATCACTCGACACAGGTGGATCGTCGGTCCTAACACCGTCCTCTAATGTAAATATTTTAGATATTGTTCTTTTTTCTGTTTTGGTGTGCGGCTTAGATCTCACATAGCGAAAAAATACTGGCTCATACTTATCCGAATCAAAACGATTCCTTTTAAAAGCGCAAACGTCTGGCTGCTCATTGCAGCAAATACAAGGCTTTCCCATTTTGTTCCTCCGTTAAGGGCAGCCAACCCACAAGGGCAGCCACTCATAATTAATTCTAATTATCATAGCAAAAACCTGTTTGTCGTTATCAATATCTTGTGACAAACTAGGATCTCTATTAGTACAAGTTACAATTTCTTGACTTTCGGTCACAGTGGCAGACTCGTGATTTTCTCCAGTTCTTCTGAAAATCTTAACAGTAAACTCTGTCGGCTCAAGCGGTGAATCTGGAGCCTCTATTTCAGAAGCAAGTATGCCAGATAATATCTCAGGTCCGCCTGACCATATTTTTCTTTCTTCGTCCCACATTAAATTAACCGGGCCAGTTTTCCAAAACCGCCTGTTCAAAGAAGAAGGACGCTGATTAGGAGGCTCCCCAAACGGCTCAATATTAAAACTGGTAATATCACCATCAGCATGTGGAACCGGATTGTATGCAATATCATATCCCCAAGCAGAAACCATTAAAGGCCCACGAAGGGCCAAAGATCTAATTTCATCTATCGTATTTTCTGCATTAGCTTTAGATATATTTAAATCATGGGTTGTGCCATTTGTCGCATTACCAGCGGCCAAAAAATCAACATTTTTTATCATGTTAGCAGCGTTCTGAAGAATGGCCTCAGAAAAATATGGATCTAAATCCCTAGAAGAAGGACAAACACCAATTGCAAACTTACCATTTTCTTCTCCGCTTAGACTCGCCTGCAATGGAGGCTGCAAATATAAGCCATTGTCATTATTTCTCTTTACGGCCCTCGTTCCAGCCGGAGACCACTGCTGATCAAAACTACAACCCCAAGAATCATCTGGTCTACTGACAAACAGCCCAGCGGCATCACCCAAGGCGACAGATTCTATGTTTGAAGGGTTGAAGGTGCTAACAAAAGAAAAACCACCAGAAGACCTTGAAGCAGAAAGCCTGCCAAGAATCTGCTCAAAATTAGTCTTCTGAAAAGGAATAGGCTCAAAAGCTCTCTTGGGACTGTCCTGCCTTATTCTTTGTAGTGCAGCAATACTTGCTTTATATATTCTACTTATCCTATCTGAGTTATATTTTGCAAGCTTTCCAAAATTCGGAGTCCAAGTATTAAATCTATACTCTGTGGTCAAACCGCCGACACCAATAGAAATATTCATATCCGTCACATATGGCCCAGATCCAGCAAACCTATCCGCTATATTAAACTCAGGAAATCTAGCTAGCTCTATTCTTCCGCTCTCGTTTGCAGAAATCTCCGAGGCGCCAGCATTGGCTGTATCTTGACCGGCTTGATTCATTCTATCGACGCTGCCAAAAGTTTCCGGCCTGAGATTATTATCAAATACCACCTCAGACCTTCCATCCTCCGTAGTCGATTTGTACCACGGCCCCCAAGCGTATCTGCTACTTTCCTGCGGAATACCTAATAGCTTGGGATAAGCAACTCCGGGAGGAACAGATATTTGAGTACTAGACTTTCCGGCTGTTATATAGCCCTCTGGAGGAACAGAAATGCCAAAAAAATAATTCGACAAAACACTCAAACCAAAATCTGGAGTTGTAGAATCATCCCAAACCCTGATTTGAGTTCCGGTATCAATCACTGCAAAAGGAGTGTCAAAACCATTAATAAAAAATACATTGCTTTCATGTGGCCCAGACTGCGCTGTAGCGATTCCATCGGAAATAGATTGACTCGCCCCGAACGTATTCCAAGCAGCATAGTCCGACTTCATGTCACTATAGTCGTAGCGATTGTTAAATTCATAAATGGCGGTACTTTTCAGCCTTCCGTCACCATTGTAAAACGCAATATCTGAAATCGGTTTATCTGAAACCCAAGCACTATCAGTCAAATCCCAAGAAGAAACTTCTAGTATATCTTCTTCTACAAATTTTAAATTATTCGATATGCCTCCCGGCTCAACTGGCAAAGGCACAAGAAACATTCTTCCATAAAAAGTCTTAGCCGTCGCTTCAACCTTACTAAATATAAAATTAACCTGCTCTTTAAAGCTTTCGCTGTACATCTTTCTTCCACTTGTCATGGAAGTAGACGCTAAAGACATGGGACCGATTGCTCCATTGGCAACAAGCTGAAGTAAATCAATATTTAAATCTAAATAACCAACATATGGATTGTCGGGACTATAATATGTCCCATTTGCCATAGACTCAAAAGCCTTAAAAGTCACCCAAGAATCTATTCCGGCCATAGCCATCCTAAGCTCCATAACCGTAGCCGTATAAGAAGTACTAACGATACCATTAGCAATAGCACCGTTCAAACCAGACATCTCATCTAAAACAACAGGAACTTTAGCGTTTGGCCGATACGCCTGTGGCGTCCTAGCAAAACCCGGAGCTAATACATATCTTTTTGGCCCGACCTTTCCCCAAACGGGAATACAGTCATTAATGTTAGCAACAAAATAACGAGAAGCAGGACCGCCAACAACTATTCTTTGTGTAACTTCGTCGGATAATTCTTGGCCAACATCAGAAGAAACAAGAGAGCCGTCGTCTTTAGCCAGTAGAACAGTATCCCTTATTTTTCCGGGGTCTGGCTGTTGTGTCTTGTCGATGGTAACAATTTTAACAACTGGATTTGATATAATGCCACCACCATCGTTACTGGGCATTCCGCCAGTAGGCTCAACCGTGGCAAAATAATCATACTGTAAAAGATCTGCACACTCTTGTAAAATAGCATTGAGATTTTGGGACTGTCCAGATATTCTAAAAAACTCAGGAACTTCTTTTAAATTACCAGCCTCAAAGCGATACTCGCTCCCTCCATACAAAATAGGTCCACCAAAATCAGATTCGCCCCTTGAAAAAAGCTCCAACAAATCAAGAAGATCTCGCGCCGGATAACCGGCAGAATTAATATTAGCCGCGCCAAATCTACCACCAAAAGTATAATTTTCTTTATGCCCCAAAGCGTTCCACACATTTTTTACCTGTGTCGTAATATTTGGATTAGAAGAGGATGGGGTAAGTTTATCGTAACCATCTCCCTCGTTAAAGGCAGTGCCTTCAAAATTGCTTAAAATGACATTTACACCATTTAAGACTTTTCCTCCGGGAGACTCTAAAATAACATCGTATTTTCTTCCACCTATATCTTCTTTGTATGTCCACCGCTGAAAAACGCCACCATAATAAAATTTGTGATATTTAAAATAACAAGCCGTTCCGACCGGCGGCAAATCTATTTCAACGCCATTGTCAGGATCTTCAACAAGAGTCATCTGGCAAGATCCGCCCTGACCATTCCATCCTATACTAGCGCTAATGTTTTCGACGTATGCGCCGAACATTTTTGGAGATCTTAAAACATCTTCTACAGGCATTAAATATACTCCCAAGATATTTGTAGATTATAAGATCCAGTTTTGGGACTCCAAGACTCTGTTTTAGATTGCTGAATACCACCGTCAGGCTTGTATTCATCGACAGCAGTACCAGCGGCAGCGGTGGGAGGAGAAGACCTATATCCCTTTTCCATGACCGCATCAAAAGTAACAGAAACCGTCTTTATTGTAGTCGTATTCATTTTTTGTATAACTGGACCATCTTCCTTTCCTATTATTGGAATCTTTGCTGTAACCTGATTTAATCCCTCGGTATTATCATAATTAACAGTCAGATTTTCAGATATTGCATTAGGCAAAGATATTTCATCATCATTATAAGAAACACTATATGTTATGGTTCCAGATATTTTATTTTCCCCATAACTTTCTGTTATTCTTTTATTTCTTAATGTTCCCGAAGCACCAAATGCCGCATAAGCAGCAGTTGCTAAGGAGTATGTTTTTGATTTTATCGTTTCATATGCTAGTTTTGCATTGGCGTATGAGTCTTGAGTATTTGAGTCGGCGGCATTACTATTTAGACCCTGAATGGTGGCTGAAATAGAAACCGAAACAAACTGACTCTTATCGTCCTCTATGCTAACCTCTATATCGTGGGTGGCCTTTACCGTAGACTGGTCACATAAAACCCAAGTCTCGGTGACACTATAAGAACCCGCTCCCAAATCAGAGCTAACGCTCCTAACATGGTTGTATCCTTTGTATCCCACGGACCCAGATCGTAAATCTGGCGTTATAGCTTCTCTTGTTCCACCGTCCATATTAACAGGAATAAAAGTAGTAGACCAATACTCGCTATCATTCATTAAATCTGTAGTTATCGGGTTTCTAACCTCGGAGGGAGATTTTAATCTTGTTTTAACCCATTTTTGTGCCTGTCTCCAAGCCTCACCGTCAGTCGCTATATTCGAGCTATTGTACTTTTTAAGACCTGTAGCAGAAACGGTGTGAGTTAATGTATATGTCTTATAGACATTTTGAGTAGGGTCATTAGACTGAAAGAATTTTTGATCATTCTCAGAAAGCTCCCAGCTCTCTTCTGCCGAAGATAATTTATAGGTAGTGTTTGCCGGTGTGCCAGTTGAGCCATTGCTATTATTGTCTGAGGCGTCCTTATATGCCTCAAAAGAAAATGTATATTGTAGATACTGTACGCCAGCCTCTTCTTCGGTTTGCTCTGGAAGAGATATGGAAAGCAGCCTAGCATCAGAAAATCTTATGATATTTTCTTTACCGCCATAGGGAGATATTTCTAGAGATCCAGTTCCCTGAGTCGGAAAAGAATCTCTATCAAACTGCAAAGCCGTCAAAGCCGCTCCCATGACAGCATTTTGCCTTGACCCGGCGGCAGTTATATCCTGTTCGTCATTTACATTTAATGTAGCGGTTCCAGTTATCTCTATAGAAAACTTAGTACCAATATATGTCCCGTCACCAGTAGAAATATCTTCTCTATTTATGGAAAAGGTTGGAAAAGGACCAACCAGACCGCCATCTGTCGAGGTGGTAACGCTTTGACCGCCTATCAATAATGTTTTAGCGGATTTGTGTGGTTTATAAACTACTGCCATTTTTTACTCCAAGTAACCTCTTGTAAACATATCCATTCCGCTAGCCTCTGGCGTGTCAATAAAGAGACCAATTTCATCTGAAGCTATATAAGCGCCACTAACATATAAATCAGCAACACCAGAAGAAATCAAAGACTGCACATATAAAGTAGTACCAAACTCATTTGGTCTTTTTATAAACAGGTCGGCAGACGTATTATCTAGGCTTCTATTTACGATATACAACGAAGATGAGTCATTATTCTTATAATACACATTAGCATCATTATTGCCCTCAATAAAGGTTATCAATTTGCCAGATTCTAAAATATTGCCACCTTCTCCCAGTACCGGTTCGTCTACTTTCATAAACAAGTCTGCATTATTGTTTCCAGATTCAAACGGCTGACCAAGCAAGAACAGTGTTTCGTCTTGCTCGTAAGATGTGCTAAACCCTCCGGCCACACGAAGACTCATGTCAGAAGAGTTAAACGTAACGCCTTGAGAGCTGGCTGAATCTAGTTTAGAGTTCTGAACAAACATTG
>Ga0208644_1003359_pt1 | contig 12477 bp, 16 predicted proteins | sample VirMetDEL_Nov_18_FD_184517 | JGI IMG/M metagenome (GOLD analysis project Ga0208644, IMG submission 184517) | Aqueous microbial communities from the Delaware River and Bay under freshwater to marine salinity gradient to study organic matter... | ecosystem: Environmental > Aquatic > Marine >... | reverse complement strand
ATATTTAAGTGCTAAGATAGCAAACACAGAAGCTAATGATAGATTAAAAGAAGATATAATAAGAGGAGTAGGTGAGAATTATCTAAACAATACTTTACCAGAATTTCAGAAAAGAGAAAGAATTAGAAAAGATACTTATAATAAAATTGCTACTACTTATGGAGATAAAGTAGCTGAGCATATGGATTACTCTGGTTTTATAACTGGTGATGAAAGTGACTTTGAAAACATTACTACTACATTAGGAGATAAAACTAAATTTGATCCAGACTATTTAAATAAGTTAAATGAATATTTAACAAGAGTTAAACCTGGAACTTATCAAGAAAGAGCTACAACAAGAATGCAAACTATGAAAGATAGAGAAAAGTTTATCATGGATGGTTTAATTAATAAAGGTGGTTTTGGTACTAATACTATTAAAAATCAATTAGGAATTGGTATGGGAGAACCTACAGAAGCACCTGCAGTTACTACAGAAACAACTGAAACTCCATCTGAAACTTTAACTACACAAAGACCAACTCTTTATGATATATATGGATTAACAACTGGAAAAACAGAGCCAATGTCTGACTCACAGTTTAGATTAAGAACTAATGATATATTAGCTAGTGCTATGCAAGGCTATGGTCTTGAAGGTAAATTTACAAGAGATGCTCAAGGCTTCTTACAATTAACTTCTATTGAAGAAGCAGATCAAACTGCATATCAGGCATTAAATGAAATTGTAGCTAATAACTATGCAGCTAATCCTGAAAGAAAAGACTATTTAAATATAGCAAATGAAGCATCTAATTTTGCAAAAGAAATAGCTAATGCATCTTCACAATTTAATACTGCAACTACTACTTATTTTAATCAAAATAATTTACCAATGGGTACAACAGGTGCTGCAAATGATGATGTATTTAATAAATGGTTACAGCAAAACAGTGCATTACTTATTACTTATGGACAATCAACACCTACCATACAAAACTTTATAAGAAGTAAATATATACAGATACAAGGCAATCAAGGATTTGAACCTTTCTTTGATAAATACGATGAAGAACTAGCTAAACTTGAAGAGTAATCTTAATGGCTGTTTCAGTAAATAAATTACAAGAGTACTTTAACTCTAAAGGTATTGAACAACCTTCAAGTACTTTAAGCGGTATAGGTACACAAATACCAACTATTTCTAAAGATAAGAAAGTACCTAAAATATCTGATGAAAAATTAGAAAACTATTTTAATACTAGAACAAAAGATATTAAATTAGAGATACCAAAAAATACTATTGATTTGGGTGAACAACCCGATGGATCTAAAAAGTATACTTTTAATAAAGATGATCCTAATAGTATGTATAAAGATAAACAGTTAATTAGTAATGCTAGAGCATACTATTTTGAAAGAGACGGATTACAATTTGATAATGATACTGAACTAGTAGATTATTATATTAGTGATAGAACTTGGAAACAAGCTAACTCACTTAGTATTGGTAAAGAATTAATCTATGCTACTGCTGATGCAACTAGTGTAGACCAAAAAAGAAGATTACAATACTTAACTAATTATTGGACTAACCTACCTAACTTTTGGCAAGATGGAGGAAGAGGATTTTTTAGTGGTATTGTTTCTAACTTTAGTAAAGGTTTAATAGATCCTACCAACTTAATAGGCCCAGGTGTAGGTAAATTTGTAAGTACTGCCGCAATTAAAAAAGGTGGTAAATATGTTTTATCTAAAGCTGTAGCTTCAGGAACAGCTGCACAAACAGGTATTGATGCAGCTATAGGCTCATCTGCTGATGCCATGATTCAAAAGACTGAAAGAGAAATTGGTATAGCAGAAAGATTTGATCCTGTAAGAAATTTAAAAGTTGCTGCACTTGCAGGTGGTGCTAGTTTTGTACCAGGCCTACCTATCACATATTTCTCAACTAAATCACAATTATCTTCTAAAACTTTAAATAAAAATTACTCTAGTATTAAACAGCAAGTATTTGATTATGCTAATCCTTTAAAAGATTTTGCATATAAATTATATGGTGTTAAAGGTAATGTTGATGATTTTGTAAAACAAAGTAAAAAGACAGATCTTATTTTAAAAGAAATATCTAAGAATCCAACAGATCCATTAACAAGAAAATTAAATAATTACTATAAAGAAAAACCAGAAGATAGAGGTGCTTTAGTATTAACTAAAAAAGAATTAGGATTACTAAAGAAAAAAAGATATAAAAGAAAAAAGATAGATTTCTTAGAACTTAGAGATCCAGGAGATTATGGTTATACTAATTTTAGATTATTAGCTGCATCTTCTACTAGAGCAGAGTCTGCTATTAAATATAAAGTTGTATTGCCTGTTGTACCCGACAGAAGTGCTATGGGTAAACCTACAGGTTTAATTGTAAAAGCAGGATATGAAGATGTAAATGTAAAACCATATGAAAAAATAATACAACCTGTTGATGATTTAAATTTAGTAAACGTATTTAATAATTATATACAAGCTAAAAGATCTCAAAGTTTAAATGCTGCTGGTGTTAAAACTACTATGAAAACTGCTGATATAAGAGCAGCTATTAAAGATTTTAATGCATTAAAAGGTAATGAAAGAAAAGTTATTAGACAAGCATTTGAAGAACATAAACAATTTACAAGAGCATTATTAGAATTACAAAGAAGAGCAGGTATCATTTCTAAAAAAGAAATGAATACAATATTAAAAGAGAATCCTGTTTACTCTCCTTTTTATTTAAGAACTAAAGAATCTGCTAAACTACAAATAAAAAAATCAGAAGCTGTAGGTAGAGTACCAACAGATAAACCACAAAAAAGATTTCCTACTGAGATTACAGGTAGAGAAGTAGAAATTACAGGTGGTACTAAAGGGCCTGCTAGATTAAAGATTACAGGTAATGATAAAGAAATTAGACCTCTCCATGAAAGTTTAGTTAATTATACTTTTCATGCTTATAGTGCATCTGAAAAAAATATAGCTAAATTAAAATTCTATGATGAAATTGATGAGGCTATAACAAGAGGCATTATAGAAAAGAATCAAGTTGTAAGAAGAATAAATTCAGTTGGTAGAATTAATGCTATTAGAAAAGATATTGTAAAACAATTACAAAAAGAGGCAGATGAATTAGGTATTAAGTTTGATGCTGATTCATTTAAAAAAGGATTAGAAGGCGAAGACTCTATTAAAGTTGCAGCATTTAAAGATACTATAAAAATATCTGATGGTACTATTGTTGATGTAGTATATAACAATGGTAAATTACAAATGTATGAGATTATGGATCCATCATTTGTAGAAATGTTTAAGTCATTAGGTGGTGTAACTAACAAGTATTTAAGAAATATTATATATGGTAATTTAAGTAGAGGTGGATTGCTAGGTAAACTAGGTACATTATCTAGAGTATTCCCTAATTTAATTACACACTCTCCACCATTTATTGCATTTAACTTTATTAGAGATACACTTGCAGGTAGTATTAATAGTGCATTTGGATTTAATGCATATGGTTTTGCACCAGGATTAAGTACAGCTAAAGGACTCTTTGGTACATTTAAAGCACCAAAAGATATGTTCGATTCTGCTATTAAAAATGTATCTAATGATACAGGATTTAAAAAATATTACAGAGGATTTAAAGAAGCATTTAGTTTAAATAATAACTATTTAAAAGCACTTAACTCTGGAATGGGTTTTTCTTCTAGAAAAGATGCAGATAGATTAGTTAAACAATTAACTACTAATATACAAAATAGCAAAGCACCTAACAAAAAAGCATATTTAGATTCTTTAAATTGGTTAAAGTCTATAGGTTTTTATGGTGCTGATGCAGCTAAGGCATACTCACAATTAGTAAATAGAATTGAATATGCATCAAGATTAGCTGAGTTTAATCTTGCAAAAAGAGTAGGTGTATCTGATGCTGTTGCAGCATTTGCAGGTAGAGAAATATCTACAGACTTTGGTATGCATGGTGCTAGTGCAGGACTTAATGCATACAATAGAATGACTATGTTCTTTAATGCAGGTCTTCAAGGTTTCTATAGAGGTGTAGTAAGAAGAGTTGGTGAAAATCCAGTTAAGTTTGCTAGTGGAGTTACTGCTACAATTGTTGCACCAGAGTTATTATTCTGGTCATTGACCAATGAAACTCCAGAGTATGAAGCATTAGATGATGACATTAAATTATTAAACTATGTTATACCTATCTATGAAGATACTAAAGCAGATAATTCACATCTAAGACCAGATGGAACTAGAAGAATTAAAACATTTTTATTAGTACCTAAACCATATGACTTTGGTGCATTTGCTAATATAGCAAGAGGTATTATGGAATCAATACAAGAGGGTGCTCCAGAGATAGCTGTAAATTATGCGTATCATTCTATTGCTAAAGTATTTCCAGGATTAACTACACCTACATTAGCATCCCCTGTAGTAGATTTAATTAGAAATAAAAACTACAAAGATAATGAAATTATCCCATACTACAAAAGTGTAGGAACTTATAGAGATCAATTAATAAGAAGTAATACTAGATTTTCATCTGAAAAAATAGCAAAAGGTATTAACGATATATATAGAGAAGTATTTGCTACAGGCCAGCAGGATCCATTCCAAGGTATAGTATCTCCTATTACTATTGATTATTTATTAAATGGTTATTTTGTAGGACTAGCAGAGTATCCTTTAGATGTAGCTGATGCTGTAGTAGACTGGGATGAAGAAGCATTTGGTGAAAGACCGAATAGAAGATTAGATGAAAGTGATATTACTAGAAGTGTACCTTCACTAGTTACTAGAAGATTCTTTGCAGAAGTACCTGTAAAATATAGTAAAGATTTAAGTACATTATATGATCTTAAAAAGACTGCTGAAAAAACTATTCTTAGTATTGAATCAGCATCTAATGATCTAACACAATTACTTAGAAACAATATGAAAGTAGACATAGACAAACTAAGTAGTGATAAACTTAGATCAGCAACTAGAGTTTCTTCAATGTTATCAGAAGCGTTAGTAGCTATTAAAGGATTAAGAGAAAAAAGAGAGATAATTAAATACAGTAAAATATATACTGCAGAACAAAAACGTACAATGATAGATAATAGTATAAAAATAGAAAATGAATTAGCTTACAACATACTCAGAGATTTAAAAGAATCTGCTGATCCTTATCTTATGATGGGTATATTTGGTAATAAAACATTTAAATCTTATAGAGATAAGAATATTAAACTAAAAGGATTGCAAAAGACTGTTGCAAATTATTTTAAATAATCATGACTAAGAAGCCTAGAACAACCAGTGAACATTTAATATCACTCTATGGTTATATTACAGGGCTTAGAAAAGAAGTAAACACTATTAAAAATAATCATTTAAAACATATGCATGAAGACATTGATAAAATACATGGTAAAGTTGATAAACTGTTATATCTAATTATGGCAGGAATGGGTGCAGTTTTATTAACTTTATTAACATATTTTATTAAATGAAATTTTTATTAATTATAACTATGTGTTCTAATATATATCAAAACTGTATGCCTCCAGTACAGGTAGAAAAAGTATTTGATAGTCATTATGAATGTGCATATCAAGGGTATTCATTAAGTGCTGAAATGATAAAAGGCTTAGGGGAAAAACAAGTAAATAGAGATAAAATATATTTTAGTTTTTCTTGTAAGGAAATAGGTAGTCTATAATATGGAGAGTGGCTATGTTAAGATTTATAAAAAAACTATGGAAAAAATACGTAGATTGGTTATTCGATTCATATGACAATAAGAAATAGTACAGATACATTAGTTATACATTGCACACAAACTCCAGATACAATGGATATTGGTGCTGATGAAATTAAAAAATGGCATAAAAATCGTGGCTTTGATACTATCGGTTATCATTTTGTTATTAGAAGAGATGGGACTATAGAGTCTGGAAGAGACATTAACTTTGTTGGTGCACATGCAGTAGCAGTTAATGGTACTTCTATAGGCATAGCTTTAGTTGGTGGTGGTACTAAAGATATGGGTTGGGAAAATAATTTTACAGAAAAACAATTTGAGTCATTAAAAACTTTAGTTATGAAATTAAAATCAGATTTTAGAATTAAAAAAATAATAGGTCATTATCAAGTAGATGATAAAAAAGAATGTCCATCATTTGATGTACCTAAATGGTTGGAGGAAAACAATGTGGTTTAATTTACTAGGAATGGCTTTTAAAACAGGTAGCCATATATATCAAAATAGACAGAAAACTAAAATGCTAATGTCTGATGCACAAATGAGGCATGCAGAGAAGATGGCAAACGGAGAGGCAGAATATCAGGGAAAGCTATTAGAATCCAGAAATTCCGACTGGAAAGATGAGTTCATTTTAATTTTGCTCAGCGTGCCAATAGTAATGTTAGGATTTGCAGTATGGTCAGATGACCCAACACACATGGAAAAGATGAAATTATTTTTTGAATACTTTTCGCAGCTACCTTTTTGGTATCAGACAATTTTTGTTGGAGTAATTGCAAGCGTATACGGACTTAAAGCAACAGATTTAATTAAAAGAAAGTAATGATTGATAAATTTTTTTTTGCACTATTTGGTGCAGTAGATAAACTATTTGATAAAATAGATAAATTTATTAATACTAAAAGGAAAAAAAGAAAATGATTGAACTAGATTTAATATGTAAAGATTGTCATCATGAATGCCACTGTGATGGTGATTTGCATGCTGATGAATACGGATTATGCACTTGTGAAGAATGTAAATGTGGTAAATCACAACAGGAAGAATAATGCGGATCAATGAAAATACTAGTATCGGTCTCCCATTAAGGAATTTAATTGGTTTAATATGTGCCATTGTAGTAGGTGCTTGGTTTGCTTTTGGTGTTATTGAGAGACTAAATCGTCTTGAGACAAAGAATCAATTATTCGAAAAAGATTTATTAGAGGCATCCGTTCAAAAGCCTATCGACCAGGAACAATTTATGTTATTAGAGCATATAGCTGAGGGTCTAGAAAAACTTACAGAAAGAGTTGATGATATGATGAACAACAAAGTTAATATACAAAGACTTCAAATGGATGTGGAAAGACTACAGGTAGATGTAGAAAAATTAAAAGATAGTGTTAGAGCTAATTTAGGTAAACTAAATGGTAATAGCCATTAATGGTAAAGATTGTTGTAGCATTATGTATGATGATGAATGGCATTGTGGTAGAGCATACCTATAAAGATAGTTTATCTGATTGTCTAAAATCAAAAAGAATTGCACAACGTAATACTAATGACAGTGTTCAATGGATGTGTGGAGAAGTAGAAGCAATAGTAGAAGAAGATTGGAATTCTGGTAATTACAGAATATTAGAAATTAAGGAATCTAAATAATGTATTTAAATGCTAACATACCTATAATAGAATGCTATGTCAGAGGTAATTACTTAAGAGATCAAAAAGATTCTCACGATAAGTATTTTGGTTGTGCTATATTTGGATTTAGTTCTATACCAAATCAAGTACCACTATTTCATTTTATGATGGATGATGGTGGGTTATGGTGGAGAGCACCTATATCTGCATTTTGTAAAAAACCTGGTACAAAAGAATTACCACTAGATGAATTAGTTATGTGGGATAGTTTTAGTTATAATGTAGGTGTTACTACATTTTATGAACTTGAAGGTTTACGTATGCAATATATATCAAGACGTAAAGTAAAAAGAAAAGGTGTATATTTGTTTACAATTGATTGGTGTGCAGGTGATAAAAATGAATTAAATTTTGGTTATTCAGAACACTCAGATCAACATAAGTGTGGTCATGTTATAGAGTTGGAAGATGGCAATTATGCAATACAACCTAATAACAGATTAAGAGTTTATGATGTAGCAGTGGGTACTAACCCAGATGAAAAACCACTTATAAATAGATTAGTTAATACTAAGAGATGGTCAGTTGAAACTAGTTCTAAATGGATAACTGATGAACACGAGGAAGGCAGCTACGATTATCACTTTAAGGAGATAAAAGATGAGTAATGAAAGTAAAGTAAATAAAGCAGGCAACTATACTAAACCAACATTGAGAAAAAAATTGTTTAACCAAATTAAATCATCAGCTGTACAAGGTACTAAAGCAGGACAATGGTCAGCTAGAAAAGCACAGCTATTAGCTAAGAAATATAAAGATGCAGGTGGAGGATATAGATCTTAATGAGTATAACCCACTATCCAATGCTAATTACTACCTCTAGTGGTAGTGAGTCTGGAACACCTTTTTACTTAGAGGTGCAACAAGGTAAAATACCTGGTTACTCTATGATTAATAAATTTGGATACAATTCTAGTATTGGTTCAGGTTCTTTTGAAACAATTTGGGAAACAGGAAACAATTATCCTTGGCAAACAGCTCAAGCTACTCTTGATGTAGTCAGTGATAATGCTAATGATGATGTAGTAGGAACAGCTGCAAGAACTTTAAGAATACAAGGACTTGATTCTTCTTATGCTCTTGTGGAAGAAACTGTTGATTTAGATGGTACAAACACAGTTACTACGACACAACAATTTTTAAGAGTTTTTAGAATGTCTGTTGAAACAGCAGGATCTTTTGGAAATAATCAAGGTACAATTACAGTTACTTATACAGGTGGAGTTGATGTTGCTGCAACTATATCTCCAGGTAATGGTCAAACTTTAATGTGCTTGTATACCATACCTGCAGGTTATACTGGTTATTTATTATCAATGAATATATCATCTGGTAAAGATCAAGAAATGGATTTTAAATTTATACAACGAGATAATAGTATTGCTAATGCAGCATTTCAAACAAAACAATTTTTAAATGTTAGAGGTGGGCAGACAACTGTTATCTTTAATGCAATCAATGTAATACCTCAAAAGTCAGATATTTATGTTTCTGGAAAGGCAAGTTCTAACTCTTCTTCTTCTGCTTCATTTGATTTATTATTAGTACAGGATGGATATTAACATGACAACTAAAAAAAGAACAGTTGGATTAGATTTAACTACAAGTAATCAAGATATTTATACTGTACCTGCAAGTCATGAATCTAATATTAAAAGTATATTCATAAGTAATACATCTGGTAATACAGTAACATTCAGTTTAGATTGGTATGATAGTGCAAACACTACATATCATACTATAGCAGAGGCAACCACGTTAAAACCTAATGGTCTTATTCAAATAACAGAAGGATTCTGGTTATTAAAAACAGATAAGATAAGAGGACTAGCTAGTGCAAATAGTTCAGTCCATATCAGTCTTAATGTTGAAGAAGAATATGTACCAAAGCAATTTAGCTAGGAGATAATATGGCACTAACACAAGAACAAAAATCACTCAAGGCATGGACAAAACAAAAATGGCAAACAAAATCTGGAAAAAAATCATCAGTTACTGGAGAAAGATATTTACCAGAAAAAGCAATCAAGGCATTATCATCTGCGGAATATGCGGCAACGACAAAAGCAAAGCGAAGAGGAACCGCAGTGGGCAGACAGTTTGTGAAGCAACCGACAAACATTGCAAAAAAAGTAAAACAATATAGGAAAGTATAATGGCACTAACAGAGTCAGAAAAAAAGAAACTAGATAGATATAATTTATCTGGATTAAACCAACCTAAAAGAACCCCAGGGCACCCAACTAAAAAAGGTATAGTTGCTGTTAGAGAAGGTGATGGGGATATTAAAATAATTAGATTTGGTGACCAGAAGATGGGTCATAACTATAGTGATGAAGCTAGAAAAAGTTTCAAAGCTAGACATGCTAAGAACATAGCTAAAGGAAAAGAAAGTGCTGCCTATTGGGCAGATAAGATGTTCTGGGCAGGCCCAGGTGGATCTAAAAAATCTCCACCACCATCACAGAAACATACTAAAGGCACATAATAGGTATAGACTATGGTTGCACCATTAGTAGCATTGGGGCCTATAGTAACAGCAGTAGGTAGATTTGCTGTGCCTTATCTAGCTAAAGAGTTAGGTAAGATAGGTACTAATAAATTTATTCAAACATATGGTAATGAGGCATTTACTAGTTTAAATGAAACATTAACTAAGAATACTACTATGGTGAACCCAGAGGCTATGCCAATGGTAAATCCTAATTTTATGTCTAAGAAAGATGATGAAGAAACATCATCATTACCTAGCATAGAAAATAAACAAGACATCCCACAGCAAGAACCACCCGAAGATAAAGAGCCAGGTCTTGGCACTGAAGTAGCTGCTGAAGCTGCATTACAAATCTCAAAAAACTTATCCAAACAAGAAGACATTAAATCCCAAACAGAAAAAGCATTAGAACCCAAAGTAGAATTTGGGACACTGACAGAAACAGAAAAGCAAACAGCAAGAGCACTCATGGGTGATCAACCAAAGTTTTATTCCCGTGTTGTTAAATCTATTAAAGATGCTAAACAAAATAAACTTACAAAGAATAAATGGAAAAGTTTTATACAAGGTGATAAAGAAGAACTTAAATTCTTAGGATTAGATAAGTTTTTACAAGGTAATGAGTCTATAACTAAACAAGAGTTATTAGATTTTGTAGAAAAAAAAGATATAACATCTGGTATTACAGTCCGTTCTATCCCTGAAGATGACATGAATAGTATGTATGAAAATTATACTATAGGTTCTCCAAAAGAAGGTACACAAGAAAATATAGTATTTCAATTTGGTAGAAAAAATTTATTAGTAGATGCCGTAACAAGTAGACCATATGATGCTGAGATTACACCACTATTTAGATCAGGACATTTTGATATAGAGTATGGAACTAATACTTTTGCACATGCTAGAACACAAGTTGGTTATGGAGATCCAGATAAAATAAAAAAAGAAATGGATATGGCTAAAAGAGTAGCTGAATCTAATAAAGATAAATCACAGTATGCTGATTTTTCTGATGAAAAATATCTTAAAGATTTAAAACTAGCAAAAACATTTAATAACACCCTAATAGTTGATGAAATACAATCTGATTGGTTACAAAAAGGTAGAAAAAAAGGATTTGTTAGTGACTATGATATTATTCCAGGAGATAAATTAGTAGATTATTTTAAAAAACATAATATATCTTATAAAATATCAGACCCACCTTTAACGGTAGAATTTAAACAAACAGGTGGTGAAGAGATAAAGTCTGGAGATGCACCAGCAATGGGAGTTATGAATCCTAATATTACATATTTTTTTAGAAAATCTGATAACACGCAAGCATTTAAGTGGGATCCAGAATCATACGAAGAAGACGCTAAATATTCTACACCAAAAGAATTTTTACAAAGAGCATATGGTATAGTACCAGACTTTCCCATAAAAGAATCCAAGAAATGGGTTGAATTAGTTTTAAATGAAATGATTAAAAAGGCTACTGTTGATGGTAGGGATAGCATAGCTATTACTAATGGTGAGATACAATATAATCGTTATCCTGCCATGCAGGAAAAAGAAAAGCAAGGTCTTAAAAAATTCTATGATACTATAGTTTATGACCAATTAAAAAAAATTGCAAATAAATATGGTGCCAGTCTTGAAAGAGTTGATATAACTTCTAATATAGCAACTAAAGAAGAGGAAGATAACTACTTTGATCAGAGTCTTCAAAGAGCATTAGATTATCAATTTACATTACAAGAAATAACACTACAAGAACTATGGGATAGAACTAAAGATACTGATATTCCAGGACATGCTACTTTGTATAGTAACGCAGGGAGAGGGCAAGGTGCTGATTATATTGAAAATTATATAACACAATTGGTTGAAAATAGAGAACCAGGAAGTGCAGCTACTGGATTAAGTTTGTGGGATCAAATAAAAAATAATAAAGTATATGTATGGAAAGCACCAACTAGTAATGTAGATGAAGAAGGTGCAATTTCTTGGGAATTACCTATAGTTGCAAAAGAAGATGCTGTAAATTATTCACCAGAATTACAAGGTGATAGTTTAGAACTCTATAAAAAATATATAAAAGATACTAAGCCTCCACCAGATGAAAAATTACAAGAAGAGCAATTAATTAAAATGAAACTACCTAAAAAATTACAGAAAGATATATTAAGCAAACCTATCAAACTAAGTAAAGCTAAACAGCAAACAGATAGGTTATTTGCATAAAAAAGGGGAGCCATAAAGACTCCCCCACAGCAAGGCAACACGACTAAGGAACCTAAGTTATCTTGGGTTCCTTTTTTTTTGGGCTTTGCGATACAGTGATCTATCACCCCATCGCTTAGTCCAAAACCAGCTACTTAATTTAACAGCATAACCTTCTAGTTTGTCCATAACACAGTTATGCCAAAAGTAATATCTAAATTTTTTGTATAATCTGTTTAACATCTTCTTGTAGTTTTTTACCAATAGTGTTAGCATGATTAATTATTGATGCACAAAGATTAGCATG
>Ga0208644_1003356_pt1 | contig 12480 bp, 27 predicted proteins | sample VirMetDEL_Nov_18_FD_184517 | JGI IMG/M metagenome (GOLD analysis project Ga0208644, IMG submission 184517) | Aqueous microbial communities from the Delaware River and Bay under freshwater to marine salinity gradient to study organic matter... | ecosystem: Environmental > Aquatic > Marine >... | reverse complement strand
TTTTGATGGTCCAAGTTCTTTCAAACTTTCGTAAATAAGTTCATTTAGGATTTGTTCAAATTTTTTCATTTAGTTTGCCTCACTTTCGGTTAATACATCATTTAGATCGTTTTCAAGAAATTCAATCACGTTTTCCATTATGTCCTTGGAATAGTCGCAGTATGCACCACCTAATGGCGCAAAGCCTCCAAAGACCTTGTCCTCTCTTGACACTTGCACATGATACTTGCCTCCTGGCATTGAGTATCCATCAATTGAGAGTTTGTTTGTGTCGATTTTTTCAATTGTGATATTGTAATTCATATTATTGTTCCAAGTTTCGATTCCATAGTGGGTGTAATAGAGTTATCAGTTCGCTTTCTTCTTCGGCTTCAGTTGTGTAGACTTCTGTTCGTGGTAGATTATAGATGTCTTTATACGTTTTTACTCCCTCGTTTGCAAGGCGTCCATATACAAGAATGGGTCCATCGCATTGTTCTAACAGGAGGCGATTATTGCGACCTGTGCCGATCTTTGATCCTGCACGATGTTCTCCAAGACGTTTGCGTATACCCTTACCGGCTTTGCCAATATAAAGTATATCATTTCCATTTACCCAGATATACACCATTCCACGTTTTTCTGCGAAGGTGTCATCCACCATCTCATACGCAATTTGGTCATTCTCCACATACAGTCTTGCTGCAAGAGAAAATGTTTTTGAGATATACGATGGTAGTCGTTTATCCAAGGCCGATTGATGTTTCAGTGTTACAATGCTCATAAATCGTCGTTTGTCACCTTATCAATATACATAATATTATCATACATGATTATAAATCAAATATCAATCCCTTTTCTTCTTGTCTCACAATACGCACATTTTATAACGTGAAGATTGTGTTTTTTCATCATTGCTTTTGCTTGTCTCTCTGCGATTTTGCGTTCAGCTTCGTTATCATTGCGATTCGGATCAGCACGAGCAAGAGTTGAATTGACCTTTCTTGCGATGCGATCACTTGGATCAGCTTCGTACATTGGAATAATACTCTCAAGGACGTATGCCTCACGATTTTCATTGAGACATACCTCGCAAACGTATTCGTCTTTATCCTTTACCTTATACATTTCTAAGAGACAAGATAAGCAAGTCCGCCTAATAATAACATCCACGCAATTAACCCAAGGCATAACGCAAGAATTAATATTCCAATAACCTTTAACGTTTTGATTGGATGCGTAATCACTAGAATCATCATGTATCCTGTGAGAAGTATTACCAAAAGAAACATTAACATGATGCCAATATCTCTTTAGTATGTTTGCACGATTTGCGAAAGATAAATCCTGGACACTCGCACCGTAGTGTGTCGCTATTGTTAATACGCCATACACGATAGATTGCTTTTGAGGACGAGGACTTAAACTCACCTACCTTGTCATATTGTGGTTTAGAGTTCTCCATACGTTTCGCATAGTCTGCTACTCGTTCGTTGGCCCATTCTCTCAATTCTTCAATGTACGTCATAATAGTTCACTCCACCATAAACTTCTTCATAAGATACTTCCTCTATTTCAACATTCAAACTTTTTCCAAGCTTTTTTGTTGTATATCCAATGTCCAATAGTTTCTGCATCAGTTCGATTACTTCTTTATTTTCCATTTCGTGAATTGGTCTTATCACAATCTCTCCCATTTACCTTCTTCCCACATCCATCCCGTTGTCGTCCAATCAGCGTTCGCTGGTCGTTCGTACTTTCTAGAGGTGTGGTATCCACCCTTGTTTCGATTATGTTTCGCAACAAGATTACGTTCTCTGCGTACACGCACAGAGTCCTTAGTCTTACTCATCGGTTTCTTCATCTTCATTTTTACTTCTCTTTTCTGGTTCTTGTCGAATTCTAAATCGGTCATCAGATTTTGATAAAGTTTCAGCACCAGCCAATGTCTCAAATCGACCGATTACTCGATACATACTCGGCATACTGCTACTCGTTACATCTACTACTTCCCAAAGTGGTCTTTTACTCATTTTCTCTCCAGTTTTATAGTGTTTTCTCAAGGTAAATAGGACAATCAATGTCTAAAGAACTTTCAACCATATACCAACCACGCTCTTCAAGTTCTCCAAAATCAAAATAATCTGTCTCTTCCTCAAACTTTTCTTGTTCTTCTTCGGTCAATGTCGTATTTACGAAATTTATATCACGAGCACATTTGTCTTCATATTCCCAAAGTTCACAGTCCTCGAATTCATCTGGATCAAAACAGACCCAAGATTCTCCGTTTTCATATCTCTCACGATTTTCTTCTGACAGGCATCGACTCAGATAGTCTTCTTCTTCTTTATCTACTGGTGTCACATCCCAGTAACCCCATCTCCAGTTTTCCATAATGTTAATAACATCTTTCCTTTCAGGATGTCGCCATTCTTCGTATACGTTTACTGATTTTTTATACAATGTTCTTACTCTAAAAGTTTTCACGCACATTCTCCTTAAATGTGATTACTTTAATGTCATCTCGTTGAACCCAACGCCAATGTTTGCTGTCAACCAAAGACTCTATGGCTATGCCTTCTTTGTCACCAAAACATTTGGTCTCGGGATTAATTCTCAATACTCGCCACTCGACCTTACCCTCTTGTTTGCGTAACTGTCGGTTACGCTGATTTGTGGGCAAGAGTTCTACAATGTCTCCTGGCTTAACCTGTGTAATACTCATCGGCACGTTCAAAATCCTCATGTTCTTGAATATCTGATGGTTGTCCATCATCTTCCCAGTCAACCATTTCTAGTCTATACGCAATTGCCTCACGAATGTCATACGTCAAATTAAATAGGCTATCATTAACGTCACCAATTTGTTCTGCCAATTGATTTGCATATTTCAATTCCTCATCAGTCAAATCTGCCACCCAGTCAAAAAACAATTCTCGGAGTTGACAGTCAATCGAATCCGTAAACTCCAAATACTTGTGTCTAAGATCATCTATTCCGGGCATTTAATATCTCCTTCTGATACTTCATAATTTCGCCTATAAATCTCATCATCTACACAATCACGCCAGTCAACTTCAAACCAAAAAGCTTTATTCCATCTCTCCGATTTTTCTTGCATCAACGCATTAGTAAGTTCATGAATTCGTTCCAATCGTTCAATAGGAATGTCTTGAATAAATTCAGTTAATGCATTAAGCATTTCTAGTTCACCAAAACTAGTCAAATAACGCAGTTCTTTTTCAATCTCAAACTTATTCATTTCACTGACTTCTCGCACGAATAATCTCCTTCTGATTCTTCATTGGTTTAAGGTTTTTCTTCATTTGTGAGGTCATATACCAACCAGTATCATAATAGTTTTTTACAGCACGACACTCTGTAGCTTCACGCTGACACTTAGTTTTAAAATCACACTTATCACATGGACAATCTTTTACCTTCATGTTAGTCTCCTACCACCACATTATTTGATTTTGAAGTTTCCATATCGCACGATTGATTGAATGGTTAATCGTGTTCTCAATGGCCGATGTGGTTCGATTCTTGGCATAATCACCAACTCGATTACCCATACCGCCTTGCTGATTTCTCGGTACCGAAACATACAAAGTGGTACCTACAAGCATAACTTCTTTACAGGTACATTGCACAACCTGCGTGTATGGTTTACCTTCATAGTAACCAATCACCTCTTGTGCGTTCGCAACACTCGTAAACGTTAAAACACCAATTAAAAGTAAAATCTTCTTCATTACATATACTCCATTCTCTGCCATTCGGCTTCTTCCCATTGCATCCGATCCATTTCGGCTGCCCAGTTCTCATACTCGTCCCTAGACTCCTGATCTACGGCACCGCAACCATCGCAGGTCTCAAGTGGTGCCTCTTCCCAACGGCCAGTAAAGTGTCGGGGGCGACCATCATCTTCCATATTTAACCAAGACTGATCCAGACAATCATCACAATAAAAGATGAGGGTCTTGTGTTCCCCATTAAGGGAAGTTTTTCTGTAAATCGTTGGCATTTTATTCTCCTCTCCATTTAACGTAAATATTTGGGACCATGTTCGGTGATTGAACTCGCACCGCAATCTTCCTCAAAGATATTGCCACGAATTGCAAGACCTTTCTTAGTACGAATCGGTGCCTTCCAACTGCCCTTGAGAATGTTTCCATTACTCAGGTCAACGAAACTGTGGACGCTTTTCGAACCAGTAAGAAACTCTTTACCGTCTGAATCATAAGCACGATCATTTTTGACCACTCGGACATACTTCTGGCCATATTCAAGGGTGATGTAGTCAGAAGGTGCATGGTCAAATTTCATGCGGTCGAAATAATCGTCGTTTAGTCTCTGTACGAGTTCACGATAGGTTTCAAGCTGTTCGGTTTCGTAGTTATTCATTAGTGGATTTCTCCTGTTCTAATAAGATTAATAAAATATTTGGGATCAGGTTTGTGACCCATTTTTGTGTCGAATTTAGCAACATCGTTCCAGATGTTCCAAAAGTATTTGATATCCGACTCTGATTCGATACATCGAAAGTTGGATATTTTTTGCTTAAATTCTTGATAGTCCATTATGCTACCTCCTTCATAAGTTTAGAGTTCTGCGTATGTACAAACTCACCGTTCTCTTCGGTGATTACCCAAATGTAGGGAATTTCCCAATCCTCTCCTTCGGGTTCGCAATCGTCGAGTAAGTCCCAACCACAAACATACTCCTCAAAATACACGTTTGCAGATTCAAGGCTTTCGATAATGCGATCCTTGAGCCCACCCTCCTGCATGGCCTCAATTGCTTGGGCCGGAGTAAGGTCACGAACCACAAATGTGGAACCCGGTTTTGGTTTCCAACGAAACTCGCCGGTGAACTCGACGTGCGCTGCGTAGTTTTCATAAACCTGGGTGTAAAATCGAAGTTTCATAAGTAGTCTCTAATATTGTTTTCGTGAACCTTTTTCTATACTAGCTATTATCCCAGGATTCGAAGAACAAATCAAACGAGTATTTTTTATGACCCTCATAAAATCTACTTATGACCAATATCCCTCTATATATAGAGGTATTTGAAAAAATGAAAAAGTCTTTAAAATCAATGACTTAGAGAAAGCCCTTTAAAATCAAGGGCTTACATATCATCAGACCTTCTTATGTTTATCATAAGATTGTCTTATATTAGAGATTACTTATATTATCTTACTGATTTGAGAAGATTTTTAGGTTTCTCTTAAAATCTTCCATCTCATCTTTAATTTTGAGTTTTTTCTGCTTGAGGTGTTTTAGATCGGCGTCTGGTGCATAGAAACTACAGTGCTCCAGTTCATCATGTATTTTTTTGTGTTCGATTTTTAAACGATTATAGTGGTTGGTTACATCTTCTAGAATTTTACTTGTTCTAGTCATTATGTCTCCTTTATTTTTCTCCTTGCCATAATAGATTGTAACCTAACTCTTTGGTGTCGGTACAATACTCCATGAGGCCAGAGAATGCTTGTTTAAATGGTAAGTCTTTATGACTCTGCTCATGTTCTTCAAATGATTTCCAATAGGTGACGATAGCGATATGATCTCCTTCCTCACCATACTCACCTACACTTCCTTCATCTGAAATAAATCCGGCATAACGATACACTTGCCCCGCAATGAAACCGTCGTATGTTTCTTTGACATGGTTACACATCTCGCCTAGGGCAAACTCTACATCATCAAAGTCGATACCTTCTTTGAGTCGTGCGACATTATACAACATCACACATTCATACGGTACTGTGATAGGTCCGAACATTATGCTACGAAAGATTCTCCACATCCACAACTGGCACGATCTGGTATTGTTACTTTGAACTGTGGCATGAAATCGCCGGTGTAGTCTATCGTGGCACCATCCATGTATGTCATGGTGAACTTATCAATTACAAAAAGATTTTCTTGTCCAAGTGACCAGGTAATATCACCTTCCGATGGTTCGTAATGTAACTCCGTAGACCACTTGGATTGAAGTCCTGAACAACCACCTCCCTGTAACTCATATCGAACTACAGGAACGTTTTTAGTATCACAAACAATGGCCATTTGAGAAAGAGCCTTATCTGTTACTGTTATACTCATTTAAGTTTTGTTTCTTTGTACCACATATGCTTACGAGCATATGGATTGTATTTACGAAGCCGTAACTTAATTCCTACCTTCTCGCCTTTAGTTGGTCGTCGAGCTGTGTAGAAATGTTTTGGTTCGTCTTCTGGTTCTGATTCCAGTTTTACTAGTTTATAACTTTTACTTGCCATAATATAATTCTAACATTATTTTATTCATTTGTCAATTTTTTTCTTCTTTAACCAATCAGAAAGTGCTTCGAAGTTTCCAATCACGACTTCCATATTCTCATTTCCATAGGAACGAACTGGATCATAATAAGCAATCTGTGGAACAGAATTGACATTTTGAAACTTCTTGAAAAACTTTTCTTGTATCTCAGGACTTTCTTCTACGTCCATGAAAATCCATTTATATCCATGATGTTCTATAAGTGTTTTTGATCTTTCACAAAAGACACAACGCTTTGTGCCGTAAATAATATACTCTTCTCCTCTCACAGTTTTACAAGTTTCCTATTTTCTAAATGTTCTTCTGCAATATCTTCTTTAGATTGTCCATGATAAGCAACAGCATGATGTTTCTCTATCATCAAATCGTTAAGTATGACATGAGAATCTTTCTCTGGATTATAAACTCTAAACTCACCTAGAATACGTCCATACTTACCCACTGCATCTTTATGAGTAATAAGTGTTTGCATACTTCCTTTTGGTAGAAAAGACATTACAAATTTCTTTGCTGCAAGGCCATAGACCTTTTCTTCTTTGTCTCTGGTTCTTGACTCAGGAGTATCTACACCATAGAATCGGATACGCTGATTTCTCAACCATACACCAAATCCCAAATCAATATCGACATCAGCAGTATCTCCATCTATCACCTTAATGATCTTACAGGAGTATTCATGCATGAAACTATTTATACTTTTTCTGTATAGATTAAATAGCAAGAAGAAAAGATGCACCTTCAGATTCACCGGCCCACACAATACAAACTTCTTCTTCGTTTTGGGTTTTTCGTAAAACGACCAAACTTGAAGTTGTCTTATCTTCATTTACAAATAATATAAGAGTTATATCAGAACTCATTTGAGACATTGCCACAGGAACTTCACCAAAATTATCATTTAGATGATTTACCATTCTCATAAAACTAGGAAGACAAACAAAAGTCATAGGTATCTCTAACTCATACATATCTTTTGGTGGTTTTTGTTGTGCGCTAACTATTGACGAGAATAGTAGTAGACTTAATAATATTTTTTTCATTACCAGTTGGCCCTTTCAGTTCGTTTTTGTTTTGATGTGTATGTATCACTATCTTTTGGTTTAGTGTTTATTGTGGTGTTGTTTGTCACACTAGTTCCTGCATTGATATTAGCATTAGCAACAGTAACACCGCTACCACCGGCACCAGCGCCAGCAAATGATGCTTGATTTAATGCCCCAGCTGGACCAGCAGATGTAGAAACTAAACTTTTAATGTAAGCTTCAGGATTTCTTTCTTCTTCTAACATTTTATTAGAAAGTTGACCTAGTTCTCTAGGATCCATTGTGGGCTGTATATATCCTTTACTTGCTTTTCTTAGTGTAGTGGATGTCTGAACTGGTTTAGATTTTAATATTTGTTTTTCTTTTTTTATTTCGTCGAGTCTTTTATATAAATCCTCTTGTCTTGGACTCATGGCATCTTCTGGAGACACCTCCGTAGAATTAAGTTCGCTTATAATTCCTTGCTCTTCAGCCTCAAGAGATTCTAATTTTGCCTCTTTTTCTTTTACTTTAGGATCAATGCCTACCCATTCTGCAAGAGAGTCTGGTAACAATAAACTTGGCATCTTTTCTACTAGAGGACGTATAAAGGCTTTAAGTTTATCCATAAAAGAATCTAAACTAATACTGGGAAAACTAAATTCTGGTAACTTCATACCAAAAATTTCACCTTTCTCTCCATCCCAGAAAAACTTTCCTATGCTAGTAACTAGATTGTCCAACCAAGATTTTAGTCCTTGCCATGCATTGCTAACTTTCTCCGTAACAGTATCCCACAGAGGTCCTAAGGCAACACCAAATATTTTTACTGGCCCTCTACTCAACACTTGGCCAGATTCATCTATTTCTATTTGTGGATCATAGAAGAACTTACCAGTAGCAGTGACCAGATTGCCAAACCAAGATTTTAGTCCTTCCCATGCGTTACTCACCTTCTCTGTAACATTTTCCCATAGAGGTCCTACCTCAACACCTAATATCTTGAGTGGCCCTCTACTCAATTCTTGACCGCTTTCGTCTATGACTACTTGAGGATCATAGAAGAACTTGATAAAATTGTCTATTAGATTATTGCTCCAGGCCTTGAACATTATCCAAGACTCTTTGACCTTTAGAGATGCGCCGTCTATCCATTTCTTAATCTTTTCGCCTCCGATGAATCCGAAAATAGCTCCTAATGCACCGCCTATTATTGCACCCGCAACAGCACCAACAACTCCGAATGGTGTAAACATTCCGATCATTGCACCGATACCTGCCCACTTACTACCTTGTTTTATTGAGTTAAGTAGCCCCTTACCAGAACCGCCTAATGCTTGGCCAATGGCACCAGATAAGCCTCCTTCATTATATCCATCGAAATAATCCTTTACAACTGATAAAGTACTTGCAACACCAAATACAACAATGGCAGCAGGTAAAGCAAACATACCTAAAGCCTTTAAGCCTACAAACGCTACGCCAATACTGGCCAAGAGACTCTTTGCTGCAAGAAAAAACATTGTCATCAGTGCGCTTATAAAAGCACCAGCTTTAAAAAGTCCTTTACTAAGAAGGCCATATAACAGTCCTCTAAGAAAACCACCTTTCTTTATAGTTTGGTTTTGAACTACTGTTGTATCACCACCATCACCACCACCGCCTCCACCCCCTTCTAAGGCTGCCTCATTTGCCTTTGATGAGTCAGCGGGTCTCATCATTTTCACTATATTTTTTAGTAAAGCTGTTTGTTTTTTTAATTCTTCTATTTCTAGCTTTTTAACTTCACCACCAAACCCAAACATTTTCTTGACACTAAGACCTGTTTGATTTTCTTCTTTTATTTCTGGCGTTTTACCACCAAATCCAAACATTTTCTTGACACTAAGACCTGTTTGATTTTCTTCTTTTATTTCTGGCGTTTTACCACCAAATCCAAACATTTTCTTGACACCAAGACCAGCCATCTTACCCAGAATTCTGATAGGTTTTGGGATCATCTCTAACATAGATTTGAATGGAGCCAATAGACTTTCTTTAAGTTCTTCTCTTAACTTTTCTTGTGTTTTTCCTAATTCTTCTTCTTTTCGTCGAAGGTCTTTTGTTTTTTGTATTTTATCTTCTAACGCACGAACTTGCTTACCTTCCTCGCTACGAGAAAATATAAGCTCTTCTTCTTCTTTTCGCAGTTGTTCCGAGACATCTGCTAATCTTTTTTGTCTTTCTAGTTCGTCCATTATTTTTTACTTGATGCTGGTTTATGACCACTACCCACATATAATCCAAACCACGCTGCACCTGCACCCACAATTGTAGAAATGTAAGCTGCTTGTGCATTTGTTGGATCGGGTAGATTCATAAACCATTGAGTTGAATACCAGAACACATAACCATAGGCGACCATTAACAGTCTTGGAATCAAACGTAGAGTATCCATAAACCCAGCTGTTTGATTATACCAAGTCTTACTCTGGTCGAATCCTTGAATTGTTAAAAAGTCCGACTTATCTACTTCGTATGTTTTTTCTCTAATTAATACCTGTTTTTCATCTGTCATGTTATTTTCGTGCTTCTGCCTTTCTTCGCTCTTCCTCTTCCTTTAACCAATTCAATAACAAAGACACATAAATCAATCTTTCCCACGGCATCATATTTTCTAAATCAGAATAACTATATTTGTGGTGTTGCATCAAACCAAAATTTAGTCGTATATGATTTTCTAAATCATCGTGAGAAAGAGCTATCCGAAAAAACTTTGCATACCCTCCAATGTTACTTTATTCATTTTTTTAGTCTTTGGATTTTCAAACTCAACCGTGTGTTGTAACTTAGGCATAGTTTCAAAAAAGTTTTGTACATTTTCAAACTGTTTTGAGTTTAAACTTTCCAAAAATTCATTTAGTTCTTTTTTTGTAAAATCTGTTCTTTCAAAAATTGTTTCACCGTCATAAATTCTATCAACACACTCAGCAATTACATCAAAAACAGCTTCAGTATCATCTGATAGTTTTTCAACAAGTTCGAAACTTGGATATTTCATCTCAATCATAATTGCGTCTGTTAATTTTATTTTATTTGTATGTCCTTTTGTAAATTTAACCTTTACCTTATCTAAAGGAATATCTACAGCAACATAAGTTTTATTGTCATCTGGAGAAAGTAACTTTATTGATGAGACTTCTCCTACTGATTTTGATCTGATGTTTAAAAACAAATATTCTAAATCAAACATTGCAAGAGAATTTGCATCTATCTTTTCAAATGTACAATTACTTACAATCTGCCTTACTGCTCTAATCACATTGGAAGAATTTTCTGAATCTTCCATTGCAAGTAACAGTATTTTTTCTTCTTTAACCAAAAACGGTCTATAAACTATTTTCTCCTTTGTTGAAGGTAACTCTAACTCATATGTTGGAGTATTGATTACTGGTAAACTCATAATATTGTCTCCTTATTTTTCTCATAATGTATAAATCATTCCATTGTATTAGGATTTTTCCATCTAGAATCTACTTGTAATGGCACTGGTTGTCCGGACGTAGGTTTAGAAGTAGAATCTAAACTTGGTTGTGGTCTAATATTAGCAAAAACCTCGTCTACTATCGGTGGACGTATGTTCGAAGCAATAGCCTGTTCTGCTGTCTGAACCGTAGACTGATTGTTTTTGGGCAACTGAGCTCTTGCTCTTTGTGGAGAAGATACTGATCCAGATGGAGCATTAATTTCACTTTCCCACCATCTATAGCTAAATTCCACACTTACAGTCTGATAACTATCAGCCGAACTATAAGAAAATTCTTGTGCATTAATTGTTTTTGGAAATGCCTCATATATAGTAACTTTATATGTTTCATTATTATTCATATCCAAACTATTTAATTCTATATCACAAATATAATCTGTATAGAATTTAGCCTCCCAAGAATTTTTAGAAATAATGAAATCTTGCCAATTTTCAAAAAACTTTTTTTCTGGTTGTCCAGTGGTACACATAAAGGTCATATTGATGGGACCATAAGTAAATGCCTGTGCGTGTTCTCTCTGAGGTCCATATCGTAACAAATCAGGAGTAGACCTAACATTTTGACCAGGAAAAGAAACTGACTCTGCAAAATATTCTACATACGGATCTCTTACCACAGGAGGTGCCAAAAACTTGACAGAATATCTGTTACTCCGAGCAAGATTTACTGACTTGATTCTTTGTAAAACTTCTGAAAAAGACATTACATTTGTTTCCTGATCTGACTGTAAACAGTATTAGAAGATACTGGCCGTTTAGAATCTAATGGTCCAGTATAAAATCTTTGTACGGGTAATAAAGCAGCAATCAACATATCTTCAATTGATATTTTGAGAAACTTTGACCTTACATTTTTTGCTTTATATCTTCTTACTATTGGCTTTACTCTACTATTTCCAGATATTTGTCTCCAAGACACGTTTATTTTTTCCATTCTTTGATCCGAAAAAGACTGTATCAATAACTCTAACAATCTAACTCTCATTGGTATTGTCAAATAATGAAAATTGATTCCTACGAATCCTCCTCGAAAAGTATCTACAGGTATGGCTAATGGAAATAAATCATAGAATGGTAATCTTTGAGCCGTTTGTGGTCGATATTCAAAAAGATTCATCATTCCAAAGTTTGGTCTACCTGTTACTTTACCTTCCTCTATGTGTTGTTCTGCTGTCATGGTATTGCCACCTAAAGCTGTAATTTGACTTCTATACCATTTGGTGGATAATTCTCTTCCTTCAGCAGACTCTTTTATTTCATCGAATATACTCACTCAACTATTTATCTGCCAGCGTTACTTCTTCCGGGTGCTGCTCCACTTAAACTTCCATAGACGGGAAGTTCTTTCTTAGTATTTCTCATCGTGTTAGATAATTCCATGGTTGATGTGTATGTAGTATCTGATCCTCGAAACATTAGATGGTGACCTACTTTAGTAATCATCCATGTGTTATTATTTCTATCTTCTCCATAAACATCTACAGACCCCGCAATACCCGTTTCATATTCAGAACCAGATCCTCTACCAATTGATGGAAATACAGCCTCTACCATCTTTCCGACTTGTAATCCAGAAATACCGTACATCTCGCACTGTATTCTTTCATAATTTAACATATGATTA
>Ga0208644_1003355_pt1 | contig 12480 bp, 14 predicted proteins | sample VirMetDEL_Nov_18_FD_184517 | JGI IMG/M metagenome (GOLD analysis project Ga0208644, IMG submission 184517) | Aqueous microbial communities from the Delaware River and Bay under freshwater to marine salinity gradient to study organic matter... | ecosystem: Environmental > Aquatic > Marine >... | reverse complement strand
TTATAATACTATAGTATCTTGTTTTAGTCTTTTTGTCAACTCTTCTTTTCCAAGACATTAAAGGGCCGGCTCCTCACCGCCCTCCTCAGGCGGAATAAGCTCATCTGAAGGCTCTTCTTCTGCTCTCTTCTGGCCGACCTTTACATATTCGTCCTCAGAAGGTGTTGAGGGCTCCTCAAGGTCTGGAGTAAGGTCTTCTTCAAACTTGTCAAAGTAAAGCTTCAGGTTAAGTAAGAGATAGTCTCTAAATATCTCTCTTTCAGTCTCTTCTCTGCCATCAATCTTCGCCTCAGGGTCAAGCTTTGAGTACTCGTTCTCAACTTGGTTTTGTACCTTTTTGAAAGATTCAAAAGCTGCATTTCTTCCAGTCTTATCGAGGTCTTTATCTTCTAGTCCACGAGAGAACTCATCCTCTGGCGAGAGATCGTCTGCCTCGTCTTCTACCTTGCCCTCTTCATCGCCGTAAATATCTATAAAACCTTCAGGCTTATCGTCGTCTTCGATCTTTACAGTTACTTCTTCTTCTAGACCAGCATCAACTGCTTCCGGGTCAGCATCTAGGCTGTTCAGTAGGTTTTCAGTAGCGTTTAGGATATGCTTTCTAAAAGACATTCTCTGCTTCTTGGAAGAAGTCAGTTCCTTGTAATCTTCCTCAAGATTCGGTACGATATTCTTTAGAAGATTCTTCAAGAAGTTGATTGATGTGATATCAGATGGAGCTTCTGGGGCACCCCCGGTAGCTTCTGCTTCCTTAATTAAGGACCGAATAGATTTTCTGATTAGTTCCTCTTTAATAAACCTGTTCTGATTTTCTAGCTTGACTTCATGGATACAATGCCTTATAAAAGAAGTCAAAGGATTTGCATCCTCTTTGAGAAGAAACTTTCTTTGTTCCTTACTTTCTTTCAGTAAAAAGTTAATAACTTTTCTTAACGATTGAATATTGCTCATTTTATTTTAGACCTCTTCTTTTCCTTTTCATTTTCAGAACTCATGTCACCAAAAGCACCAGAAACACCACCCTCAACAGGCCCGCCAGCCATAGTAGATACTTCTTCAAGAACTTGTAACTTTTCCTCTAGGATGTTTACTTGCTCTTGTAGCCTTCTAAACGATAATTTAACTTCTCTCAATTGTTTTTTTGCAACTGCTATCCTATTTTCATCTCTTCTAGACGATGGTCTGAGAGAGCTAAGGGCCTCGTTAATTGCTTGCAGGAGAGCAGATGGGTTTACAGAGTTTACAACGCCCTCCCCAAGAAGAAACTTTCTAGTCATATTATTTAAGTCAGTCATATTTGGAAACCTCACTATAAATAGTTACTTTTTAACCTTACCACCTAAAGAAGGAGCGTAAGATGTAGTTCTCCCTCTTAGGTTTCTGGGCCCTGGGATTACAGTCGATGAAGGCAAGGACCTATCAATTGTGTTATGCTTCTGTCTACCTATGACATCGCTATTTAAAGAATTGATAATATAGTCATCTCCTATCTGATCTGCAGAAGCGATTTCGCCGTACACTTCGTCAAACTCATCAATTTTCAATATTGATATAGCACAATCTTTATCAAAAGTAGAGCTTCCAGCAGAAGGGTTTGCAGTGATCTCAATATAATCACTAGCATCGGCCTCTATTATGAGGCATATCGTCTTCTCTTGTGGATCAAAACTATTATGAATATAAATGTTTCCAGTGTATACAGTAGAAGAGCCATTTTTCTTAACCTTTGTGGCAAAAGTGGTACCAGTAGATACATTAAGCACGAGGTTGCAATAAATAAGATACTTACCTGCATTTGCGAAGGTAAACCTTCCATTTGATTGTGTGTAAGTTATACCAGTTGCTGTTACATGTGACGTGGGATTGTAGCTAGACCAAGCCGCAGAGCTAAAACAGGTAGTATCGGACCCTGATGATAATGCGTTTGAGTCGCTACCACACGTAACGCTCTGCATAGCAGATGGGTTAGAGCCATCCCTTGAAACATCAATAATTGTAAAAGATGAGCCTTGCTCTATTGTAATATTAGCTGTACCGACAGATGGTGTCATCCTGCCCCCAGCCGTTTGCCCTCCAGTTAGTGATTTAAGTATTGCATAAGTTGTCTCTTTGGGGTCAGAGCTAGCGTAAACCCCAAAAGTAGAGCCTGCTACTTTACTACCATTCGCAAAGTGATCCACAGCAACATCGGTGTTGGCATCTGTAAGGGCAGAAAGGTTCTGCATCATTAAAAAGGTTGAAGTATTATCTGGTGTAAGCTTTCCCGTAGAGGCAGTGTAAGTAACATTTTTTAATTTAGCTTCAATCGTTCCGCCAAAGTCAGAATCGCCCAGGAATCTTGTGCCCGTAGTGCTAGTGCTGTCAGCTGTATAGGCTATGCTGCCATAATCACCCCTGACTCTAAATAAAGTTATCTGTGAACCAGCTTGACATGACAAAGTTTTCCCTTCATGTATCGTTTTTACAGTGACGTTTAAAGTATCTCCAGCATTAACCTCAACTAAGCTAAAAAAAGTATAACTTCTAGGATCGATGGAATTGTTTGCAAATAGTGCAGTGCTTGTATAAACTTCTGTTGTATTTACAAAAATCCTACCTTCCACACCTGTTCCGGAGCTAACTATACCTGGGATATCAAAAAGAACAAAGTAGGTCCCAGGAACTTCAAAAGTAAATTTACCAGTTGTGGAGGAATAAGAAACATCTCTAGATGCAACTGTAGTAGCCGTATAAGTATTATACTGATCTGACTTAAAAGGGTTGTACTCTGTGTTAGCTGTTGCATTAGAATCAGTGCTTGTGTGAACACAAGCATAAGAACTAAATTTTATATCATCTAGAGACATCTAAAATCCTTACTACTCAGAATCGTCTTTTGAGTCTGAATCTTCACCCTCTTCAAGCTGCTCTTCGTCTCTCTTAGGAGAGCAGCTTCCTTCTTCAAGTTCGTTTTCTAGTAGGTACTGATCGTGAGGCACACCTGGATGTACATCCTCACATGACTTACCCATCTTCTTTCCATAACCAAATCTTTCCATAAGAAGACTGTTTAAAGTCTTATCTTTCCATTGTTTCGTGTTCATTTTTTATCTCCAAAGTTAAATTTTTCTAAAAGTAGCCTGTTGATCTCAGCATTTTTCCACTCTGCTATGGATTGTATACTCCCGCCGCTATAAAGGGTCATAGGGTCGATTAGTTTACCATTTTCTCTGACTTGAAAATGTAGATGCGGCCCTGTAGAAGGCCCAGTGTTTCCGCTCTTAGCTATAACTTGGCCTCTTTCAACTTTGTCCCCCCTTGAAGCGACAAAAGAATCTAAGTGCATAAACTCATATCTTCTGTTATCATCACCTTTTAAATACATTATTTTTCCACCACTCTTACTGTTGGGTTTGGTGGCGCTTATTTTTCCGGACACTGGTGCGAGTATATCTGTACCAATTGGGATTGCAAGATCAATGCCGCCATGCAACGAGGGTTTAGAATACCTTTTGTATAGTTTTTTATTAGGCTCTGGCCCATCCTGTGCGTATTTCTTAGCTAATTTAGTTATTGGGCTTCTCATCCCATAAGGACTAATTTTGCTTGGCCTGTCCTCTTTCCTCACAGGGAACAGCGCTCCAGTTTCTTCAATACTAAGAGCTGGGCCTTGTCTACTCCCGCCTGTTGGGGCCATTCCACTTCCTGACTTAGTGTAGAAGGAACTTAATGCGTAAATAGACTTTATTTCATCTTGGGATAATTTTGAAAATTCTGATGCATCTGGTATAACAAAAGTCATTTCTGGAAAGATTAAATCAGGATCTTTACCAATCTGCGCCCTGTTGGCAAGATATATAATCGGCCACATATGTGAGTCGCCGTATTGTTTTTGAGCTATTCCGGACAAGGTATCCCCGTCCACTGTTATGTATTCCTCTTGCTCTCTAATTAAACTTTCTTTAAGTGGTATAGCAATTCGTATTTTACCAGACTTTACGCCGTCCTCCCAGTCTCTAAAGCAGAGGTTGCCAACCTTATAGGCTTCCTCTTCCATACCCCTTAAATGAGAGTCGTTCTGAGCGTAGCCAGGAGCCGTGTCTGGGAGCTTTGAGAACTCACCCCTACAGTTTTGCCCATGATGCACCAACTCGTGCGAGAGGGACCTTAAAACGTCTTTAGGGTGCCTTCCTGAAACATACACAGTGATATTCATTGTAGTTGGGTCGTAGTGCGCTGTCTTTCCCAATAACTTTTTGGCATTACCCTCATCAGACTGAAAATAAATTGTTGGAGGCTTATTAAAACCCATCCTCTTTCTAGCAAAGGGCAGAAAACTTTTTAACAGCCCATGCATTGAAGAGAGGTCTTCCTTGCAGCGGTTGACAACATTAAATTTCATGTTTTAACACCTCGATACTATAAATAGTCTATATTAATTTCCTTTTGTAACTATTTTGAGTTCAAGAAGCAGTAGCTCATAGTGCAGAGTGTCTTGAAATGATGCTACGCTAGCTTTCTTAACGCTACGTCCGCCCATCTGGACCACGTAGATGTCATATACCATTCCAATATTTCTTTTTTCCCCTAGCTTCTTCCACAGAACGATATCACCACACTCAATTTGGTTTTGCTTTCCTCCACCAAATGAACCTGTTGCTTCCATGTTACTTTATCTTAAGTTTTTTAGTCTTTCTTTCGTGAGGTGGCTTAATCGGCGCAGCCCTTTCTTTTGAAAGCTTCTTAAATCCTGTTTTTCTTTCAATTGCATCGCAGATAGTGTCAATCTTAGCCATAAGTCTCGGAACAGACTTGTATAGAAACTCTTGAGCATCTATCTTATCTATCTCCGCAACGTCAGAATTAACAATGTCAAGGATTCGATCAAGCGTAGCTATAGACGATCCTACGTACTGTGAGAAGGGCCCAACATCTTGGTGAGACACGCTCCCGGCAGTGGGCAGCGAAGGGCCTGTGAGGGCAAAATACTCCTCTAGAACGTCTTCGACTAACTTGTCTAGATCTTTGTTCATGATAGAAGTCTCCTTAGTTCATCTTCGGAAATATTAAATATTTCCTCTAGGCTTTGAACTTCATTAAGTTCGCCCTCAAGGCCATCGATAACTGCTTGCAACTCTTCGTTAGACCAGTCTCGGAATGTCCTTACGCGTGGTCCTCCTTGGATCATCTTTTTATATGTCTCTTTCTCACCATTCCACCACCCACTTCCGGTTTTCCTCTTTTCGTCTTTCCAGTATTTAATCATATCTTGAACTCTTTTAGTGTTCCCGCCCTGTTCGGCCATAGAATATTTCTTATCTAAGAACGCGACAGCATCCTCATAGTTTGACTTGCCACTCATTCTTAGCAGTTTTCTTAATATTCCCTGCTGTCTTTTTGGCTGTGAACGGAACTCTTGATAATCAAGCTTTAATTCTTTGTATGCTTCTCTCTCGGCATCGCTAATATCAATTTTTTCATCAAATACGCCGCTAACATCTGTCACTCTAAAGTTAGAAAGATCTACCTTCTTATGGCGTTCGTCTGGCAATTGACCAGCGTCTTGTAGCTTCCCATACAAGTCAGAGACAGCCTGGATGACGCTATCTTTCAAGCCTCCATTTCTTTCGCTAGAGAAGGTGTTTAGCGCCCGCAGTAGGAGGCTCTCGCCATTTGGCCTACCAGTAGACTGTGCGTCTCTAACGGCAGCAGCTATATCACTGTCTTGGCTTAAGGGGAACTTAGTAGACTTTCCTGTTCTACTTGGAGTTGTTTGTAAGTAAACTTCTCCGTCCTTTGATACTAGATCAATAGACGAGATAGTTCCGTCATAGATATTGCCTACCTTCTTTTCTCTCTTTGACGATTCGATCATCTTTTCCATCTCTCTTAGAGATTTTTCTAGCTCGAATTCCAATTCTCTAGCGGTAAAGGCACTTCTTTGCCCTTTACCCCTTATTCTTCCATCCTCTGCTGTAATTCCGTTTCTGGTTAAGTTTTTTCTAAATTCTGAAGAAGCAAAATCTTTGTACTTAGCATCATCTTTGTATTTTTCACGGACATCAGCGGAGTACGAATCTATTTCTTCCTGAACAGCTTCCTTACTCAGCTTTGGTTGCTTCTTGGCTTTAGCTTTTTTCTTTGTAGGGGCTGCATCAGGGATATTCTCTGGCTCTGGAGCAACTTCTGGCTCCTCAGCCGGACCTTCTGTGGCGTCTCCGCTATCTTCAAGCCCAAATATGGCCACCAACTCTTCTTCTATTTCGCTCTCGGTAGATAAAGTTGTCATATCTTTTAGCTCTTCTATGGCCTCTTGTCTTGAGTCATCGCTAACTCCTTCTTCATTTGCTCTTTTGTTGATATAAGCAACAATATCTTTTTCACTTAGAGCCTCACCCTCATCAACGTCTTCGTCGTCGGGTTCCGCTGCTCTTTCTCCACCAAACCCAAGCTCACCAGACATCTCTTCAGGTGCTTCCTCATCTTCTAATTCATCATCAAGTGATACATCTTCTGGCTCTTCAATTTCGTCCTCTGCATCAGCAGCAGCCATCTCCTCTGGCGTGGGAGGCGCAACAGGCTTTCTGGCCACTGTTGGCTTGGCAACACCACGATATTCGGCGTCAACCTTACCAGCCATTCTCTTAGCGGTCTTAAGATCAATTTTTCCTGCTGCCAAGTCATCTGCAATAGAATCCAACCTATCCTTGAAAGGAGTAGCTCTCTTCTCTGTTGCTTCTGCTTCAGATCTGGTTTCTTCAAGTTCTTTAATTCTTTCCTTTCTATTTTCAATGCCCTTCTTGACATTCTCTACTTGGTCAGGCTTGACAGCACCCTTCTCACCAGGCTTTTTAGCTAAGTTAGTTTCAAATCTATCAAGCTCTTCCTTAACTTCTTCATATTCCATATCATGTAGTTGGACAGCACTAGCATCCCTGTCTATCTTTGATAGATTAGGGCTTCTGCCTCTAAATTCAAAGAATTTATCAGACTCTTCACTCTCTCTCTGATCTTCCGGGGCCTCAAATTCAATTTCACTTGCCTCCCCTTCAGCATCAGCAGTTTGTTTTCTAGATTCTAATTCATCTTCAATCTCTTTGATATATGGAGAATTGGGATTGTTAGTCTTTATGGAGGCCAAAGCGTTCTGAAGCTCAAGAACTGAGGCGGTTGTTAAATCAACAAAATCAAATATGAATGTTTCTAGTTTATCCCCATCTACGTCAACCTCACTCATGACTGACTCTGGAATCGGTAAACCAGAAATAAACTCTAATACTTCTTTTTGAACTTCTGTCGGTAATGTCTTGCCCTTAAAGAACGGCTTAGATGCTTTCTTGTCAATACCTTCAACCGAGCTTCTAGAAGAAAATCCACCAGTGTAATCACCTACAGTTTCAAATGATGGCTTGTCAACGCTAGATAAATCTACGTCGGATAGGAGTATGGTTTTTTTGTTATCTAAGAAAAGTCTTATGGTATTCTTAGCTTTATCGACTGTTACATTAGTAATTGAGGGCTTCTTTTGGCTTCCTTTTTTATTAAGGGCCTTGTTGAGTAAAGAAGCTGTGTCTTCTAAAAATTTCTCAATCTTAGATAACATAGAATCCTTGAACCTATCGGACTCATTTGCCTTCTCTCTTCGTGGCTTTGTAGGAAGATCCAATAATGCGTAAGAATTTAAAAGCTTTTGAAATCCATATAGCGTTTCAACATAAACTTCTGGAGATTCATACTCTTGTGGGTCAAGACTAAACATCTCTTTTTCAAACTTATCTACATCAAAAGAAAATTGCTTTTTTCTCTTACCCTTTTGGGCCGTAAGGCTATAGAATTTATCCTTAAATTCTTCAATACTTAAAGATCCGTCCGTGACCTTCTTATATGTCTCAGAAATTTCCGGGAGAGCTTCCTCACTAGCCTCTACTTCTTCTTCGGGAGCGTCTTCGGCCCCCTTAAGTCGATACTTACTGCCAATTTGTTCAATCTCTTCTACATTATTTAAAACTGTTCTGGTAATATTTGGTGCCACACCAGTTCTATCCTCTATATCTCGTAGAGTTACACCCTTGGAACCAGCATTTGTGATAGCGTTGACTATCTTATCTGTAATGTTTTCTGCACTAGTTGTCCCCGTACTGTCAGCCACTCCCATTGGAGCAACATCTTCAGGTGCGGGCTTTTGTGTAATAGTTTCCGGCTTATCTAGGTCTATAACCTCCTCGTCAGGAGTTTCTGGGCTTGGCTCCTCAACAGCAGGGTCTTCTGTTGCGGCTTCCACGGCTTCCTCGGCAGCTTCTACCGCGCCCTCTGCCCCGCCAACTGCTGCGGCTGTAGCTGCTCCAGCAGCCTCTGCTTGATTGCCACTCTCCTTCGCACTTTGGGCATCTTTAAGGGCATCCTCGGGACTCTGCTTGAGACCTTCTATGTGTGCAAGCCCAGCGTCCGTGAGATAAGGATCGTCACCTGTTCGTAGTGCCTGTATCTTTTCTTTTTCTGTTGTTGCTTTTGCAAACTCCGCATAGATTGGATCAATGTAATCTGACTTAGATTTGCGAGAAACCCAACTTATACCCTTTTTGCCCTTTTTACCCTCTTTACCCCTAGACGGTGCAACACCTAGCTTGCCACCAGTCAGAGTTTTAATAAACTCTTTCATTTTCGCTACTTTTTGCTTTGTATTCAAAGACTCTGGCGCTGCTGCTTCTTCACCCGTAGCTTCTGGCTTGCTTGCGGGCTCTTCTGCTGGTGGCTTAGTTAGCCAATCTGGGTGCTCTTCCATGGGCATTATTTTACCAACAGCGTCATATTTCCCATCTTCTCCCTTTTGCCATGCCCCAATGTAATAGGGGCCTACGTAATCGACCTTTTGCTTAAATTTTTTAATTTTATCCTCGATTTGCTGACGGGAACTTAGGTATACTCTACCGTCTTTAACATTAACAAAATCAGGGTGGTCGTTCATGAGTTTGCCATCTTGCTTCCAATAGAGAGTCCACAGCTTTCCTTCATCTGTGTCACCCCCTGGTGTAGTAGTATCCGCCCCAACTTCATCTCCATCTGAGAGGCCGTCTCCATCAGTATCGGAGCTAGTTGGATCAGTTCCAATATTGCTTTCTTCGCCGTCAGGAAGACCGTCATTATCGGTATCTGAATCTAAGGGATCTGTAGCTTTAGCCCTAGCCTTAATAGGAGTTGTCTCTGCACTAGGAGCCTCTGGTGTGGCCTCCTTGCCAGGGGACATTTGCTGCTTTAGCCCTTGCGTGATATCAGCAACTCCTTTCTTAAGATCTTGTATGTCCTTTCTAATTGAGTCCAAATCGCCCGTATCAGAATCAGGAAGGTTAATTAAAGCCTCGGTAAAGGCTTTCTTTACGGACTGTTTGAACTCTTTTGTACTTACGACATCAACCATAGCATCTGTAATAGGGCCGCCTAGCGAGCCGCCCTTAAGTGCCATAATGTTTGGCATCTCTCTCTTAAATGCATCGACAGTAGCTTTGCTAAGAACAGAGACGAGCTTCTTTCTCATTCTTGGGTTACCACGATACATGCCATAGATATCTTTTGTTGGCAATCTTGTGATAAAGTCTGTAACTGGCTGGTTTAATGGGTGATTTGCTGGGATACCTAAAAATGAAACAATTCTTTTAGCTAGAAATCTCTTAGTCTCTGTAAGTCCACCACCAAGTAGAGAGCCTATAGTGCTAAAGAACCCTTCGGTCAAAAGGCTGTCATCAGAAGCCAGTTGAATGGCTATATCGCCTATTTGGTCTTCTGTTAAAGTTTTTCTTAACGAATTTGCCTTAATCTCTACTAAAATACGACTACGGAGATAAGATTCCAACTCATTCTTATTCATTATTAAGCCCCAAAATATGATCTAACTTCTTGACGTATAATTCTATCGATAGCCTCAATCGTAAGAGGCCCAGAACTTTCGTCTAAGGGTGCAATATCAATGTCTTCATCGTCTAGGGTCGGGTTCTTTTTCTTTGCCGCATCGATCTCGCTTTGCGTCATTAGGCCCTTGTCATCTCCCTTGATCTTGACATAACCAACTGGTTCTTGAGCCTTCATCTCTTCTCTAATCAGCTTCTTAACCAGTTCCTTAGACAATTTTTTCATGTTTTGCACCCTTACAGATAGAAATACATATTAAATAGTCTTAGAGATCACATTTATACAGATTAGTTTCCTGGGTTATTGAAAGGACTGTGGCAGAAAGTGTAAAATCATCGCAGTAGCCGTATGGCCTTAGCTCAGCATCATATCCACCATAATCTATAATCAATATATGGTCGTCTTTCATTTCCCAAGTGGCCATCTTATAACTATAGTTTTCTCCCTCCCAAAACTGGTAAAGGTTGCCACGCTCTGAATCCAACAGAAAACAAGAGTTTTCATCAAATAATGGATTGTCCCCTAAAGCCCACCATTTATCCAGAAAATAATCTAATGGTACATCAACATAGATGTACTCTGGCTCTGGTCCGCAAGAAGCAAGAAAAGAAAAAGCAAATATTAGATATCTCATTATAACCCCCCCCAGGTATTTATAGTAAATAGGAAGGTTAAAGCAGATATATCTCTATTTTTATAGCTTGCCCTTTTCTTTCATGGAGAGGGCGATAGCAACAGCTTGGTCTTGGGGCGTCCCCTTTTTTCTAAGCTTGCTAATCTCTTTTGAGACAGGATCCTTTTTTTCTTTCATTGGGAGTTGTAGCTGCTGATCGGATGGGTATACAAGATAGTCTCTCATCTTGCTCAGGTAGTTCGCAGCAAGCGTTGCCTTGCTCATCCACCATGAAGGTAGGTCTCCCTCTTGCGGCATCTGTGAGAGGGCTTCTAGAAGCTGTTCAGCGTTCTCAATAGAGACCTTCATCTTTCTCATAGCAGAGGCCACGTCAGTGTGACCATCCTCCATGAGTGACATAGGATCTTCTTCGCCACCACTTAGAGCATCTGCCACTTTGGCTTCGCCCTCAGAATCCAGGTCCTTAACAGCGTCTACAGCTTCTTGCTCTTCGGGAGACAGAGCTTCGTTGACGTGCCTCCTCCAGTTCTCAAATAGTATCTGATCTTTCTTGAATGAACTGAATTTACTCATGACGCTGGAACTCCCATTATACCATTAATTAGTCTATTAAAGACTAATTGTCATGGCTTGCGAGAGTAGGTCAAAAGAATTTGCTACCTTTACGTATGCAAGGTTGTATCCTGTAAGGATTATGCTTAGCCAAAAACTTAGGATCAAACCGTATTCTATAGCGGTCGCGCCGCACTCATCGTTAATAAAAGACATGATATAGTCCTCCTTATTGGACAATATATATTATGTCAATGTTCGAACGGCACAAAACTTTTTGTTGCAGGTGTGTGACTACTATAAACTATTCTTTTTAATGTATATTTCTGGTGTGCCGTGCGGATCCTGGGCGGTGTTGTATATCGTCTTCCAGAGGGCTGCTCTTGATTTTAAATTGCCCGGTATAACGGCATCAAGGGCTGGATTTTTTAAGTTCTCAACTCCTCTTGGGTTCATCTTGTGTATAATCAATAAAGCAGCAGCTAGAGCACCCATCGTAACATTACTTTTTATTTCTTGTTCAGATTGTTTGTGCCAAGGTTGAGCCATTTTTGCATTTTTATATATCCTGTCTCGTAGAACGTCTAGTTTTTTCACGTTAAGGTTTTGAATTACTGAAATAGCGGGGCCTGTTATTTGAAAAGGGTTTTGCACATGATGTGTAATTTTGCTAATACCCTTTGGGTTCCCACCAGATTCCATGATAGCTATCTCTATAAGAAAATTCCTTAAATTTGTATTAGATGATAAGCCTAGAATTTGCAAGGCACGGTTGACAGAGGCCACAATGGTGGAGTGGGGTATGGAATATCTTTGTTCATTAAGGAAACTATTCCATCTTTCTAGAAGTAATTTCATGGTTTTTTCTCCACTTTTATAAGTAGTCTCCCGTCCCCCTTTATTACGCGGTGATAGACATACGCAGGTATACTGTACACAGAGCCCTCCCTGAGCAGTACAGGAAGCTGATTATCCATTTGTAACTTCCAGCCGTTTGCCTCTACAACAGTTATTACTCTGTCTTCTCTGTCTTGGTGCCAGATAAGCTCATCGGAGGGAACGTCCCCCTTGAACTCTCTGAGGAATAGTTTGCCTCCGATCTTCTTTTCAGAGAAGGGAAAGTCCATTATTGCTGCTCGAACCAGTTGACAGACACGTCTCCGTCAACATTGTTACCTTTAATCGCGATGAGCATTTCCTGCCCACCAGCAAACAAGAGTTCTAGTGGATCGAGGTTTTCTGTATTACTGTTTCCGCTTGTTAAAACAATTTCATAAAAAGGAGAAATCTCAGATAAATTATCAATAGTATTTTTACCCACGCCGTCAGGGGTTAAAACAGCGTAGGAAACGATACTTTGTTCTGCGTCCTGATATTCAAAATTTACGTCCCCGCCTATCTCTGCTCCAAGA
>Ga0208644_1003351_pt1 | contig 12487 bp, 23 predicted proteins | sample VirMetDEL_Nov_18_FD_184517 | JGI IMG/M metagenome (GOLD analysis project Ga0208644, IMG submission 184517) | Aqueous microbial communities from the Delaware River and Bay under freshwater to marine salinity gradient to study organic matter... | ecosystem: Environmental > Aquatic > Marine >... | reverse complement strand
AGCGACTATGCCGATATCCAGCGTCTTGCAAATGTTGGGGCGATGGGCGAGGACTACTCGCAACGAGCGCTTGCGGCTGATATCCAACGATACAACTATGGACAGCAGGCGCCTTATGCACAGTTGCAATCGTTCCTGTCTGGCGTCTACGGTGCGCCTAGCGGAATGATTAGCAGCCAGCCTGTATACGGCAATCCGATCATGGGTGCGCTTGGTGGTGCTGCGCTGGGTTACGGTCTTGGTGCGCCAGCAGGATATGGTGGTTATGGTGCTGCTGCTGGTGGCTTGTTGGGCGCATACGGTGCGAGGGCATAATGGCTGATCCTGCAACGATGGCGATGGCTGGCGCTGCTGTTGGTGCGTTATCCAACAAAGACGACCCAATGAAGGGTGCGCTGATGGGCGCTGCACTCGGTGGTGGCGGCGGCTATCTTGCTGGCATGGCGGCTCCTGCTGGAGAGGCTGCACTAGCAGGGACAGCGGGCGAGACGCTACTGACTCCTGCAACGATGTCAGAGTTTGCGCCAGTTGGAACTGTGTCTCCTGTAGTTAGACCTGATATCGGAGCAATCCCTGTCTTGCCTGATAATGCGTACAACTATGGTCGAGAAATCATAGGTACATCAATGCCATCCGATCTTTCATGGATGGATACGATCAGTCCTAGTCAAGCGCAGGCGGCGGCTCCAGTTGGAAGCGCTGCAAAGTCAATGATGAATCCGTATCTGATGCAGATGGGATTGTCTACGATGCAGGGAGCGCAAGGCCAGCCGGTCAGAATGCCAGGGCAGATCAAGCAAGGGAACCCGTCAGGTCTGAAGTACGATCTAATCTCATCGTTGCTTGAGCCTAAGATGGTAGAGCGCCGAAAAATCAGTCTGCTGTAGGTGACACATGGCAATCGAAGATTATCTGCAAAACCTGTTTCCGCAGGCTCCGTCCTATCTGCCTGGGCTGTTGGGCGCTGAACAGGCTCAGATGGCCCAACAGCAGGCTAGGCAGCAGGGTTTGTTGGGTTTGGGATTGGGACTCATGCAAGCGGCTGGGCCTAGCACTCAGCGCATGGGGATCGGTCAGATGCTTGCGCAAGGATTAGGCGCAGGCCAGCAGGCATATCAAGGCGTCTATCAGCAGAAGATGCAAGAAGCCTTGATGGGCCAGCAGATTGCTGATATGCAAAAGAAGAAAGCGCAGCAGGAGGCGATGCAACGGCTATTCCCGCAAGTTTTTCAACAAATGACAGAACGAGGTGCGATTGCTGGCGAAGAAGGGCCAGTTCCTACTGCTCAACAGCGTATCTCGATTGACCCGCAAAAGTTGTCAATGCTTGCAATGGCATCAGGCGATCCGCTGGCAGCACTTGCGAACATTGCAAAGACTGTCCCTGAATTGCGTAAAGCTGGGCTTGTCGCTGGTGGTGCGACTGATGTTGATCCGTTTGCTCCATTCCTGTCGATTGACAACCCCAACTTGCAAGCGGTTGCTGCTCAGTATTCGAGGGCATTCAAGTCTGGTGCGCTTGACGATACCGCGATCAACCGAGCAGTTGAAAGTCTTGGGAAGATGGCTGAAGCATCGGGAGCGACAACTGCTGACATTCGCGGCTATAACCTTGCAGTTCAGCAAGCAAAAGATAGCGGTCAGAAAGTACCGACGTTCTTGGAGTACAAGTCTCAACTAGCTGAAGCCGGTAGAACAGTCATCGACATGACTGGAGGCCAGAAAGGGTTTGAGAACGAGAAAGCATTACGGCAAGAGTTCCAAGGATTGCCTGAGTACAAAGCCTTCTCAGAGATGCGTTCTGCCTATAACGCTGTAGCTGATTCATTGAAGCAAAACACAGCGATTGGCGACGTTGCAGCGGCAACAAAGTTGATGAAATTGCTGGATCCTGGTTCTGTTGTTCGTGAGTCTGAGCTTTATATTGCGATGTCTGCTACTGGTTTGGCAGATAGGGTTCGGAATTATGGAAACAGGATCATAAACGGCGAAAAGCTTACACCTTCACAGAAACGTGAATTTGAGCAACTTGCAAGTGACCTATTTGGTTCTGCTGTAAATACGTTTAATGAGAAGCGAAGCTATTACGAAGGTCTTGCAAAAAATTACGGGTTTGCGCCAGGGAACATTATTGGCAAACCAGCAGAACTGCCTTCGCTTGTAACGACTCCAAGAGCAGAGAGTAGTGATTTACAATCAGCAGCGGCTGCTGAACTTGCTAGGCGAAGGGGCAAGTAATGGATCTGTCGAGACTGTCTAACGCTGATCTTGAGGCTGTTGCTGCTGGCAGGATGCAAGATGTATCCGATGCCGGTCTGCGAATCATTGCTGGCAAAGAGACACCACTGCAAGCCATTGGCGGGGCTGTAGACACTGCGCTTAAGCTAGAGAAGCCAGACAATAGGCTTGCGATGCTAGAAGCCGCAAGGAAGCCTTCTGTCGGCATTGCTGCGACTGATACGGATGTGCTGAGACAACTAGGCTTGACTGGCAGGGCGGCAATTACCGGCATTACGGGTTTGCCTACACTTGCAAGCGATGCGCTGATCTCTCTCATCAACAAGATCGGCGGCACTAACATCCAGATGCCATCACAGGCTCAACAAGCCTTGATGACTCAGTTTGGACTTCCTGAAGCCGTTACTCCACAAGAGAAGATGGTGCAGGATATATCTTCTGCTGGATTCGGTGTGTTGGGTGGTTACGGACTAGGTGCAGCAATGCCTAAGTCTATGGCTCCTAGCGCTGAAATATTGATGAAGTCTCCAGAGTTCCAACTCGGCAGCGCAACGGCATCTTCTCTTGCTTCGTCTGCTGCCAGAGAAGAAGGTGCAGGGCCGCTAGAGCAGCTTGGACTAGGTGTGCTTGCTGGGACGGTTGCTCCGTCTGCCGGAGCTACTGCGGCAACGCTCGCTCAGGCAGCAGGTAGAGGCGCACGAGAGACTGTCCGACCGTTCACCCAAGAAGGCAGAGAAGTCATCGTTGGCAATATCCTGCGACAGTTGGCAAACAAGCCTGAGCAGGCGATCCAGAACCTTGAGGAATACCGTCCTGGTGTTTCTGGATATACGCCAACGACAGCGCAAGCGTCCAGAGACGTTGGGTTGATGGGTGCTGTCCCTGCCGTCAGAGGACTAGACGAGACGGGCCGATTCACCGAGCAATTGATGAAGGCGAATCAAGCCAGAGTGAACGTGCTTGATCGGTTGGCTAAAGACAAAGAGACGCTGGCTGCTGCAATTGCAAAGCGTGATGAAGTGACGGCTCCATTACGAGAAGCGGCTTTTGCAAAAGTTACTGTCACTCCTGAGCAGTTCGCGCAGTCTGTTGCCGATGATGTTGGCGGCACGATTGCGACAATCATGGCATCCCCTGCTGGTAAGCGAGGAACGGTCGAGAAGGCGATGACGTTTGCACAGTCGCGGATTGAGCGAGCGACTACTCCGGCAGAACTTTACGAAATCCGTAAAGACTTGCGCGACGCTGCACAAGGTCTCCTGGACAAAGAAGGTTCAGCATTCAGCCTTGCAAAAGGCCAACTTGAGCAGGTGATTAGATCGGTCGATCAGGCAATCGAGAACGCTGCTCCTGGATATCAAGATTACTTACGGAAGTACGCTGTTGCCAGCAAGGGGATTGATCGTCTGGAAGCTGCTCAAGAGTTCCGCAATCGGGTTAAGTCAACTATCCCGATGGTGCTTGACGATCCGTCTAGAGCGCCAGAATACATGCTGTCTCAGCCTGCATTTGTTCGTGCGATTCGCGGCATTGAGAAGGAAACAGATCTTAGCCCTACGCAAGTCGCTGTTGTTCGCAGGGTGGCTAAAGACTTGGACGATGCTACGTTTCGAGTCACGCAAGAACCAGGGTCGAACACTTTCAAGAATCTATCGCTTGCAAATATTCTCGGCGGCATAGCAGGGAAACAGATGTTTGGCGAGGTTCCGCAGTCTGTGCAGAAAGTTCTTGCGCCGATGAACTGGCTGTATAACGGGACAGACGATGCAATCCGCGCTGTCATCGTTGACGCTATGCTAGATCCTAAGCTTGCAGCGCAGATGATGCGAAAAGCCAGCACGACATCTGTCGAGCCGATCAGCAGAGAATTGCAGCGCAGAGCAGTCAAACTTGGATACGGTCAAGTATTTGGCCTGACACCGGAGCAATAATGCCTAAGACTAAGATTAGCGAATTCGATACCGATCCGAACAACAATACGGACATCAACGGTATCAATATCGCGGAAAACTGTTCTCCCGCTAACATCAACAATGCCATCCGGCAGTTGATGGCTGATCTAAAGGATTGGCAGAGTGGTGCTGACGATAAGTATATTGTTCCTGCTGGAACTGCTGCTGCTCCTTCTGTGACGTTCAACAGCGATACCGATACAGGCTTCTACCGAGTTGGAGCAAACGAGATCGGTGTTGCTGTTAACGGTGCCTCGGTTGGCTCGTTCAGTTCATCTGGCTGGACTGGATCTACAATCACAATGCCTGCTGGCGTATTGTTGATGTGGTCAACTGGTACGGCTCCGACTGGATATTTGCTGTGTAATGGTTCAGCGGTATCGAGAACGACCTATGCGACGCTGTTTGCTGCAATTGGAACGGCATACGGATCTGGAGATGGCAGCACTACGTTTAACCTGCCAGATATGCGCGACCGGATGCCTATCGGCGCTGGAACGACCTACGCTGTCAATGCTTCTGGTGGTAGTTCGACAACGACTATTGCGCTTGCTAACCTGCCTGCTCACGACCACAGCATTACTGACCCTGGTCACGTTCATAGTGTCCAGTACAACTTTGGCGGGGCGTCTAACCCAGGACAGCCATCGTCAGGCGAGACGCTCGATAGCATGACCGAGAACACTGGATCTGCTACGACTGGCATCACTAAAACTAATACGACTCAAGGAAACGGCTCTGCATTCTCTAACAGTGCAATGACCACAATTTCACCATATCGTGGCGTCTACTTCATCATCAAGACTTAAATCATGCCGACAATTAGCGAAGTGGAGAACAGATTGAGTACGCATGAGGAAGTCTGCGCTGTGCGCTATGAAGGTATCAATGCGCGGCTCAAACGGCTGGAGCAGATCCTTATCGGCAGTGCAGGGTTCATCATCGTGCTATTGCTTGGGTTGGTGCTGAAGATCCATTGATATGATTGATCCCATTACCGCGCTGGCTACTGCAACAGCAGTCTTTAACGGCATCAAGCAGGCAGTCGCGGTAGGGCGCGAGGCGCAGGATATCTTTGGTCAGCTTGGCAAGTGGGCAGGCGCGGTATCGGATTTGCAAGAGTGGATGAATGGCGAATCAGAAAAGAAACCGTCAATCTTTAAGAAGCTAAAGTTCGACAAATCCGCAACTGCTGAAGCCTTCGATACTTACGCTGCCCAGGTTCAGATCCGGCAGATGGAAGAAGAAATTCGCCATATGTTTACCTGGGGCGAACTCAACCATTTAGGTTTAGACGGATACAACGAATTTATTATGATGCGTCGGCGCATCAAAGAGCAGCGCGAGAAAGCAATTTACGAGCATGAGAGACGCAAACAGAAGTTCATCAGGATGACTACTGAATGGGCATTGATTGCTGTCGTTCTATTTCTTGGTGGACTTATCTTGTTTCACATCATTTCCTTCATTGTGAGCCAGTCGAAGTGATCTACATTGCTGGCTGTGCTGCTGGGATAGTCTCCCTAATGTTCTTCCTTGCGAGTGTGTCTACATGAGAATGAGCACAGAGGAAATCGAGGTCAGAGTCTGGGCGGCGATCCTGCTAACGCTGGCTGGCATCTTGTTGGTGAGTGTCATTGCGATTATCGGTGGTGTCTTGTTTGTCGAGCAAGACAAAGAGCGCATATCCCCTATTGATCAGGCTTTCCTTGCGATCCTAAAGGATGTGATGCTGTTGTGCATCGGCGCGGTTGGTGGCATTGCAGGCCGGAAGGGTGCGTATGCCGCTGCAAATATGCTGAAGGATAAGAGCGATGATTCCAATTCCCGCGCTGCTTGAGGTTGGCGGCAAGCTGCTAGATAGGGTGTTGCCTGATCCAGAGGCGGCAGCTAAAGCAAAGCAAGAACTTGCTGCGCTTGAACAAAACGGTGAACTTGCCAAGATGGCAAACGACACCAAACTATTTGAGCTAAACGTCAAGAATACTGACTCTGCTAGGCAAATGCAGATTGCGACACGCAGTCCAATGCCAGCAATGTTGTCTGCTATCACTGTTGTCGGGTTCTTTGGCCTGTTGGTAGGTTCTGCGCTTGGCTATATGTCTTTGACCGGTTCTGATGTAATGATGCTGTTGCTGGGCGTCTTAGCAAGAGAAACCGCATCTGTCTATAATTTTTGGCTGGGATCTTCCAACAGTTCGCAGCAAAAAGACCTGATGAAAAAATAGGGATTGGCAAACATGATCTCAATCGACGAACTGAAAGCAGCGACTGGCTCAGACGAACTTAATGCGCTGAAGTACATTGCGCCGATCAATCAGGCGATGGACAGATTCGAGGTCAACACTCCGCAGCGAATCGCTGCATTTCTTGCGACGATCTCCGTTGAGTCTGCGAGGCTGTCTGCGGTAGAAGAAGGCTTGTACTACAGCAATCCTGAACGTCTAGCCAGCATTTTTAAGCGAATCTTCCCTGACGCTAAGTCGGCAGAAGGCTTTACTAAAAACCCGAAAGCGTTAAGTAAGATCCTGTACAACGGCTTTCATGGTCGAGGACTGATCCAGCTTACGCATGAAGCCAACTATAAGGCTTGTGGCGATGCGCTAGGCGTCAACTTCATCGAAGAACCTGAGTTGCTGGCGACTCCGCTATATGCTGCTTTGTCTGCTGGGTGGTTCTGGAAAACTAATGGCTGCAATGAAGCGGCAGACGCCGGTGACATGGATAAGGTAACACGCATCGTCAACGGGCCTGCCAAGCTTCATCTTGCCGAGCGTAAACATCAATATGATGTCGCGCTATCTCAGTTCACTTAGTCTCCTGTAGAGCGATAAGATAGTCTAGATACCATCTAGCCTTCTGTAGATCCTGCAAGCCGTTCTTGTGCTTCCAGCGCCACAAATACTTGATGGTATTCCCTGTGCAGACAGCTTCGATTCCTTCTAGCCCAGAGCAAGCGGCAGCGATTCCATCAATCGCTTCGATTCCTCCTTGCGTGTAGTGCGAAGGATGATCGACATCAGAATGGCGGGGCATCATCTTTAGCCTTAGGTTCTGCCAAGGTTGCCCAGCCATCCCAGCCAACAGGGACGGATTCAAGTTTCATGCTCAAGCCGTTCTTTCCCTGAAGAACGACCCCAAGCTTTGACCAGCGTTTCTTCTCCTGCCCATCTTTCCCGGTGTAGGTTCCGGTCACTGCAATCACTTCATATACGACTGCCATATCAGCCTCTAAGTTTGTTGATTGATTCTTCTACTTCAGCTAAAAACTTTTTTACCTTATCTTCGGTCTCCTTTATAAGCACTTCGTTAGGCTCAAAACGTACAACGAACAATTGCAAATCTTCAGTAAGTCGCGGATCAAACGACACGAAGTCAACGTATGCTCTACCGGTACAAGCCAACTGAGCAAGCATCTGCGGCTTGTGTTTTGTCGGTACTTTGCCTTCCAGCATCCAGTCTAAGTGAGTAGCCGTTGCTGGGCATTTGATCTCAATCAGACCGTGTTTCCCGACAAGACCATCAGGCGATGCGCCAAACCACAAGATCAGCGGGTGCTTTACGAACCCGACTTCATCAACGAGTTCGTACTGCGACTGATACGCAGCGCGAGCTAGTGGCTCGGTATCAGTTCCCCATTGCATAAAGTGGTTGACGTAGTTCTCCTGCTGCTGGCCTGTAAGCCGTTCAGCAATCAACTGAACCATGTAGTTCCTGCGAGCCGCAGTGCCTACGCTTGACTGTACGTCAGACATGCGAGAAGCCGTGACATGTCCGAGACGCTCTGCGAACCACTCAACAGACCGCTGATCACTCATTGACGTACCCCAATACCCGCTGGTTTTTGCCGGATTTCCCTTTTCGCTTCCCGATTGGTTGCAAGTACCCTTTACGGATAAGCGGGGCCAGTCGAGCGTTAAGTGAGTTCAAAGCAAAGTTAGGAAGCTTGGCAGACAGTTCGTCTTGCGTAAGACCGTTCCTCGCTGCTCTATAAGCCTCAAGAACGATCATTTCCATCCTGTTAGCATCTACGCTCGCTGCTGCGTCTTTGCTGGTCTGCGGGTCTGTATTCCGGGCCAGACCTGCCCAAGGACTCGGAAACATTAGGCAATCTCCATCAATTGCGTTTTGCGCTTGTTCTTTGCTTCCTCAATCTGCGTCATAGCATCTGTTCCTTGATGCTGTTTGTATGCAGCAGCATAGACAGACTTCAGACCGTCAAGGCTTTCAGCGGCAAGCAGTTGCCTAACAAAAGGGGCAGGATCAATCTTAGTTTCATGCGTTGTTGCATCTGCATCGTTGTCTCCTTCCGTTGGAATGGCAAATGCTTGCATACACGCATACTTGTACGCTGCTGACATTGCTTTATTTGTCGCTTTGTCTCCGCTATCCATTGCTTCGCCATATGTTTTGACAACGTGCTTACTTCCATCTTCCGACGCGACGAAATCAAACTCAGCTTCAACAATCACATAAAACAGCGTGTTGCCTTTAGCGTTTACTCGCTCGGTGCATGTTCGATTGAGCATGCGAGGAAGTATGCAAAGCCCATGTTTTGCAAGCATCGGTGACAGCGAGTTGTAAACGTCATCAATTCCGCGAAACTTGTACCCTTGCTGTTCATTTTTGCGGTTTTTGCTGATGCCGTGTTGCGCCATTTCCTGCTGAACTAAATTGATCGATTTGTAAACTTGCATGGTTGTTGTTTCCTTGGTTGTATCGTTGCCATTTGGTTGTGTATTCGATTTGCTCGCTGGGCGGCACCCAGCCAAACCGACGCCAGGTTGCTGCTACGTCTGTAGCAACGCCAGGCACCCACTTAAAGTCTAGATCCGTGAGATTAGCTGCCATACGATCCGTCCAATTGTTGATGTGTCTCCGACCATGAAATCGACCGCGCTGATGCCAAGCATGACGCCGACGATGCCTACAACCAACCAGTTGCCAATGGTTCTCATTTTGCGTTGCTCCACATATGATCTTTTACTGCCTGCACAAGCGCTTTCGTATGAGCCTCGACGCCATGCCAGTCTCGGTCGATGGCTGATACCGTTACCTTGCTATGGATTTCCCATAATTCGTCGGTGTTAGCCCAGGCACAGTAATCGTTGATTTGTTCAGCGGTCATGTTGTCAACTTCATCGTCGATGCGTCTGCCAGTCTCCTCAATTTCTTGCTCGCGTTCTTCGATGAGGTTGAGGCCGAGTCTGTAGTAGTCATCCATCGTTTGCTCCAGGTTGTTGTTGTCAAAGATGGGGCCGAAGCCCCGCTTGCTGTTAGTTGTAAGGACGCAGGCAAGACTCAGGAAGCGAAAGCCCACCAGCGTACAGCTTGCCGGTAAGTTCGTTGAGTTCCTTAAGGTTTGCCCACCTTTCACCATCGGAACCGATGCGGAAAGAGATGATGACGAAAACGCCAGCGTTTTTGCCGCGAACGATTTGGTTGGTAGAGAACATGGGGAACTCCTTAAAAAGGGTTGTTGTTGTCCGTGAGTGAGACTGTAAAGCATCTGACAACCGTTGTCAACAGGCTTGCACAACTTTTTTTTGTGTTGTAAAGTTGCTGACATGGAGGCTCTATGACACCAGACAAAGCAATTGACCTAGCTGCTGCTATCGTCGGCGGCAAGGGTGCGCTATGCAAGGCACTCAATCTCAACAGGCAGGCGATACACAATTGGAAGCGGCACAAGATCCCGCTTACGCGAGCGATAGAGATCGAGAAGCTGACGAACTTCGAGGTGACGCGCGAAATGCTTAGACCGGACTTCTTCAATGGCAACTAGCCTATCTCCGCGGTCTGTTGCGCTGCTTCGAGAGCGAGGCTATCAGGTTGCGACAGTCGAGCATTACAACGCATTCACTCGACGCAAGCACGACCTTTTCGGCTGCATTGACCTGCTTGCAATCGGGCATGGCGAGACAGTAGCAGTGCAGGTCACAAGCAGAGGTCATCTGTCAGACAGGCGGCACAAGATCGAGGAGGCAGAGGCTTACCCTGAGATGCTGCGGTCGGGCTGGCGCATCGTCTTGCATGGTTGGTTTAAGGAAAACAATAGATGGAAACTTAAAGAGGTTGAACTGTGATTAAAAAAATTGGGGATGCAATTCTTTATTTTGGTGATTGCAGGGAGATTTTTCACACTTTGCCTAAGGTTGATGCGGTTATTACCGATCCGCCTTATGGCGAACATGACACGCACGCCAAACATCTTGCCAAAGTCATTCTAAAAAATGGAGAACCCGCTGGGCAGGATTTATGTTTTGAGGGGATCAATCAAGATCAAATGATTTTTATGGTTCGCGAATGGGTCGAAAAAGCAAACCGTTGGGTGGTGTTTACTAGCGAATGGAAATTTATGAAAGCGTTAGATGATGCCAAATTGTTAGTTAGGTTTGGTATCTGGCGCAAACCAGATGGTGCCCCTCAGTTCACAGGAGATCGTCCCGGAACGGGTTGGGAGGGTATTGCAATCTGTCATCGAGCAGGACGCAAGCGATGGAACGGAGGAGGGAAACACGCTTTTTACAATTGGCCTAAGGGAAGCAACAATTCAGGACACCCAACGGGCAAGCCCATTGGATTGTTTTCCGAGTTTGTAAACGACTTTACAGAACCAAAAGAAACAATCCTAGACCCGTTCATGGGTTCAGGAACGACAGGCGTTGCGGCAATTCAGATGGGGAGGAAATTCATCGGGATTGAACGTGAAAAAAAGTATTTTGATATTGCTTGTGAGCGAATTGCTAACGCATATGCTCAACCGTCACTAATTGAAACAACATCACAACCTAAACAAGAACAATCAAGCTTTATTTAGCCATGATCTACACACTTGCCAACGATGTAGTGCGCCAAAGGGCTATAGAGGCCGTCAGAAGCGCTAAACAGGGTTGGGTGGTATCTATCCAGCCAGCGAATCGAACAACGGCGCAAAACAGCTTTTATTGGGCTACGCTGACGGCAATCAGCGAACAAATCAGGCCAGGCGACAAAACGCACGATCCTGACGTCTGGCATGCCTACTTTAAGAGCAAGCTGCTGCCTGGGCGCATGATTGAGCTACCGAACGGGCAGGTGGTGGAGCAAGAACCAACGACCACCGGGCTGACCAAAGCACAGTTTTCTGATTACGTTGAGCAGGTTTACGCATGGGCGACAGAGCGAGGGCTGACGATGAGCGACGAGATGTATGTGATGCGTGTGGCGTCAGACACGACAACGCCAGGTTGATGACGCTGCCAGATGGAACGGTTGTCGGCATGCAGAGCAAGGAATGGAAGCTGTATTGCGAAGCAAAGACGGTGCTGTCCTGGCCTAAAGTCAAGCGAACTGAGTACCTGGAGCGTGTCGAAAAGGCGCGAGGGATTGCAGGCAGGGAAGAACTGGCAAGGGAAATTTTGCGATGGTACGGGACAAAGCGTGGCTAAAAGCGGTTGCGAGTCTGCCTTGCCGATTGTGCGGTCGGGAAGGTATGACCCAGGCGGCGCATGCGAACTGGAGTGTCTACGGCAAGGGCATGGGCATGAAGGCTCATGACTGCTTTACCGCTGCGCTGTGCCAGGATTGCCACCGTGAGATTGATCAAGGTTCAACACTGTCGAAACAGCAGCGGATGGTCTTGTGGGAGGATGCTTTCCGCAGGACGCTGGTTGCGCTGTGCGAGACAGGGAGGTTGAAAGCAAAATGATTTACGCTGTGCCAATAAAACAAATGGAAGCTGCTGAATTTGTCGGTAATTTTCATAGGCATAATAAACCACCTGCTGGGTCTGTTTTTTGTGTTGGCGCGTCAGATGGAAAAAAAATGATTGGCGTTGCAATTGTTGGCAGGCCAGTTGCTAGAAATTTGGACGATGGAAAAACTTTAGAAGTTACCCGTTGTTGTGTTGTTGATGACGCGCCGAAAGGAACCTGTTCTTTTTTGTATGCTCGATGCTGGCAAGCAGCAAAAGCATTAGGCTGGCAAAAATTGATTACTTATACTTTGCAATCTGAATCTGGCGCATCGTTGCGTGGATGCGGGTGGAAGGTTGTTGCAGAATTGTCTGGAACAGTCGGGAAAGGATGGACAAATCGACCAGGAAGGGAATGGCAATCTGTTACAGGTCAAGCAAAATTTAGATGGGAAGCGCATTAATGTATTTGTTGCTTCGCTGGGTCAAGGTTGGTCAGCGGTTTGAGCTATGCAGGACAGGCGAAATGTTCACTCTGGTTGCTGCTGGCCCGGAAACACCGTATGGCTACAAGCGTGAATGCCGTGGGAGCAATGGAAGGCTGGCGAGATTGCATTACGCT
>Ga0208644_1003350_pt1 | contig 12488 bp, 17 predicted proteins | sample VirMetDEL_Nov_18_FD_184517 | JGI IMG/M metagenome (GOLD analysis project Ga0208644, IMG submission 184517) | Aqueous microbial communities from the Delaware River and Bay under freshwater to marine salinity gradient to study organic matter... | ecosystem: Environmental > Aquatic > Marine >... | reverse complement strand
TGTCTTTATATAACAATTTTACCGGAGATATCAAGTAGTTTAGAAATACACGCCATTACATTAATTTCTTTATCAATTCGGAAATTAGAGTGATACATGTATTCCTCAATAATAATAACTGCTTCAGCAGGACGAGATGTATACTCGTCTATACGTTCATATAACGCTTTATATAGTGCTTCAAAATCATTTACATTAGAATCGGCAATTACTTGTCTGATATCTTTAAATGACTTTTTATTAGGTAATAATTCAATCACCTTATCAACATAATTAGATGATACAAGTGTTTGTTTATCTAATTCCAATTCACCATCTTTAGTAGACATCTGACATACGTTAAGCATTTTACGTACATCTGGGTAGTATTGGTTTACTAAATCTTTAAGATGATTAGTATTATGTTGGACATTTTCGTTAGAAAGTATTTTAAAAATATGCTTTGCTACTTCACCTTTACTTGGAGGTACAATCTTAAGTACTTGACAACGTGATTGGAGAGGATCAATGATACGCTCTACATAATTACAAGTTAAAATAAACCTTGTACTTTTAGAGAACGTTTCAATAACGTTACGAAGCGAGGCTTGGGCCTGGATTGTGAGAAAATCTGCCTCATCTAAAATAACTACTTTGAGAGGTTTAAATGACATTGTACTAGCAAAACCAGATACTTTATCTCGAATTGTTTCAATACCCCTCTCATCTGAAGCATTGATGTAGAGGTAATCACAGTTAAGGTTATTAACAAGTAGTTTAGCTAGTGTAGTTTTTCCTGTGCCACTTGGGCCATAAAAAATCATGTTGTTCATATCATTACTAGCTATATATTTAGCCATAACATCTTTAAGGTGTTCATTACCTACATAATCTTCTAGTTTTTGTGAACGGTATTTTTCTACCCACAAACTATTATTGATAGCCGTCTCCATAAAAGTCAAATGTTTTGATTGGTTCTGGTTTAATTTCTACTTCGGTTCGTTTAACTGCATACAAAGCACTCCCAATAGGATCTAAATAAAAAGCAGCATTAAATTGGGTTTTTTTAAAATATGCTTCTAATGTTTCAGTTAATGTAGGATGTACTACATTTGGCTCATCAACGAGAGACCACCGGTCTCCCGGTGGTACTCTCTTTGCGATGAGTTGTTTCTGCTCTACGGTTTCAAATTCAGACATTACCTAAATTTAAAACATTCCAGGCATACCCCCAAGTTGAGGGTCTTCTTTATCTTCAGATTTATTTACTACAGTACATTCTGTAAGTAAAATAGTACCTGCGATTGAAGCAGCATTTTCAAGAGCACAACGTGTAACTTTAGTAGGATCAATAATTCCAGCTTTTAGGAAATCTTCAAATTGTCCTGTTTTGATATTATATCCTGTAGAAGTTTTTTCGGTTGTAGAAAGACTAAATTCAATTTGATGGGATCCTTCTACCCCAGCATTATAAAGAATTTGTTGAAATGGTTTACGAAGAACTGTTGACATAATATTACATCCTAATTCTTGGTCTTTATTACTAAGTTTACAAGTAGTATTCATACTTGAACGAAGTAAAGCAACACCACCACCAGGAACAATACCCTCTTCAATAGCAGCTTTAGTGGCTTGAAGTGCATCATCAACACGATCCTTTTTTTCTCGTACTTCAGTTTCAGTATTTCCACCAACATGGATTACAGCTACACCACCTACCAACTTAGCAAGGCGCTTTTGAAGTTGTTCGGTTTCAAATGGTGAAGTTGAGTTTTCAATTTGAGATTGGAGTTGAGAGCAAAGTTGACTAATTGCTTCTTCTTCACCAGCACCATCTACAATAGTAGTTGACTCTTTAGTGATAGTAACTGAGCGACAAGCTCCTAACCAATCTAAATTAAATTTGTCAAGTTTCATACCTTTATCCTTATCAACAACCTGACCACCAGTAAGTGTAGCCATATCATTTAAAAGCAAAGTACGACGATCACCAAAATCAGGAGCTTTAACAGCACATACATTAAGTGTGCCTCGCATCTTATTTACAATAAGGGTAGCAAGTGCTTCACCATCAATGTCTTCAGCAACAATAAGAAGTGATTTTGCTTGGGAAGATAAATTTTCAAGGAGTGGAAGTAATTCTTTAACTTGAGTAATTCTACCATTATAAAATAAAATTACTGCATCCTTAAGATTTGCACTCATTGTGTCGTTATTAGTTACAAAATAAGGTGATTTATAACCACGATCAAATTGCAAACCTTCTACTGTTTCAAGGTAGGTTTCACCAGTACGTGATTCTTCAATAGTAACAATACCATCACGTCCTACTTTTTCCATTGCTGTAGCAATCAACTCACCTATTTCTTCATCATTATTAGCTGAAATTGTAGCTACTTGGCGGAGTTGATCTTCACTAGATATATCTTGGGAAATAGAACGTAGGTAATCAACATGAGCTTTTACACACTTGTCAATACCACGCTTAATTTCTACAATATTATGTCCTTTATCACTGTAACGTGCCGCAGCATTTACAATTTCACGAGCTAATAGAGTAGAAGTGGTAGTACCATCACCCGCCTGTTCAGCAGTTTTAATAGCTGCTTGTTTAAGCATCTGAGCCCCTACATTTTCAACTGGATCTTCAAGTTCAATTGATTTTGCTACTGTTACACCATCCTTAGTGCTTTGGGGGACACCATGTTCTTGTTGAATAACAACATTTCGGCCATTAGGTCCCAAAGTTGTTACAACAGCATCTGCTAACTGATTGATTCCTTTAATCAATTTTTTACGGGAATCATCTCCATAATTAATAATCTTACTCATTTTCAATAACTGCTAAAATTTCATTTTCTTTAATCACATAATATTCTTCTCCTTCATGGTCTACTTTAACAGGACCCATTTGAGGAAGGATGACTTCATCTCCTACTTTAGTTTTAGTAGGAATAAAACTTCCATAAGCTGTATCTACACCAGGTCCTACTGATACTACTATCCCACGAAGGTTTTTTTCTTTACCCATATCAGGAACTACAATACGTCCATGAGTACTTTCTTCTAATTCAATGGGTTTAATAATTACCGCATTAAACATTGCTTTTAATTTCATTACAAAAGATTTTTTAATTCGTTATTAATTTTTTCATATTCTTTAATATATTCTTTGATTGTATCATAAGATTGTTGGCGAACCTTATGCTCGGCAATTTTCTTTAAAGCCATACCAAAGTTGCTAAAATGTCCAATACACGACTCATAAGGTGTGCCACTGTCGGGAACAATGGTTCTATAAGCTGAATAATTAAGATCGTCTATTTGGATATAATAATCTCCAAGCACAGGGTCTTTAATAAATTCCATAACTGTTTAAATTTTTAATACGTGTAAATATACGAACGAATCTTCAGGACACCAACCTTTTGATTACTTAATTGTCAAAGTTTTTGGTTTTGAGTCGTTCGAAAGTGGGATTTGAATACAAAGCAATCCGTTTTTCATTTCGGCATTTGCCTTTGAAAGTTCAAATCTACGGGCTACTTTCCAACCCAAATCAAAGCTACTTTTTCTTACCCCTGCGTGGTAATAGCGCTTGTCGTTAGTTGATTTTTGGTTTTCTCCTTTACTATAGGATACTTTAAGGATGTCTCCTTCAATACTAATGTTTACATCTTTTTTATCTAGGCCTACACATGCTATTTCAAAAGTAAGGCCGTTTTCATCTTCAAACACATCAATTGGATGTGTAACGCTTGTGCGTGATGGTTTATCAAAAATTGCTTCTTTGTCAAAAAAGTTCTTTACCAGAACATCTAGAGGTGAAGCAAACCTCGGATCAAAGAGATTTACGTGTGTCATTTTGTTTTGTTTTGTGTCCCCTAAGGTGACGGTTAATAAAAAATATAAGAACTAGGTTGGTGTCCTAAGATCATCAATAAATATACGAAAACTTTTTTAAATTGCCAAGTTAATCACCTTGATATTCACCTGGTTTTTTACTGTCATAATATGAAGAGATAGCTTGGGCCATTCTTTTTTCTCTATCCTTAAATACTGGGTCTGAGAAGGAAGCCTTATCATACCAGACAGCATCAGGATCAAGTGTTACTTCTATATTAGGATCTATGCCTTTAATACCTAATATATAACTTTTCCACTGTTCTAAAGCTTTAGCATCTAATATACCTTGGGCACTTCCTTCTCCTTTATTAAAGTTTACATAATCTTTATACACAGGTCCTTCTGTTCCATCAGGTTGTTCACGGGTGCTACGAACTTGTTGATAATTATCTGTAAAGATATCTTTTACCATGTCAAAAGTAAGGTCTTTTACCTTTATAACAGATTTCTTTCCTTTTTGTAAATCTTCAGTGATAAACTCACGCCACTGATTCATGCTAAACTTATTAGATGTATTCATGTTAATAAATATTAATAATCTGCTTTTCGTACTACGAAATATGTAGTGTCTATACCTTCATCTTCTGATGTAAAGATAAGGCGGAGCAAACCATCATCCACAAAGCTTAAATGACATTCATCTGAAGTTTTATTAGCGTTAAAAATTTCTCTAAGCATTTCACTATTAAATGGGATTTTGTTATCCTCCCTAACATTTTCAGTAAATTTAGCATTAACATGAAACTCTACTTTATTAGAGAACTCCATTCGTTCACCAAATACAAACTTAATAATAGGAGTATCAATTGTATCTCGAGTAGCACTTAATGTTACAATTTCATTTCCTTGAATTGCTGAAGCTGCTCTAACAAATGTATGAAAATCTTCATTTTCAAGTGTTGATTGTACTTTCCATTCAATGTTTTCATCTACTTCACCTACTTTTTGGATCATAAGTGGATCAGCAAGTGAGTAATTAATAGATGCTTTAGCATCTTGGATGGTAAGTTTAGTTAATACTTTATTTGTTTTAGAAGCATCAAGTATTAAATCACCAGCTAATACATTTAACAACCTATTAAGTTGTGTTGTATTAAAAATAGCCATTTCACCCTCATTAACCATAGGAAAGCTATTACATGATAATCTACCAATCATGTCCTTAGTAGGAGCCATAAAGTCAATATCAAGTTTTCCATCCTTGACTTTCCATTTAACTGATTCTACTTTACCTCCAAGGTAATATTTGGAGATAATGGATTGTAATTTATTTTTTGATATCATTAGAAGCTAAAGAATTTATTAATATTAGGGTTTAAATTTAAAGTCCACCCAAGATCTGAGTAAAAGTTTTCTAATTTAGATTGTAATATTGTCTCAAATGATTTTCTCCTATCTGCATAGTCATTTAGAAATTTACGCATTTTATCTGGGACATCAAAGCTTAAGAAACCAATTGCTTCGATTTTGTAAGGATTATCAATTAAGTAAATCCATTTAATTTTATCACCTTGTACAATAGGACTATGTTGTTTATCTAATTGCCAAAATTTAAGCAGGTCATTATAAACAATAGCAGCTTTAACATTTGCAGGAGCACCTTTTTTAATTTCAGTTAATACTTCACCAGCTCGGGGTTTACGTCCTATATATTCATTTAATGTTTTAACTGAAGTTGGGTTACCTAATAAAGCAATATCAGTATCTTTAGACATGATTTTTTCTCTAAATTTAAGAATTAAATCATCAATTTCCTTTTGTTTAGCACCTTTTAGGATACGCTCTAAAATATCATTAAAAAACTTACCAAATATAGGAGGGAAATTAGCTTTTTTAAACTCAAGTCCTTTAATATCAAGTGATTCTTTAGCAATACCTTCTTGTTTTGTAATCCACTGAGCATATCTACGAGTAGCTCTAAAATATGCTGAACGAATAACACATTCAGTTTTCATTTCAAGCCTATGTTCTTTAACATTAAAACATTCACTTGCTAACCTATCGTAGTCTTTTGTAATAATATCTTGGTACTTAAGGGCTACTTTTTCTAATACATTATCTTTTTCCTCATCACTCATTTCCTCAAAATTAGGGTACAAGTGTTTAAGTAGAGGTTCGGCATTAAAATAATTAGAATCTGTGTCTACGTAGGCACAAAAATTATAATCGCCTTCATCACAAATCCACCAAGGTGTTTCTTCTAAGTGTTTCATAAAGAGTTAATGTAATCTAATAATCTATCTTGGGGTTTCCAATCTAATTGATTTAGAGCGTCATCATTTTCCCTTAGTGTTTCTCTATAATTTCCGGGTTGATCTAGAATATAGTCACAACCTACGCTAAATTTATTTTTAAACATTTGGTAAACTTCATTAATTGAATAGTTGTTGCCTGTTCCTAATTCCCAAGCATCTTCATGTTTATAATTGCCTATTCCTATTTTATAAAGAGCTTCTACTATATCATCAATATGAGTAAAATCTCTACGTTGTTCACCATCTCCTACAATAGTAATAGGTTCTCCATCTCTAACTTGTCTCCTCCATTTACCTATAACAGCAGCCCAATCTCCATCTACAATTTCATATGGTCCATAAGCATTATAAAATCTACAAATTTCAACATTTAACCCATAAACCTCTTTATACATTTTAAATATTTCTTCACCTAAGTGTTTAAAACAAGCATAAGGAGATTGATAGGGGTTGTGCCAGCGAGAAGATGAGCCAGCATAAATTACTTTAGTATTAGTTTTTCTAGCCCATTCTGCTACTTTTAAACACCCTTTAGTGTTTACTTTAAAAGTATCAGTAGGATCATCAAATGAAGGTTGAATTCTAGATAGAGCAGCCATATGAAAAATTATATCATATTCACTCCCAAACCATTTGATTTTTTTAATATCAAATTCATAATAATTACAACCCTCTTGATGATTCTCTTTTAACCCAGCATTATAATTATCTATAGAAGATACATTATGTCCCTCTTTAAGGAGCTTTTTAATTAAATTTGTACCTACAAATCCTGCTCCACCTGTTACTAATATATTCATAATTCTATTTCGTTTCTTATTACTTTATTCATGTGCCTGTTAGCACACAATGCTGATTCTTGGATAATTCGTTGTCCACTCAAAGTGATTGATTCACTAAGAATAACACTACCGTATCTAAAGCTACCAAGGGCTGTAGCACCATACAAGCTATTCAACAAAATTTTCATTGTGTGTTGACGTTGGTGCCAAAATGCTCCTTTTTCTTTATTGCCTGCTTTATATGCTTTCTTCATATAGCCTTTATACTCAACCCTTTCATCAAACCACTTAGCAAGTATGGTTGATAGTACTGATTGTTTGTCAGTGCGATACATTACTCCATTTGCTGATATAGCAAAGTTGTGGGTTTCTATATAGGTAATTAAATCTTTTACTTTAATGTAAGTTTGTTTTCTAGCTGGGTTTTCGATGAGTAATTCCTCGTTTTCGTCTCGTTGTTTTAAATCATTTAATCCTAAACGATTGTTTCTATCATCACTATCTACAATACGAGCAACAAATGTTTCTTTCCCAATATTAAGAGACATAATAATAGAAGGATATAGTGAAGTTAAATCTTCATCAAACATGTATTTATATAACCCAGCAGCAGGGCAAAATAAATAACCACCAGCATAATTCTTTTTAGTAAAGGGATTTTTATCTCTAGAAGGTGGAACAATATTTTGTCCTAACAAATAAGCTGAGATTGCTCCATCTTGGGTTTTAGTGTTGGCATAAACTTCTCCATAATTGTGTTTTCCTTTATGTGATAGGTTTTTTACTAAGCCAACATACTCAAATTTTTCATCTAGTGCTTTAAGAATTTCTACGTCTCGAAAGTTATATTGAATAAACTTTTGAATATCATCTTCAAATAATCTATCCAAATTACCATCATATTCAATTTTACCTAAGTTAACGTATTTTTCTCCAATAGCATCTAATCGCATGGAGGGTTCATCACGAAAACTAAACTTTTTGTGCAGTTTCATATAGTCTAGTGATTCAACCCCAGCAATATTAAGCCACCCATTGCGGTTCCAAGCACTTTCGTCCTTTACAACATCTATAGGAGATAAAGCATTAGCAAATTCTTCACCTAGTACATTACTAATTCTAAAATAAAGATACGGAATATCAAAATAGTCACTATTCCATCCTACTAAAATGTCTGGGTTTATTTCTCTGAATTTTTCGATGAACTTACCTAGTAATTCTTCTTCAGTAGAGCATGGGATAATTTCCTTATGTCCTTTAGTATGTTTGATTTGTCCTTTTTTATCTAAAATAAGGATAACCCACTCATCGGGTGTTTTATCATACCAAGCAATTGAAGTAATAGGTTTAGGAGCTTGTTTAATATATTCTTCAGTAAGAGCCCCACCCATTTCACACTCAATATCAAAAAATACTTCTCTATGTCCTTCAGACACATCGTCGTTTGTTCCATATTTTTCAATAAGAAACTTTTGATACGCAGGCATATCATGAAAATGAAGTTTAGGAGTATCTTTATCCCAATTATACGTTTTTTTTAACCATTCCCCATTTAGTCCTTGATACTCAGCTTCATGTTCAGAACATTCTATATAAGCTGGGTTACTCCAAGGAATTATAAAGTAACCTTTTTCTTCCCATAAATGTATCTTGTACTGGTTTTTACCAGCATATTCAGCATAACATTTTTTGTACATAACTTAATTATATTCTATTGTTAAGTCTGTGGATTTATTCCCCATCGACGTTTTTTTTTAGGAGGTGATGAGGGATTTTCTTTTTCTCCATATACTTCTAAAGGTTTTTCTACCTCAATTATTTTTTCTACTATTTTAATTTTTTCTTCTACTTTAGGTTTTAATTGAGCAAAAGCAAAGTTTGCTGCTATTACTAAAGATATGGCAAGAGGATCGAAAACAAAAATTATTATTAAAAGAAGATAATTTATTATTTTATCCATACCTAAACCAGTTAATCCTGAGAGGTATTTAAGTGGTCCTAATTCACTTCCAATTTCACTACTTGTTTGAACTTCTACTATTTCGGTTTCATATTCAAACAATTGTTCATTTAATCTATCTATTTTAGTATTAATTTCAGTTTGACGTTCAATTGCTTGGTCTAACTGTTTTTCTAAAGCTTTACGAGTTGAACTAGAAGTAGTTGTTAGTATTTCGCCAGTTTCAGGGTCCTTATACTGTATTATATTGTTAGATAAGCCATCTCGCAATGAAGCCACGGCATTATTAATAGAGGATTTTTCTTCATTATATACAGCAAGTTGTTCTTTTACATTGTCTCTTTTTGTTTCTATAAGAGCAATTTGAGAATCAACACTACCTGCTAATGCTGCTGTTTCTTGATAAGCCGCAGATAAAAAACCATAAATACCAGCTGAAGTAATTAGTATGAGAATAAAGCAAGCAATACTTAAATAGGTTCTAAGTGCTTTATTTATTGTATCCCAATACTGATAAAGTAAAGAAGCTATTACAAGTTTAGAAAATTCTAATGAACCTGCCATTATAAGCACCTCAGTTGAAGCACCAGCAAACAATTTACTTAATCCTGTAACTGAGTAAAATGCTGCTGATGCTGAAACTGATAAGGCACTTAAGGCTATAATAAAAGGGAATATTCTTTCTTGTAGCTTCTTAAGCATTAGTTTTGATTATACATATCGATGTAAGCCTGTTTTGGATTAGCTCCTACTTTTCTAGCTATTTCTGCTCCATCAATTGTAAGAACTACAGTTGGGATGTTGCGAATTCCAAATTGTTGGGCAATTTCTTGATTAGAATCTACATCAATTTTTTGGACAGAAATTCCTTCAGATTGAAGTCCTTCTATTACAGGGCTTAATTGGCGGCAGGGTTGACACCAACCAGCTGAGAAGTATAATAATTTTTTCATACTAGTTCTTCGATTATACCTACTACTTCACTTACTATAAGCAAAGTAGTAGCAGTTATTAAGTTAAAAGGAATAAAAATGTAACCTAAAATTCTAATACCAGATTTGATAAAAGAAATTCTACGGTGCCATTTTTGATCTGGCATTTGTTCTATATTTTTCATTTTTTTATTAGTAAAATATGTACCTCTTAGGGCTTCTGTTAAACCATCAGACATTTTTTAATTCGTTTTCTGTGAAGAATTGTTTTAGGTTTGGTCTAAAATAGTTAAGACTCTTTAAAACCTTCCTGTCACGCGATCTGTAAACAATATACCTATTACCAACCCTTTCATAGTGACAGGCTTCACCTTGCTCTTCACTCCTCTTTTCAACCGTTGCTTGTGCTTCCTCCTCACTTGAGCAAGCTTTAGATAGGTTCGATGCTTGTACTTCTTGATAGGCTGGCCAAATTTTATCTTTAAGACCGTGTAGCATAGTACCGTTCCCAAGGGAAACATAAGCAATGTCGCACAAAGCATCCAAAACCTCAACGATGTCACCTCGTTCACATGCTTCTCTATATTCCTCAAGTTCTTCCAGTACGAAGTTGTATACAAATTCCCATTCTGTTTTTTCGGGTATTGTTGGTTCATAGTTATTAGTCTTTCCCATTAATGCATTAAATTCTTCGACTTCGTCCACAAATGGGACGCTATTAAATAACTCTAATTGTGTATCCATAACTATTAAATTTGATGTCCTCCGTTATTAATTTTTAAACTATCAAAAAACTCTTTACGAGCTTGATTTGTATCGTCTCTAAACGCACCAGTTGCTTTTGTAGTAACCATAGCAGCTCCTGAATGTTTGATGCCTCTACAGCTAACACAGTTGTGGGTAGCAACTACTGTAACGATAACTCCTAGGTTGCCTTCACAAACTTTATCTACACCTTGGTGGATTGCTGCTGTAAGTTGTTCTTGGATTGCTCCTCTACGTCCGAAGTGTTCAACAATTCTGTTAAGTTTAGAAAGTCCAATAACTCGTCCTTCGGCTCCGGCGATATAACCAATATGCACAACACCACGAATAGTTTGGTGATGATGGCTGCACATACTAGTAAGAGGAATATTCCTTTCAATGATAATACCATCATAGCCATCAGAAGGAAAAGACGTAATATCAGTAAATCCTTCATATCTTCCTGCCCATAAATCGTTTACATAAGCTTTAGCCACTCGACGTGGGGTTTCCATTGAATTAGGGTCATTTCTCCAGTCACAAAGTAAAGCATCTAAAAATTGTCCATAAGCAAACTCAGCAGCATCAATCATTTCATCCTTTTCTTCTTGAGTTAAGGGGCGATTAAGGGCTGCTCCATTAGCATAACCATGAGGCACACACTCAATATTAGTGTGTTTTTTTCTTCGTTTGTTTTCCATTATATCGTATAAATTGTTCCTAAATTTCTATTGTGTCCTTTTTCATCATCCATACCATATCCAATATACCAAGGGTCAAACATGGAATCTGTAGGTTGGTGTAAGATATGAAGAACTTTATCAAAATCCCCGCTTTGTTTATAAATCGCTACAACAGGAGTAATTGATTTAGGTTCTTTAACTGATAAAAATTTTGTGACTGCTTTCATAGTGTTGCCTGAATCCAAAATATCATCTACAAGGTAAACATGTTTGCCTTTAATTTTAGTTTCTAAATCTTTAGTAACAACTAAATCACCTTGTTTTTTACCATAATAAGACTTACAACGGATAAAATCAATTTCAATAGGGATATTAATTTGTTTTACTAAATCACTAAAAAACATAAATCCTCCATTTAAAATACAAACAAGTACTACAGGTGTAGGATCATTTCTATGTTCGTCATTAATCTTTTTAGCTAGAATTTTAATTTGAATGTCTAGCTCTTTTTCAGTTATAGCTTTTTCCATAATGTAAAGATAAAAAAAATAGAGGGCTGCTCCCAATTAAGGGAACAGCCTTCTAAATTTTATTTCTAAGTTTATTAGAAATTGTACTTCAAACTAGCATTCCAAGTACGTCCGAAACCGAACCATACAAAGTTACGAGTATCAACCCCATTCCATGTTTCTGAAGCATCAGAAGCGTGGATGTTGGTGTTTGATTCTGCGATATAAACAGTATCAAACAAGTTATTTACGTTAGTTCTAAACGTAAAGTTACCTGCTCTAGCAGTAAGTCCAAAATCAGCTAAACCATAAGATGGAAGTTGGAGAGCACCTGCGTTATCTGGGCTTAAGAATTCATCATTAATACTCCAGTCAGCATATAAACCATCAACAAATCTATAACGCAAATCTACATTAATGTTGTTTCCGATTCTATAATCAACACCAACATTTGCTGTAAATTGGGCAGCATCACCAACTTTAGCACCATTAGTATATAATGTAGCTTCACCTAATGAATTGTTGCTATCATCAAAGATTTCAGCTGTAAAGTTTTTAGTATATCTCCAATCACCCATAGATAACATACCGTTTAATTTCAAACGATTTGTTGGACGATAAACTGCTTCTAATTCAAAACCATTGTGTTGAACATCAATACCATCAAATTGAGCAGTACCTTCAACCATAATTGAATCATTAACAGCAACATCTACAGATTGAGTTTTAAACCTATTA
>Ga0208644_1003349_pt1 | contig 12488 bp, 20 predicted proteins | sample VirMetDEL_Nov_18_FD_184517 | JGI IMG/M metagenome (GOLD analysis project Ga0208644, IMG submission 184517) | Aqueous microbial communities from the Delaware River and Bay under freshwater to marine salinity gradient to study organic matter... | ecosystem: Environmental > Aquatic > Marine >... | reverse complement strand
TGGGCACTGCAATCATTGACGGCATCAAAAACGGTGTGTCCAACGCAATGAGCGGATTGCGCGACATGGTGCGCAACGCCGCAAACGATGCTTTGAACGCTGCCAAGGCTGCACTTGGCGTGCATTCTCCGTCGACGGAGTTCGAGATTGTCGGACGCGCCATCGGTGATGGCATGACGCTTGGTGTTGACCGATCGCGACCGGCAGTCAGCAACGCAGTTGCCAATCTTGTGGACGTGCCTCGAATAGCAACAGCCCGCAATGGCGGACCCATTGCCGCATCGAGTGGAATGCCTGGAGCGGGTGCAGCCGCATCCGATGACGGGCGACCAGTCATCATCCAACTTGACGGACAGGTGATCGCACGCACCACGTGGTCGTACCTCAAGCGCCAGAACCTCGTCGGCTCGAACCTTGGGTTCGCTTGATGGTCACCGCAACGTACACCGTGGAACTCGCGACCGCGGACGGGGCAAACCCGTCAACGTTCACGGACATCACGTCGTACGTGCAGTCGGTTGCGATCACGCGTGGGCGCGATGATGTGCTCTCGCAGGTGCAGACCGGGACCGCGCGGGTCACGCTGATCAACGAGGACGGGCGGTTCTCGCCGGGGTACACCGCGTCACCGTTGTACGGCAACGTGGCTACAATGCGGGCGGTGCGAATCAGGGGCGCGTACGCGGCGGTAACGTACGACCTCTACTACGGGTACATCCAATCAATCACGCCGGTGCCGACGCCGAACGTCCGGACGTGCACGCTCGACCTCGCCGACGGCTTCGCCTGGCTCGACCTTGCGGTGACGACGCCGACGTACACGAGTGCCGCGACCGGGACGGCCATCGGTGTCGCGCTCGATAGTGCATCGTGGCCTGCCGGATTGCGCGACCTTGCGACAGGTCAATCCACGATCACGCCGTCGTACACCGACCAATCGGTGCTGTCGCAGATCCAAGGCATCGGGATCGACAACGAGGCAGGGTTGGTTTACATGTCTGGCGCGGGCAAGGTCGTCTTTGAGGACCGGCACACGCGCCTGAAAACGCCGTACACCATCAGCCAGGGGACGTTCACCGACACGGACGCACTCGTGGACGTCGCGGCCGAGCGGCCGGTGCGGGACATCGCCAACGAGGTAAAGGTCACGCACGCGACCGGCAGCGTCACCGCAACGGACGCCACATCGCAGGCCGCGAAAGGTCCGAGGCGGCTCGCGATCAACGCCGGGTTCCTGGACGCATCGACGGCTGCGGATCGCGCATCGTGGACGCTCTCAACCAAAAAGGATGAACAGGACAGGCCGGTCATCGGCATCGTCGGCAATGCGTCAGCGACGCTGATGACGCAGGTGCTGGCGCGTGACCTGTCCGACCGCGTCACCATCACGGATGCCGGGGCAAAGACTGGCATCAACGCAGCATTCCACATCGAGCGCATCGAACATTCGATATCGAACGGTGGCACACTCCATACCGTCCGGTGGCAATTGTCACCGGCTGACGGTGCCGGGTTCTGGGCGCTTGACGTGTCCGCGCTCGACACCTCCACGCGGCTTGCGTATTAGGGGATAATGGATCATGGCATGGGCAACACCGACGACGCGAAGCACTGGCTACGTCGTCACCGCAAGCAACTGGAACGAGGTCGTCAACGACCTGCGATACCTCAAGGGGCTTGACGGTGCCGTCGCAATCGAAAACGCAATCACGCTGACGCAGGTCGCGTCACCAGGCGCATCGGCAGCGGGCACCGTGACACTGTACGCAAAAACCGACGGAAGCGTGGTCAAAGTCGATTCCACGGGATCGGAGTCTGCGCTCGGCGGTGGGTACAGCCGACTATTCATGCTGATGGGAGGCTGACATGGCCGAATTACCGAAGCGCCTGGGGACGACCACGGCGACAAGCGCAACCAACGTGTGTGACAACGGCGCGACAGCGTCAACGTATACCGTCGTGTCGTCAATCGTGATTGCGAACACGTCGAGTACGTCATATACGTACAACGTCAGCACGTCAGCGACGACGGGCACGCACGGGGCGTACATCGCGTCCGGGGCCACGATTGCCGGAAACGACAGCGTCATCCTCGTCGCCGGGGTGTGCCTCGATCCGACCAACCGGTACCTCGTGGCGCACGCTAGCAATGCAGCCGTCCACATCACGGCGTACGGGGTGACCGGACCGTGAGTGTAACGACGGCAAGTGCATCCAGAATTGATGGCACGAAAACACGCAATCTATCACGGGCAACGCTGTCCGGCGGGCAGGTGGGCCAGACGATCACGGCAGGTTGGTCAACGAACGGCGGCACAAATTACTCCGTGACGGGTCCGGGCATTGTCGTGGCGACGTTTGGCGTCACCACACTGACGCTTGATGGTGTTTCCAAAGTGACAACGGATGCCAATGGATTGGTATACATGCCGTTTGCATCAACAGCGGTCATTACCGGCACCGCGCACGGCATCTACACCTCACGGTATGCAAGCAGTATCGCAATACCGACAAGCGCAGTGAAAACATCGACAGCGGTAACTCACACATATGGCGGAAGTAACGCATCGAATAGTTATTCGGTCACGACATCGTCCGGTTTCCTATGGGCAGTGGTGGTAACCGGATCAATTAGCGGGGGCACCGACGCATATGGAAACTTGAATTGGTCTGTGCGTCACAACGGCACAAGCACCGGAGGATCGGACCGGAGTCTCTACGGGTCAAGCGCGTATCGCTCACAAGGGTCTGGAGGAGGTCAAGGAATAGGCGGTCATTGGGAAGGGATGATGTTTCCGTTTGACGGCACCTTGAAGTTGGTGTCGTCGTGGGATACCCAGCAAAATGCGAGTGCCTCGATCACCCTGACCGCCATATGGTCAGCAACCCTGCCAGCAACATGAGAACCGGCAAAGTATGGACAGCACCGCCGGTGGAACCAATGCCATGATCCGCATCTGCATCGGCGCGATCCTGATGTGGGTCGTGATCGCGATGATCGGTCAGACCATAGAGGCAGGCCGTGGCAACCATCGCTGAAACGTGGATCAAGGCGGGTGGGTCGATTGACGGGCTGCACGAGTTGATGGTGATCGCACGACGGAACTGTCCGAATGGTCGCGCGTTCGCCACATCCACGATGGCGGTGCAATCGTGCGGATGCCCGGTGCACGCGTACGTGCGGTCGGAACCCGGCCTGTACCGGCTGGCGCACACCGAGCGCAACCGTGACGCGTACGTGTCCGCGGAGTGGGACCTGTGGTCCAAGGAGGATGAACGTGTTTCCCCAGATTGACGCGACCGAGCACAATCCGACGATGGGCGGATGGGGGTATCTCGACGACAACGGTACGTGCTTCCACCCAGGCATCGATTTCAACAGCGGCGGCGGTGGGAATGCCGACTGCGGTGCGCCCGTGGTTGCGATCACGGCACAGACGCTCGTGGCGCACGTCATCGATATCACGGGGTTCGGGTTGCACCAGTGGTGGCGACTCGATGACGGGCCGTACGCGGGATGCTACGCGCACTACTGCCACCTGAGTGACGCGTTGTTCAGCGACATCGGCACGACGGCGACGCGTGGTCAGGCGATCGGAGCCGTGGGCCGGTCCGGCGGGTGGGAGTTCTGCCACCTGCATTTCGAGGTGTCCCGCGAGCAACCGCCACACTGGCGATACTGGCCGAAGGGTCAGGCGCGCGAGGCTGTGGCAGCGCAATACCACGACCCGATAGTTGTCGCGCACGCGTACGATGCGTGGGCGGAGAGACACCAGGAGGACGATGTGACACCGGAACTGAAAGCAATCGCAGACGTGTTGACCGAGACCGGCTATCCGGCGAGCGAGGTGCCGGACCTGATCCGCGCTGTCAAGGCGTGGTCGGCGAACAGCGCCAGCCTCGGGGCGTGGATCGAGGAGATCGGCGCACTGAAGGCGCGGGTGGCCGAACTCGAAGCCGCAGCCACGCCGGCCGAGGCACCGAGTGGCGACGCCTGACGTGCCGTCGTTCACGTTCCGCGAGGCGGTCGGCGGCGTCATCGCGCTGCTTGTGATCGGTGCGATCTGTTGGAGCGCGCTGTGGGATCAGTCTCAGAGCAGCCAGACCGCGCTCGTCGGTGCCGCCGGTGCGGTAACGGGCTGGTTGTTCCGTGGCAGCGGACAGGCGACGAACGGGAACGGGTACACCAACGGGTCAGCCGGGTCCGGCGGTGGCGCAGCGACGCCGGGTGCGTGATAGACTAGGCGGAACCGGGGAAACCTGGGAGGTGTCGCGACCCTGTTTGGTGCGACGCCACTGCGTTTGGGTCAACCACAATCGCGCAAACGCAAAACCGAATGCCCGTCCCACACGGCAACCCAACCCGTGGGACGGGCATCGGTGTACTTGGAGCCTGTCGATGGTGCAATCTGCGCTGTGGGTCGCATTCCGTGGCGTGCTCGCGTGCGTCAGCACCTTTCGCCGTCGTTGGCGACGGGTCATTGCAGCCACGACGATGGGAATCGCGATTGTCCGCGCGACGATCTGGGTCGCGAAGGCGGTTGCAAGCGCCGGGACCGTGGACACCGCGCTGAACCTGATCGGCCTTGGCGAGTACGTGCGTCCGTTCGAGGATGCGGTTGATGGTGTCATTGCCACCGTGGTGAGTGTGATCGTGACTGTCACGCCGACTGGGTAACCGGCGTGCTCCCCCCCAGCGCGTCGGTTACGCGCGTCCCCCGCCTGGTGCCCGTCGGTGCGAAACACCGGCGGGCACCGCTCGTTTACAAGGTGGCGGTTTCTCCTGCCGCCGGTTCCCCTTCCAGTCCGTTCCAGTCCGGTCGCCCGCCCATTCGCGTCCCTTCCGCGGGTGGGCGGGTTTTTGTTTGTCCCAACGGTTGACGTGGTTATAACCACGTGGTAGGATGACGGCGGAAAGGGGATCAACGTGGACACACCACAGATCACGAGACGTGCGAAACTCGCACCGCGCATGGACCCGACGCGGTACACGCATTCATACCGCGTCGAGGCGGTACCGCAGTACCGCGGGTTCACCGTCAACAAGGGTCGGCGCGAGGTGCACTACCTCGGGCTGATCCTGTGGGACCAGGAGGATCGTGAGCAGCGGAACAGCGAATGCAGGCAGGTCGCGAGCCTCACCGAAAGCGACGGGGTGTACACGATCAGCGTCGTGGGTCCGCTCACGGTGCGTGATTGGTCAGCCGCGAAACTCGCCAAGGCGCGCGCGTTCAACGGCGAGTGGCGGGACGTGTGGAGCGGAGATGCGATCCTCGGCGTGACGCTGATGGAGGCGGTGACGCGGCTTCGTGCGTTGCGCGACGCGATGCAGGAGGATGCGGACGCGTACAGGAGGGGACAGTGACGATCCAATGGACGGTGCGCCGGTTCGGGGCGCTTGCCCTGTATGTAGCGTGTGCGCCCGTGGCCAACTGGATGATGGCCACGGTTGGCATTGATACGGGCAACGGGCCGCGCGTGCTACCGGTCGGTTGGGGATTGGTTGCGCCGTCCGGGGTTGTGATCATTGGACTTGCGCTCGGCTTGCGCGACATCGTGCAGGATGCGTTTGGCGGCCGCGTCGTGGCGGTGGCGATGGCTGTCGGTACCGTCGTCTCCGGGTTGGTTGCGGCCCCAACGGTTGCGATAGCATCCGCCACGGGATACGCGCTTGGGGAGATCGCGGACTATGCGGTATACGCGCCATTGCGCCGTCGCCAGCAGCGGATCGCGGGCATCGTGGCTTCTGGCGTCGTGGGCGCAATCGTCGATAGTGCCGTGTTCCTCTGGATCGCCTTTGGGAGCATGGAGTATGTGGCTGGTCAGGTAATCGGGAAGATCGAGATGACCGTTGCCGTTGCAGTGGTCGCATGGGGGTGGACGCGTGCTGTATCTGTCCGGCGCGATAAGCAGGCAGATTGATCGCCACGCGCATCCGCGCGTCGGGTTTCTGATCACGCCGTACGGAGGCAATGTGGCTCCAAAGACGCGTCCGTGGGCTGCCGACAACGGGTGCTACACGCGTGGATATCCGGATACCGACAGTACCCGATGGCGCAGGTTCGTGTCGCGTGTGCGTGCGGGACGCGGGTGCCTTTTCGTGCCTGCGCCGGACGTGGTCGCCGACTGGACCGCGACACTCGACCTGTGGCGAAACGGTGGCGAGAGGCTGGCGCGAACGTTTGAGGTGCCAGTGGCAATCGTCTTGCAGGATGGCGCGCGGTTGGAGACCATCCCCTGGGATGCCATCGATGCGGTGTTTATCGGCGGTTCGACGCACTGGAAACTGAGCGCGGGGCCGCTGATCCGCGAGGCGGTGCGACGGAACAAACACGCGCACGTGGGTCGCGTGAATACGTGGGGGCGGCTTGCGTGGGCGCGTGCATGCGGGGCGCACAGCGTCGACGGTACCCACCTTGCACACGATCCCGGTCTCCTGCCACGGCTGAATTCGTGGATGTGTCGACTTGATCAGCAATTGGGATTGGAGTTGTGAAATGAGTCAATGGACAGTGCGCCGGTTCGGGGCGCACCCGGCAAACCAGGTTGTGAGGGAGCACATGTTGGGTCTCGTCGAGGCTGACGACGTCGAGGCGGCGGAACGCGCGATCCTCGAAGCGCCCGGGGTGACGCTGTATCCGGGGCAGACGCTGTATTTCCAACGCATCGACCCAACGCGCAAGGCGCCGAGGCGGCTCGAACGCGCGCTGAATGCAAACCGTCTGCGCGAGACGTTTCAGGACGGCTACGACGCGTGGATCGTGTCGCGGGGACATTCGCGGTTCTGGTCACGCGACGTGGCGGAATTTGTGCGCGAGCGTCGCGAGGCTGCAGCCGCTGCGAGGCAACGACGGGCCGACAACGATACGTGGTTGCACGGACACACCGCGTGGCTGCTCAGGCAGCGGGACACGGGGAAACTGATCTACGTGGTCGCCAGCGGCGTGTGGCAGACCCTGACGGACGACGGGCACGATTTTGCGCGCTGGCTGTGCGGACCGTACCGCAACGGTCAACGTCCGGACCTGAAGTGCCGTATGCCTGATGCGCACGGGGCAGGCTGGGCACCACTCCGTGACCGGTCGTACGACGCGGTGGCGATTGCCAGGCGCGTCGGTGAGGATCGCGTCAAGGTGATCGTGCTCGGGCGCGGGGAGCGGTGGTACGACAACGACGCGCAACCCGCGTCCGAGGTTGTCAAGCGCCCGATCTTCGATTCGCTCGGTCGCCAGATTGCCAACGGGCGGATGTATTAGACGAGTTTCGGAAATTGCCCGGAATTTCCTCCAAAACCCCTTGACATGGCTATATCCATCTGCCACAATAAGGGTGTCGGCGGGAGACGCGGACACACTACCGGCCAAGGAGGCCTTCCATGACCACCACCACCACCACCACCACCACCACGACCGACGGCGTGGCCGTTCTGGCGCAGGCCAGGCGCGCCATGCAGTTGGCGTGGGCGGCCGTGGAATCCTCCACGACGCTTGAGGCGAACAACGCCGCGTTCGCGCGGTATTGGGAGGCGCAGGCGTTCTACGTGCGCGCCGTCAAGTTGTTCCCAGACGCTTGGGGCCGCTAAGCACACACGGGCCGGGGAAACCCGGCCACACATTCGGAAAGGGGGGAACAGTGGAGATCGAGATCACGTACACACCGGCGCTGATCGGCGTTGGTCCCGAGGTCGGCGATGATGTCAACGCATCCTGCGACGCATTCGAGGTGCAGGTGCATCGGGAAGTCACCGCGTCGTATCCGGACGCTGACGTGACGGTTACGCGCGATCACGGGCATTTGGCGGACCTGTCCGTCGTGACCCACGGCGTCGAGGATCGTCCAGGCGTGCTCACGGTGCGTCAGGCGGTCTGGTCGGACGTGTGGGACCTGATCAGTCCGTACGGGCGCTACCGTCGTCCGGTCCGCGGTGGCGTCGTCCAGCCGTCGGTCCCGGTAATTGCCAAGGCGGGAAGTGGGCGGGACGTGTACACGATCCTGGTGGACGATGCTGCTGGAGACACCGTCATCGAGGTCGATGCGGACGAGGTACTCGCCGTGATGCGGTCGGGATTCGGAGCAATGGCATGAACGGGGATCTGATGGACGTGATCACCGAGGTCAGCGTGACCGGTGCGGTGACGACTGACGGGCGGCTGCGGTTCCGCAGTCCCCTCGACGTGGAGGCGTGGGCGCACGACCACCTGGTCGCACGGCTCGCGTGGGAGTTCCTGATCGATGGGGCGGACAACGGGGTACCGCGGGACACGGACGAGGCGCTCGAACGGGTGCAAACGAGGTATATCCCGGAGGCGGTACGTCGGACGATGCGGGGCCGCCTGTCGGACGGGCTGTATTTGACGTGGGCGGTGTACGGACTGGACGACGGACGGCAGGTCGAGTTTCTGGAGCGTGCGTGGCACGAACTGCGACGGTTGGTCGCACGCGGTGACCGCTGATGCCGGACTTTGCGCGTGCCACGGTATGGCGTGGTCAGGCGGACGATGTGCGCGTCTCGGGCGAGACGTTACGGCAGGTCCGCCTGTCGCAGGGGCTGTCCATGGAGCGGCTGGCGCGTCGTGCCGACGTGTCGTATGCCACGATTGTCCGCGCCGAACGTGGGAGGGACAACCGCGAGGCGGCGCTGAGAAGGGAGACGGTAGAACGGATTGCTGGGGCGCTCGGGGTGGTCCCGGCGCTCCTGATCAGGCGAAATGGAAAGGGGAAACACAGTGGGCGGGATCATGCAAATCAGGGGAAGGCCGTACGCGACGGTGGCGCACCGGGCGGCCCAGGCGCACGGGGAGTGGATCCGGCCGTCGGGGATCGCGTCGACGGTCACGCGGTTCGTGACGCTGGCTGACTACCAGATCGTCGTGGTGACGGTGCAGTTCACGGACGGACGGACGTTCGAGGGCAGCAGCGAAGTTACCCGCGGGTCCGGCGGTGGTGCGCAGGCGACGTCGCCGGTGGAGACGGCGGAGACGTCGGCGTACGGCAGGGCGCTTGCGATGGCGGGCTATTACGGGTCCGGCGACGGACTGGCGGGATACGAGGAGGTGACGGGCAGCGAGGCACGCGCGACGGTGCGTGCGGTGCAGCCGCGAACGGTGACGACGGGTGTGAACGGTGCGGTGACGACCGCGAATGATGAGTTTTGAGGATATGACGAGCATGGCATTTCAGAGACCACGACGGACGGCGGTATCCAGTTTCCAGCGCAGCGCGAACACCGGCGAGAAGGTCGACTACGAGATCGAGCGCCTGTGCGGGCACGTCGAGGTGATCCAGATTTTTGCGGGCTCGAACCCGGACACGAGCCGCTGGGTGCAGGCACAGCGCGACAAGGATTGCCGTGAGTGCTATCAGGCGAAGATGGTCGAGGCGGATCAGGCGAGCGTTGACGCCGGGAAGCGCGTCGCATTGGAGGGCGGACCGAAGCAGGTGCCGTGGGCGCAGTCGGTGCGCCAGGGACGGGCGAACGAGATGCGGACGTGGCTCGAAAGCGTCACGGCTGTCGGTGCGGGAGCCGTCAAGGCAGGGCGGTTGTCCAAGGCGGACTATGATGCGGGGATCGCGGACGTCCGGGCGGGGTTCACCGACCTGATGATGGGCGTCGAGTTCTCGGAGGACGACTACGATCACAGTGGCTACGCGAAGTGGTGGATCGACACGCGCAAGGATGCGCTCGATGCGATCATCGCGCGGCTGTTGCCGGACCGGGACATCCTCGGGACGGGCGTGTTCACCCGCCTGTCCGCGGACGGGTGGACACCGGCGGAGGATGCGACGCTGCTCCCCGTCGAGGTTGAACCCGAACCCGAGCCGGTGCAGCGGACCGCGACGCCGTTGCCTGGCACCGCACCCGAGCCGTTCAACCCGCATGCTCGCGGGCGTGGGCGCGGACCGGTGAAGGTGGTGTCCGGTCCGGCGGCTGGGATGTGGCAGCGCGAGGCGGACGAGTTGGATCTGGACGACGCGCCGTTCTGAGCGCAGCGTGATCCGGGGCGCGGTACGGCGGGTTGGTGTAAGCCAACCCGCCGTACTGTCTGAACATGCAGGTAATGAGGGGAAACGACGATGGTAGCCGAGCGGTCACTGGTGGCGCTGCCGACCTATTACAGCGGGGTTCGCTTCAAGAGTTCGCTGGAAGCACGATGGGCAATGTATTTTGACTTGATCGACATTGAATGGTTTTATGAGGATGAGGCATACAGGTTGCCATCAGGACCGTACCTGCCGGACTTCTGGTTGCCAGTAGCAGGCATTCACGCAGAGGTGAAGCCTGAAACCGGATTTTCATTGACGGAACTAGTTAAGTGCAAAGAACTTGGCACTCAGACTGACACTTCAGTGCTCTTACTAGACGGTCCGCCGCGTCCAACGGTGTTCTATCTACTCCTTGCTCATCCCTTTGACTTAAAGCGTTCGATACACGTCCATGTGCCTGGAAAGGCTGATCCTATGGAATACGTGTTCACGCGTTTTGGTGATGCGCAAGGAGGATATTTTGAGTGTTGTGACCTTTCGACCGGAGAACGTCATCCCTATACAAGCGGAGGCGAATTGATACGAGTACATATAGAGAAGAGGCGATTACAGGAAGGTACAGGATGGTGGACAGAGAATTGGCATCCGAAAATTCCCTATGGGAATAAGTGGACTGAGTTTCGCCGGTTGGACAGAGACCATTGGAATGAGACTTTCGAAGATTGGGAATACAAGGCCGTGCGCACGGCACGACGCACGCGAACTGGAGAGTTGGTGCGAGCATGACGGCGGTGGTATTCTGATCAACCCAACGATGGGCGGGACTGTTCCCGCCCATCATCATTGAACGGAGGGCACGGATGACATTCCGAACCTACAAAGAGATCGAGGGCGGTGGCCTGTCCCGGCCACAGGAGTGGGCGGGCATCATGTGGCAAAGCACGGCGGAGGCACGGTGGGTGCGCCTGCTTGCGGACCTCGGACAGACAGTCGAGGCACCACGCGCAATCACGCTCGCCGAACCAGTCGTCCAGCATGGCGGGTACGTTCGCCGGTGGTACAAGCCTGACGCGTGGTTGCCTGACCTTGGCTGGCACGTGGAGGTCAAGCCCGACAGGATCACGGACGAGGAAGCGACGATCATCGCATCGGCGCTTGAGACCTCGACGCACCCAGTGTTGCTGCTTGACAAGGCGAAGCCTGCGCAACGGTGCTACACGCTCGTCCATGGCTATCACGAGGATGACATGTCGATGATCGACGGCGTCGACCATCAGTTGCGTTCATACGTCGACGTTCGCGATGGGCGGACGTGCGGGTTGGCGTGCACGTTCCGGTACCTGTGGCTACCTGGGTTTCCGGCCATTCACGAGCCGCTTGTTGCATGCAAACCGGATCGCGAACCCGGAAAACTGGCTGATACTTGGACGCTTGAGGCTGGCACGGCTCGTCTGTTGCGGTATGGGATCGAGGCGCCAACTGACGACTGGTTCGAGGACATGGAACGCAAGTTCGTGCGTCCGTTCGGCGGTGACGCATGACGACGGGGCGCAACCTGCCGCCGATGCAATTGCCGGAGAACATCGCGCACCTCGGCGACATGCGCAACTGGATCGCATGGGAGCGTGTGCCGGTCCTGAACGATGATGGCACCGCCAAAATCAACGGCGATGGCACGCCGAAGATATCCAAGAAGCCACGCTTGGCGACGGGTCGTCATGACCGGTGCCATGGTGATTGCACGGGTGACGGTGGGGTAACTGGCACGAACCGCACGTACGTGAAGACGTGGCGCACGTATGCCGAGGTGCGCACCGCAATCGACCGGCGGCCCGGGCTTGCGGGAATGGGCTTCGTGTTTCCGCTGGAAGGTGGCATGGTCGGCGTCGATCTGGATCACGTGATCGATGCCGACGGTGTCATGAACCCCGAGGCTGACGCGATCATCGAGCAACTCGGGAGTTATGCCGAATGGTCGCCGTCAGGCACGGGAATCCACATCCTGTGCCTGGGGACGTTGCCGGACGGTGGGCGCAAGCGTGGCAACGTCGAGATGTACGCGACGGGGCGCTACTTCACGTTCACGGGCCGGGGCTATGGACGGTTCGGCGACCTGCCCATCCGTGACGCGACAGCGGAACTCGCAGTCATCCACGCGCGGGAGTTCGACGCGCCTGCGCCACAAGGGATGTTGCCGGACGTGGTGGCGGACGATGTCCGGCCGTTCGACGCCGAACCGATGACGGATGCGGACCTGATCCGCCACATGTTCGCTGCCAAGAACGGGGAGGGCATAGAGCGCCTGTGGCAGGGTGACAGTGGGGCGCACGCGGGCGACGCGTCAGCGGGCGACCTCGCGTTGTGCAATCACCTCGCGTTCTGGACGAATGCGGACCGCTTGCGCATGGACGCACTGTTCCGCGCAAGCCGACGGATGCGCGACAAATGGGACGAACGCCACCACGCTGATGGCAGGACGTACGGCGAAGGCACGATTGACAAGG
>Ga0208644_1003348_pt1 | contig 12490 bp, 21 predicted proteins | sample VirMetDEL_Nov_18_FD_184517 | JGI IMG/M metagenome (GOLD analysis project Ga0208644, IMG submission 184517) | Aqueous microbial communities from the Delaware River and Bay under freshwater to marine salinity gradient to study organic matter... | ecosystem: Environmental > Aquatic > Marine >... | reverse complement strand
AGTTTATTGGGACAAATATACCGATGCTGAAACCTATAGTTATACTAATCTCACGGATGAAGAGTTTGCTGTCATTGTTAATGACGATGATGTTGAAGTTCTGGAACATTCTCAAGAAATGTCTGTTTCCATTGATCAAATGGGCATGGAAGTGGAGCTACCAGAACATAGTGTCACGATTAGCAGAAAGACTGAAAAAGGGAAGTTAATGGTCGAATCTGTTCCGCCAGAGGAATTTATGGTGGACAGAAATGCCCGATCAATTGATGACTTTTATGTGATTGCTCACAGAACAGAAATGCGCGTATCTGACGTCGTAAACATGGGATATGACTTCGATGAAGTCTCAAACCTAGACGGCATCGGATCTAGCGATACATACTCAGAGGCAGAGGACTTTGAGCGCCGTGGTTATCAAATGGAAGAGGAAGAGCAGACTGAGGATATCTCAATGCGACTCGTTGCCATCACCGAGGCGTACATGAAGATGGATATCGAGGGCACTGGCGTTGCCCAGATGTACAAGTTCACGCTTGGCGGTAGTAACTACAAGTTGCTCGATTACGAGCCATTTGGTTATGTGCCATTTGCCGTATTTGAGGTCGATCCAGAGCCACACGCATTCTTTGGCCGGTCAATCGCCGATCTCATTATGGACGATCAAGACGCCGCAACCGCTATGTTGCGTGGCGTACTCGATAACGTAGCGTTAACGAATAATCCAAGGCTTGGCTTTGTTGAGAATCAGGTTAACGTCGATGACCTACTGAACAATGAGATTGGCGGCCTTATTCGTATGAAAGCGCCAAATGCCATTCAGGAGGTCGCTGTGCCGTTTGTAGCGGCTCAAACGCTCTCAGCCATTCAGTATATGGATGAGGCAATTGAGACCAAGACAGGCGTTTCTAGGGCGTCTATGGGCCTTGATCCAGATGCGTTGCAGAATGCTACTGCTACAGCCGCTCAGATCACAAAACAGGCTGGCGCGGCTCAGGTTGAAGTTATGGCGAGAAATCTTGCCGAGGGCGGCATGAAGCGCTTATTTAAGTTAATGCTCAGGCTCTTTGTTGAGAATACAGACGAAGAGAAAATGATGCGCATGAACAGTCAGTTTGTGCCGGTCGATCCGAGAGGATGGAACACAAGCATGGACGTGATGTGCAACGTCGGTCTTGGTACAGGTAAGGAAGACGAGAAGATTGCTGTACTTCAGCAAATGTTGCAGTTACAGATGCAGATCTGGCAGACATACGGCCCAGGTAACGGTCTCGTGACAATGACTCTTATCCGCAACACACTGGCAGATATGATGGCAATTGCTGGCGTAAGAAACAGCGACAGATACTTCTCGCCAATGAATGAGCAGACAGAACAGCAGTTGATCATGATGAAGATGATGCAGGCGGCTCAACAAGGCAAGCCGTTAGATCCCGGCACTGCGATGGTACAGGCCGAGCAACTCAAAGCTCAAGCGAAGGCTCAAAGTGATCTTGTTAAAATGCAAGTCGATGCACAGAAAGCAATTGCGCAAGATGATCGTGAGCGTGACAAGATGGATCAAGATTTGTTGGTTAAAGCGGCCGAACTGTTGGCGCAATACGGAACAAAGATTGATGTTGAAGAAATTAAGCGAGCACAGCAGGCATCAAGATATCCAGATCAGGCTCCGGCACAGGCAGTTTCTGGCGGTAGGTTTTAATGGGAACAGTTAAAGATAAAGCATCAAAGCTTAAGAGGCTCAGAGATGATCCTGTATTTCAGGAGCTCATGGAGGCCGTGCGCTTGGTGCAAGTAAATATTTTTTTAGATACAAACTCAACAACGGAGGCTAGAGATGATGCGCACGACATTGTTCGTGCATTAGGGCTAATCGATGACTATATCAACACCGTATTAACGGACGAAAAGATTTTCGATAAACATAATAAGGAGTAAGTACCGTGTCAGACACGACTGAACAAACCTTTGATGGAAGTATAGAACAGGCAGTATCACTCATAGTCCAACCAGACGAGCCTGTTGAAGAAACAGTAGAGGCCCAAGCCGAAGAGGTTGAGCAAGAAAATAATTCTGAGTCTGAGGATGTATCTCCAGAGATGGAAGCATCGGAATCGGATGATGACGATGACGCCGAGGTCGACGACGGCGAGGAAGATGAAGTAGAAGTCGAAGCAAGTGAGGATGACGATGAGGCTGAAGACGAGCCAGCGCCTACGGAACCTACAATGTTCGACGTCAAAGTTAATGGCGTTGAGACTAAGGTCACCCTTGAGGAGCTCAAGCGAGGTTATTCAGGCCAGCAGTATATCCAACAAGGCATGCAGGAGGTCGCCGCTACACGAAAACAAGCGGAAGAGGCCTTTATGCAGTATAGCCAACAAGCCAATCTGTTTGCCGCAGAAATAGAAAGAGTTAGGTCTGGACAGGCAATATTGGTTGAGCCCACGTTACCTCCAATAGAGCTACAACGAGAAAATCCGTTAGCCTATATGGAGGAAAAAGCAAAATACGATCACAACATGGTGCAATATAAAAGAGACCTTGAACAACAAAATCTTTTACAAGCGCAGGCACTGCAACATCAGGAACAAGCAAAGAAGTACAAACTTCAAATGGAAACACAAAAGTTAGTACAAATGCTTCCTGAGATGGCAGATCCACAAAAGTCTCCTAAGATACGGGAGAAGATGATCGATGTTGCGTTTAATCGTTATGGTTTTACTGAAAAGGAATTATCAGATCTTACTGATAGTAAGCATTTTCTTGTTCTTCATGACGCCATGCGATATCGGGAAATAATGTCTGGCAAGTCGAAGGCTCAAGCGAAAGCAAAGGGCGCGAAACCAGTAATTAAACCTGGGGCAAGAAAGAATCAATCAAGCAGAGAAGCAAAACAATTGGAACGACAACGTTCCAAATTTAAATCATCAGGACGGATCGAAGATCTCGTTGGATTAATTGTTAATGAATAACTTTGAAAGGTAATTATCATGGCACAACAAAGCAACACTTTCGACAGCTACGATGCTGTCGGTATTCGCGAAGACCTCTCAGATGTCATTTACGACATCTCCCCAGAGGCGACCCCTTTTTACTCAAAGTGTAAAAAAGTAAAAGCGGCAAACACTTTCCATGAGTGGCAAACTGACGCGCTCCGCGCTTCAACCACTAACGCTCACGTTGAAGGTGATGACACAACTGCTAACTCAAGATCAGCTACGACTCGTCGAGGCAACTACACCCAGATCTTTAAGAACGCAGTCGTCATCCCAGATACAGATAGCGGTTTGAAGAAGGCTGGTCGTGCATCAGAGATTGCATATCAAATGCTCAAGACTGCTAAAGAGCAAAAGCTCGACGTAGAGAAGAGTCTACTAGACAACAACGCTCGCGTTGCTGGCGATTCATCAACAGCGCGTGAACTTGCTGGTGCTCCTGCATGGTTGATCACCAACACTGACTTCGGTGATAACGAAGGTAGTGATCCTACTGGCGACGGTACTGATGCTCGTACAGACGAGACGACTACGCTTCAGGCGTTTGACCAAACTCGTTTTGACAGTGTCATGCAGTCAATCTGGGAAGAGGGCGGTGATCCTGACACGGTTTACCTCTCAGCGTTCCAGATGAACAAGGCTCTTGCCTTCACAGGTATGAACAACCAGCGTTCGACAATTGGTGCATCTGTCGGTGGTACTAACAGTGTCATCAACGCGGTTGACGTTTACGTTACTCCTTGGGGAACAGTAAACTTCATGCCATCTCGTGAGAACCGTTCACGAGACGTGTTCATCATGCAGGATGACATGTGGTCAGTAGCAGTTCTACGTCCTACCAAGAACAGCGAACTTGCTAAGACAGGCGATGCAACAAAACGTCAGATTGTCACCGAGCTAACTCTCGTGTGTAACAACGAGAAAGCGCACGGCGGTATTTTTGACAACACAACATCTTAATCAGGTGTATGGGAGGGCTTAGTGCCCTCCCTTTTTTTATCTGGAGGTCAGTTTGAGTAAGATTAAAGAGATAGTCCACCATGATGATGGTGGGGACACACTTACAATCGAAAGCGTATACGACAACGATCCAACACTTAAACAAGTAAAGCATTTAAAAGATGCTGGATTCGATCAACAAAAAGGTGATAATAGACTTGTCGGACGGATACCAATGCACATTATGGCGCAATGGTTGAAAGAGGCTGGAGTAGACTGGTCAGATAAAGGTGCGGCACAGGAAGTGATTAAACGAAAGATACTTTCAGGTGATTTTGCAAAATTTAGAGTCTGGGAAGGAACGTTCTAAAATGGATCAGTCTTTCATCAACTGGCTCCTCGGCGGAGTCAGCGGTTTATTAGGTGCATTAGCAAGCCTGATATTTATCGGCATGAGGGACTTGCAGAAATCCCAATCCAGAACAGATAGACGACTCAGCGAGATCGAGGTATTGGTCGCTGGAGACTATCTGAAGAAACAAGAGTTTGAAAAGTTTGTTGATCGCATCATGTGCAAACTTGATGGAATCGACGAAAAGATTGATCGCAAGGCAGATAAGTGAGCCAATTTGTTGAACTTTGGCCCATCATCTCGGCGCTTGGAATACTGGCCGCGATGTTGATCAGTTTCCGTAGTGAGACTCTTTTGAGATTGAAACATCTCGAAGAGAAAATAAGAACTTTGTTTGAGTTGTGGAATGGTAAAAAGTAATAAAGAGATCGTTCGCCCAATCCCGAAGCGAACAAAACTAAACAAGAAACAGCGTCAGCGTTTGATGAAGAAGTCGAACGCAAAACGTTCGTTATTTCGATGAAAGACTTTGACCTATCAAAAGCGCTCGCAAGTTTAGTTCCAGTTCTTTTGGCGGCAATGTGGTGGGTCATTTCTAGCATTGGTCAGATTCAGTCTGACATCCAGTTGATCCGCGCCAACATGATGATGTTGATTGACCCGCAAGGCCAGATCATCCCATCGCCTGGCAATGCATTTGCGCGTCAGGAACTCAAAGAAGAAATCATTGAGAGATTGTCAGACATTCACGTTAGGTTACGTTTACTAGAGGAAAGTGATGCCCACAAAGGACAGTAGATTGGCGAAGGCTGGAGTTTCTGGATACAACAAGCCAAAGAGAACGCCAAGTCATCCGACAAAGTCGCACGTCGTTGTTGCCAAAGAAGGCGATAAAATCAAAACCATCAGGTTCGGACAGCAAGGTGTTAGTGGCGACAAAAAACCAACCGCACGTCAAAAGTCGTTCAAGGCAAGACACGCCAAGAACATTGCTAAAGGCAAAATGAGCGCCGCATATTGGGCAGATAAGGTGAAATGGTAATGGCCAAAAAAGGACTGTACGCGAACATACACGCTAAACGAAAACGTATTGCCGCTGGCAGTGGCGAAAAGATGAGGAAGGTCGGAACCAAAGGTGCGCCAACAGCAGAGCAATTCAAAAAAGCCGCAAAAACAGCAAAAACGCCGAAGAAGAGGAAAAACGCCAGAACAGCGGCGTGATCATCACTTAAAGCACAAATACGGGATAGTCTTTTCTGACTATGTCGAAATGGCGTATAAGCAAGGCAATGAGTGCGCCATCTGCGGTATTAATGGCAAGGATACGAGCAAAGGCAAATTATATGTTGACCACTGCCATGTGACTGGCAGAATAAGAAAACTGCTTTGTCATCATTGCAATACCAGTATAGGACTTATCAATGATGACTATAAACGTGCGTTTAGGGCGGCATTTTATTTAACTCGGTTTCATGTGGAACATAAATGTTTGGACTTCCGACAGAAGTTATACTTGCGATTGGTGGCAATGTCGTGGGCGTGGTGTCCGGCCTACTGGCAAATGCGCAAAAGGCAAAATCTGACCAACACAAAATGATGATGGAGCGCCTGACGTTTGACGTCGAGCGCATGAAGGCCCAATCTGAAATGTCCAATAGAGAGTTTGAGCTGAGATCTAAAGATAGATTCTCTAGCATGACGAGGCGCGTGTTGGTACTATTCTTCATGGCGATGGTGGCGGTTATCGTTCTTGCGCCGATGTTCGGCAAAGTAGATATCGCTGTTCCAGTTGAGATGAAGTCTGGTGGTAAGTATTTATTGGGGCTGATTGATACGAGCAAAACTTGGATCGAGTGGCACACAATAAAGAATGCAGTAATGTTCAGGGAGAATTTCGACACGATATTAGTGATGATATTCTCGTTTTATGTTGGATCTTCAGCCGTTAAGAGGTAAAAATGAAAACTTTTTCTACTTGTCCTACTTGCCCAAATCCAAAAAGTTGCAAAGCCGCTGGGAGATGTTTGATGAAGGCTATGACTAAGACAAAAGTCCCAGTTGCTAAGAAAAAATAATGCCACTCGTTAAGAGTAAGTCGAAGAAGGCTTTTAAAAAGAACGTCGAGGCCGAAATTAAGGCAGGCAAACCTCCCAAGCAAGCTGTTGCCATAGCATATGCAGTAAAACGTAAGGCCTCAAAAAAGAAGAAATGACGTTCTTTCGTATCTCGGGCGTACTATGTCTCGCGCTGGTATGCTCGGGATGCTCTCTCATGGCGGCTAAGAAGATCATAGACAAGCTAGAAGAGCCGTCAGCGCCTGTTTATAACATTACCTACGAATGTCCGGCGATGATGCCTGAGACGGTCTTAGAGACCGTTAGAGAGTACATTATTATCGATGCTGAGATGGATCGTCACTTTGAGACTTGTGACTTGGAGGTGGACTGTTTCCGGCCTTAAAAAAAGGCCCACAATCAGTGGGCCATTAAGAAGGAGAAATATGAAAAAAACATGTTAACCAAGCGAATTGAAAGCTTCGTAAACCCGCTCCACATCATTATAGCCATATTTCCTCGCTAATGACAATGCCTCAGACGCCTTGTACGTCTTGCCGTCGATAAACGTGAACAATGGCTCTCCGTCCTTCACTTTATCTAGTGCGACCAAATAGTACGGGCCGAACTTGATATGTTTTATTCTTTTGTTATGTTTTCTAAGGTTGAAACTAACCATACATTCCAGCGAGTAAATAGAACATAGCAAATAACGCGGCGCATCCTAACAGCATGCCGCCAATGCCTATCCAACTTATTTTGCTAAATAGTAGCGCATTGCGCTCGGGATCGAGGTAAATCTGATCTTGCTCGATCCTTCCAGTATAGAACAATTGCTCAAGTTTTTGTTTGTTGACGTCTGACGGTAAGTCAGCACCAGCCTCCCAGTTGCCAATTGTTCGACGGCTAACGCCCATCATCACAGCCAGCTGTTGTTGGCTAAGTTTAAGTTTTATTCTGTGCGACCGAATGTTTTCAGCCGATCTCATTTTTTTAGTCAGATTCTGTTCCGCCATATTTAATCTCCATTCCCTCTTCAAAATCCTGCAATTGTGACTTAGCATCCTCAAAGCCTTTGGCGATAATAACACTTTGGTTTATAGAATGTAAATAATTGTGCCAATCCCTCTGTGATTGTGACACAGATCCGCCTTTAATCTTTTTCATCTCGATCCATAAGAGCCAAGCGGGTATAAAAAGATCTGGGACGCCTGGGACTACGCCCTCCGCCTTCAGTCGTGCGGCCGTGACTATATTTCTTTGCCCGCCGTTTGGTATTGCGATTATCCGTATATAAGGATAAGTTTTTCTGAACCAACTAACAAACTCTCGTTGCTCAACGTGTTCTGTCCTACCATTCTCTGCCTGTGACTTTGTAGAACTTGCCCTCTTTCTTGTAGGATATCTCATTTGGCCTCATTCCTCCATTCATAACTTGGCATATTTCATCAATGTCTGAAACAAAAAAATTCTTGACTCCGGCCTTGCTCGCTATTTCGGCCAATATCATTCGCGCTTTTTGGCCGGCGAATCCATCGTGGGTGATTGGAAAATATTCTGATATGTTCGGATCGCTCAATAACTTAGAATAGTATTGAACCTTGATCATGTCTTTGCCACTAGCCTTGGAAATATGCTTTGACCAATACCAACTATGCACTCCGAACACACTGCCTTTTTTGCCCATTATGTCCACATCGTGCAGGCGCATTAGTTTTTCTTTTGGCTTTGGAAACTCGTATTCGCAGTCTGGGCAAATTTTTATGGCTGGCGCTAAAAGACTTGCGCACTCTGGGCACACCTTCACGGGAGCCTCACCAGTTCCTTGTCCTGCCCTGTTAGGCGGCTGAACATTAGTGATCGGCCCGTGCATTTGCACGATGCCGGCAAAGTCTAGAACTAAACAGTGATCCGTATGGCTTTTGACTCTCATGCCGCGCCCAGCCATCTGCACATACAGTCCAGCGCTCATCGTGGGCCTCAGCATGGCGATCAAGTCGATGTCTGGATAGTCGAAGCCAGTGGTGAGCACATTGGCGTTTGTGAGCGCCCTAATTCGCCCAGACTTGAATTCGTCAATGATGCGTTCCCGCTCTTTCTTTGGCGTCTCTCCGGTGATGCACTCAGCGACAACGCCATGCTCGATCAGTAAGTCTTTGATCGCCATAGCGTGCTCTACGCCAGCGCAAAAAAACAACCATGCCTTTCGGTCGCCGGCTAACCTGATGACCTCTCGAACAACGCCGTCGTTCTTATGTGACTTGTTCACGGCGGCCTGTAGTTCTTTCTCAATGTATTCGCCGCCACGTTTATGAACGCCTTTGACGCTGAGTTTTGTATCCGTCAGTTTTGATTTCAATGGCGCGAGATATCCGTCAGCGATCAACGCCTCGATGCTGGTCGGCTCGATGATATCGTCAAAGATTCCTGGCTTATCTGTAATCATGCCGTGGCCGAGTCGGTACGGCGTCGCCGTAAGGCCAATCACACGCATCGCCGGATTGATGATCTTAAGCGCATCGATCAATTTGCGGTAACTGGTGTCAGTATTTGTTGATATCAAATGCGCCTCGTCGACGATCATCAAGTCAATATGACCTATTTCGTGGGCCTTTTTCCTGATAGACTGTATTCCAGCGAACGTGATTTGCTGATGGGCCTCTTTACGCCCGATTCCTGCTGAGTAAATGCCCAATGGCGCTTTAGGCCAATGAAGTAACATTTTTTCAGCGTTCTGCTCGATCAGTTCCTTAACGTGCGTAACCATGAGAACGCGAGTCTCAGGCCAGTTATCTATGGCGTCTTTACATATGGCGGCTACTACATGAGATTTTCCGCTACCAGTAGGCAATACAATGCAAGGATTGCCGTATTTGTTAGAGCGGAACCATTCATATAAGTAATCAATTGCTAATTTCTGGTACTTGCGGAGCATTTAAAGGCCACACATTCCTTCGCACTCTTCATCAAACATGTCCATTTGATTGTCTACTTTCTCTTTAAACTCAACTTCATCAAGAGGTTGGCATGATCTATGCAGATACACTTTGTTTTTTAATTTACCTAATCCGATTCTAATTTTTTTGTCGAACCAAACGGCCTCTTCAAATTCCATTGGTCGTTCTCTTTTCATGGTGGCCCATGTTGTGTCATCATGATATGGGCAACAAATACACGCAGACTTTTGTGGCAACGGATAATTATTTTTGCTCATCCAAATTAAGCATTGTTGTCTGTTCATATTCATTTCTATCAATGGATGCCTGTTTTCAATATATTTATCTCTATTAGGCTTCATTCTTTGTATTTCATCTGTGGATATCCCAATCCACTGTTCTACATATTTATCTTTTGGAAATCTTTTTCCAAAACCAACACCACATAAATCTCTAATTTTTTTTCTTATTGGAAGAATCTTGTAGTCAGCGGTGCAATACCTACGCAACATTCCTTTTTCGCCGGTGTCAGAATCTTGAATAAAGAATGGTGGGCCTGGATATCTTTCCTTATTGTCAATGGCCTTAACCATGTCGTCTTTTATGTTCCCGTTATCAACAATATGTATCGGGAACGGAAGTTCTTTTTTTAAAAATTCTAAATATTCATATATGTGGTCTGGCTCATAGCCGGTATCCGCAAATATAGCGCAGTCAGGCATTGGTAATTCACCTTTGGCGGCCATCAAAGCCATAGTAGAGCTTTGGACTCCAACTCCAAGACTAACCACGGTCATTATCTTTTCTCTATCTTCCATGACTAATCCTCGATCTCTATTTGATCTATTCTTTCCAGTTCATCAGCCACCAACTTTGCATAGCCACCAATATCGTGCCATGTGTCATGCAAATAGAAGTTACCGCCAGACAATAAGCGCGACATTTTGTTACAGATCATGTCGAGCGACTCTTTCATAATCGGGGGCATGAACTTGTAGTTTGGCGATTCCTTAACAATCTTTTTTAACATCTGGCTTATCTTGGCCACTTCAGTATATTTGCCGTAATGCCCGTGACGCTCTGCGAGTGTTGCTTCAATAGTTTTGATAGTCATCCTGTTGCCTCTCTTTCCATTATTGCCATTCCAATTAGTTCTGGGATTTGTGGCACTACTGCGTTTCCGAGTTGCTTAAGTCTGTCCATTCTGCCGGAAATCCCATTAGCCACTCGACCCACGTTGGGTTCAACTGCCCATTGGTCTTCGATTTGTTGTCCGTATGCTGTACTGCTACGTCCAAGGTATCCCAACTCACTTTCCCGTTTCTGATACGCCCACCTATATAACCACCCTTGTGGTCTCTCGTCGATGGTGTAGGCCACATCCGTTTGATTTCTTTTATCGTAGGCCAAAATCCAAATTCTATCCCTGCGGTGAGGTGCGCCAACGGTTGATGCGGGTATACAATGCCATTCCGCATCGTACCCGATCTCAGAGATTTCCCTGAGCACTTGATCCAGTCCTCTAGATCGAAGGGCGCTAACGTTTTCGATGATCGCATACTTGGGCTTGATTTCTTTGATGAGCCTGTGGAATTCTGACCAAAGTCCAGATCGTCTCCCAGCAAGTCCTTCTCCCGATCCTGCAACGCTGATGTCTTGGCACGGGAATCCTCCACAAATAACGTCAACTTTTTGTCCAATGTCTTCTCCATTCAAGTTTGATACATCATCGAATATAGGAACGTTAGGCCAATGCTTTTTTAGTACGGCTTGGCATTTTTTATTTACTTCACAGAATGCAACAGTCTCAAATCCAGCACGTTCTAAACCAAGACTAAATCCACCTATTCCTGAGAATAGATCTAAGACTTTCATCCTGTTATCTTGCCTCCAAATTGAAATCTAATATCCATAACATCTGGATCTGGATTCACGCACGCATCCAAATTGCTCACCAACTCGATACTTGCGAACGTATTTGCATCGCCTTCGCCATTACGAATAAACTTGCCTTTGATCTCGTACACGGCTTCTTTCGGATCATCGCTGTCTAGTCTCGTCCACGGAACGACATCTTTGTGCAATACATGCGACTCACATCCTTTACGCTGAAAATCCTCTGGTATGCCCTCAGCATCAAAGCGAGCGCAGTTCCATGTGCCGTTCGGTTGTGGTCTGGCATGATCGCAAGTTCTACAGTTAATCTGCTTGGTGGGCTCTTTATCGTGACAGATATGCTTGGCTGGGCATTGCTTGCAGACGAACCAACTTGGATCGTCAGATATCTTTGGTGGCGCCTCGTGCGACAACGTAATGTGCTCGCCCTTCCTTAGCAATCGTTCAGCGAACTGCTCATCGAAATCAACTATTTCTGTATACATCTCGTCATTATCTTTGCAGACAGCAACGTACAGCGCTTTATGGATCTTTTTGCCAAGCATATACAACTGCATTTGCGCATAGTGTTGTGGCTTTGTTTCTTGCACGCCTTTACGGGCAACGGCGTCGAACGATCTCTTGTTGTGCGTCTTGAACTCAGCAATAAACTTCTCATCCTCGTGACCTGGGACGCCTCGATAGATCACTCCATCAATCGATCCGCTAACGTGACTGCCAAAATCTACTCGCGATTGATTGTCGCCAACCTCGCGAATATCAATATTAATTTTGCGTAGATCAGAAACAATGATTCGTTCCTCTAACTGACCGCGCCTAAATAGCCTTCTCATGCGCCCAGAGAAATGCTCTTTAAACGTCCAGCGAAACATATACCAGAGGTATCTCTCGCACGCATGACCGAGGATTGACCCGCCAAGATGCCCACGCTGTGTGTCTGTGTTTTTGCGATGGTACTCGTCGATCAGTTCTACAATTTTGCTCATTCGATTCCTTAAAAAAAGAGGGCCGGAGCCCTCATTTTATTTTGCCCAAGGTGCGGCGGCGTTACTGTCAGATTTAGTCACCGGCGGCATTTTAGATCCCCCAGAAACTGGCTTCCAATCTTTAACGTCGTTGGTCGCGGCATACTGCTCGGTCGCGGCTCGGATACCAGTCTTGATCTTGACATCGCTACCGACGAGTTCCTGCTCATCGTTTGGTAACTGAGTCATACCAATCGCTTTTGCAATGCGGCTCAACTGCACTCGACCGATATGCTCTGCCTTTGGGTTCGGATTATTGATAGTCACGTTCCCCCATATTACACGTCCGGCG